>OGXK01000379.1_pt1 | contig 22961 bp, 22 predicted proteins | sample 1576261 | NCBI WGS metagenome assembly OGXK01 (sample SAMEA3541581, study PRJEB24748) | human gut metagenome | biome: human gut; feature: human-associated habitat; material: faeces | place: China | collected 2012 | reverse complement strand
AGCGCGGGACACAAATACGACGGCGAGGTACCCGGACAGGGTAAGGTGCAGGGCATCAACCGGGCGCGGACAGGCGGCTACTACGATGAAGCCCTCATGCCGACCACGCGGAATAAGCGGGATGTGTGGCATATCAACACCGTACCCTACAAGGGCGGGCATTTCGCCGCGTTCCCGCCGAAGCTGGCGGAAACCTGCATTTTGGCGGGCTGTCCCAAGGGCGGCATTGTGCTTGACCCGTTTTTCGGCAGCGGCACGACGGGGCTTGCGGCAAAAAGCCTTGACCGCCATTACATCGGTATTGAACTGAACTATGACTATTGCACCCTTGCAAGGGCGCGGATCGGAGGTGAAACGAATTGAGCAAAAAGCTGAAACCCCGCGATAAAATTACGCAGAAAATGAGCCGGGACGGGCTTATCGAGGTCAACGAAACCGCAGGCACCGCCGAGCTGGTCAGCGGGCGCGAGCAGGACGCGGATTTTTCCAAGAAGCCCGAACAGGCGGCGCAGGAAGCAGCGCAGCAGCTTCCGCACCCATCCGGCGGCGCGGCAGCTCGTCCCCATACCCCGGAGCTTTCCCCGAAGCGGGACGACGCCGCAGCCGAGCGTGTTTTGGAGCATATCGACGCTGCCCATACCCGCGCAGCATCCAAAAAGGCGATAAAGCGGGCGCAGCGGGAAGCGGCGGCAAAAACAAAGACCTCACGCCTGCAATTCACCGAGGAAGAACGGGCGACGCCGGAGCTTCAAAAGGCGATCCGCAAATCGGAAAGAGCCGCCGACCGCTTGGACGAAGCACGGGCGGCTATTCCGAAGAAGAAAGTCTTGACAAAAGAGCGCACCTTTGACGAAGCCGCAGGCAAGGGCAAAGCCCGCCTGCGCTTTGAGGAAAAGGAAAAACCCATACCGGGCGGCAGGCAGCAGCATAACCCCCTCTCCCGCCCCGTGCAGGAGGTCGGCGTTTTCGTCCACAATAAGATACATTCCGTTGAAAAGGACAACTCCGGCGTGGAGGGAGCGCACAAGAGCGAGGAATTAGCCGAGCGCGGCATCCGGGCAGGGGCGCGGCAGGTGCGAAAGAGCCGCCGCAGCCGCAAGCTGAAACCCTACCGGGCGGCGGCAAAGGCGGAAAAAGCCGCATTCAATGCAAACGCCGATTTTCAGTATCAAAAGGTGCTGCACGACAACCCGCAGCTTGCCGCGTCTAACCCCGTTTCCCGGTTTTGGCAGAAGCAGCAGATCAAGCGGCAGTATGCAAAGGCGGTACGAACGGGCGGCGCAAAATCCGCAAGGAAAGCCGCAGAAAACACCCGCAAGGCAGCGCAGAAAACCGCCGAAGCGACGAAAAAGACCGCCGCCTTTGTAGGGCGGCATTGGAAAGCCTTTCTGATTGCCGGGTGTGCGCTGCTCCTGCTTATCATGCTGATGTCCGCCATTTCCTCCGGCTCTGCTCTCTTTTCGGGGCTTGTCAACGGCGTAATCGGAACCTCTTACACATCGGAGGACAGCGACCTTGTAGCGGTGGAAAACAATTATGCGGCAAAGGAAAACGATCTGCAAAGCAGGATAGACAATATCGAGCGCGATTATCCGGGCTATGACGAATACCGCTACGACCTTGCGTACATCGGGCATAATCCCCATGAATTAGCATCCTACCTGACCGCCCTGTTGCAGACATACACCCCACAAAGCGCACAGGCAGAGCTTGACCGCATTTTCAATCTGCAATACAAGCTGACCGTCACGGAAGAAATCGAGGTGCGCTACCGCACGGAACAGCGCACAGGCAGCTACACGGATGCGGAGGGCAACACCCATACCTATACCTACACCGTTGAAGTCCCCTATAACTATTACATTCTCAATGTAACGCTGACGAACAAATCTATATCCTCTTTTGTATCGGAGCTTCTAACGCCGGAGCAGCTTGAAATGTACCGTGTCTATTTGCAAACAAGCGGTAACAAACCCCTCGTTTTTGGCGGCGGATCTGCGGACACTTCCGCGTCCGAGGATTTAAGCGGCGTACAGTTTGTAAACGGTACGCGCCCCGGCAACACCGCCCTTGTGGATATAGCGAAGTCGCAAGTCGGCAATGTAGGCGGTGCGCCCTACTGGAGCTGGTACGGCTTTGACAGCCGCGTGGCTTGGTGCGCCTGCTTTGTGTCATGGTGCTACGGACAGGCTGGACTTTCCGAGCCGCGCTTTGCGGGCTGTCAGTCGCAGGGCGTTCCGTGGTTTACCTCTCACGGGCAATGGGGCGCGAGGGGTTATGAGAATATCGCTCCCGGCGACGCCATCTTTTTTGATTGGGATTTAGACGGCAGCGCAGACCATGTAGGTATCGTAATCGGCACAGACGGAAGCCGCGTTTACACCGTGGAGGGTAATTCCGGCGACGCCTGCAAAATCAGAAGCTATCCTCTTGATTACGCCTGTATCAAGGGCTATGGGCTGATGAATTGGAATTAAAATTTGAAAGGAGTTTTGACAGTATGACAAACAGCAAAATTGACCGCATTGAAAAGGAAATGCAGAAAACGCGGGAGAAGATCAGCGAGTATCAGAACAGGCTGAAAGAACTTGCGGCGCAGAAAACCGAAGCGGAAAACCTGCAAATCATCGCTCTTGTGCGTTCCATGCGCCTGACCCCCGCAGAGCTTACCGCCCTGCTTTCCGGCGAACCGATCCCCGGCATTGCCGCCGCAGGTACAGACTACATGGAACAGGAGGAAATCGTAAATGAAGAATAAAGGCTTTTTCAAAACAGCCGCCCTGCTTGCCGCCCTTGTCCTCTTGGGCGGCTTTTCCGTTACCGCCTATGCAGGCGGCGGCGAGGACATACCCACCGACGACAGCGGCGTGATCGTAGAAACCGAGCCGCAGCCCCTTACGCCGGACGGTAATCTGTCGCTGATTGACGACATTGAGGGAGAAGCCGCCGAGGACAAGCAGTTTATCGTTGTGCAGAGCAAAAACGGCAACTACTTTTACATCATCGTTGACCGCGCCGCCGAGGGCGAAAACACCGTACATTTTCTCAATCAGGTGGACGAAGCCGACCTGATTGCGCTCATGGAGGACGGCAGCGGCAAGGCGCAGGCTCCCGCCATTTGCACCTGTAAGGACAAATGCAAGGCGGGCGCAGTCAATACCGCTTGCCCGGTATGCTCTGTCAATATGACCGAATGTGTAGGCAAGGAAGCCGTGCCGGAGCCGGACGATGCGCCGCCGGAGAAAGAAAAAAGCAAAGCGGGCGGGCTTGTGATCTTCCTTGTTGTTACCCTGCTTGCCGGTGGCGGCGCGTTCTACTACTTTAAGATTATGAAGCCGAAGCAGGGTATCAAGGGCGACACCGACCTTGACGATTTCGATTTTGACGATTACGACGAGGACGAGCCGGAAACAGGCAGCGAGGAACAGGAGGACGAGGAATGAGGTTAGTCATTGCAGAGAAGCCGAGTGTGGCGGCGGCACTTGCCGCCGCCCTTGGCGTAAAGAACAAAAAGGACGGATATATGGAGGGCGGCGGCTACCTCATTTCATGGTGCGTGGGACATTTGGTGGAGCTTGCGGAAGCCGCCGCCTATGGGGAGCAGTACAAAAAGTGGAGCTATGACAGCCTGCCGATCCTGCCGCAGCCGTGGCAATATACCGTATTCAAAGACAGGCAAAAGCAGTTCAAAATCCTAAAAAACCTCATGCGCCGCAGCGACGTTTCCGAGGTTGTCAACGCCTGCGACGCAGGGCGCGAGGGCGAGCTGATTTTCCGGCTTGTCTACCGTGCGGCGGGGTGCGATAAGCCCTTTTCCCGCCTTTGGATTTCCTCTATGGAGAAAAACGCAATCAAAAAGGGCTTTGCGGAGCTGAAACCCGGCAAGGCGTATGACGCGCTCTATGCGTCGGCTCTGTGCCGCGCAAAAGCGGACTGGATCATCGGCATCAACGCCACCCGCCTTTTCTCCGTCCTTCACGGCAAAACCCTAAACGTGGGGCGCGTTCAGACGCCGACCTTAAAAATGCTTGCAGACCGGGACGCGGCGATCACCTCTTTCAAGAAAGAAACCTATCATATCGTCCGTCTTGATGTGGGCGGCGCGGAAGCGGCAAGCGCGAGGATCTCCGACGCCGCAAAAGCGGAAGCGGTAAAAACGGCTTGCGAAGCGTCGCAGGCCGTGTGCATTTCGGTGAGACGTGAGAGGAAAACCGAACAGCCGCCCCGCCTGTTTGACCTTACGGGCTTGCAGCGGGAAGCCAACCGCATTTACGGTTACACCGCAAAGCAGACCCTTGACCTTGCACAAGCCCTTTACGAAAAGCGGCTGCTTACCTACCCGCGAACGGACAGCAATTATCTGACCAACGACATGGGCGATACGGCGGTGCATATCGCCGCGCTGCTTATCGGCAAGCTGCCCTTTATGAAAGGCGCGGCGTTTACGCCGGACATAGCCCGGACGCTTGACAGCAAAAAGGTGTCCGACCACCACGCCATTATTCCGACAATGGAGCTTGCGAAAGCAGACCTCGCCGTGCTGCCGGAAAGCGAAAGAAATATCCTCACCCTTGCCGGGGCGCGTCTGCTGTTCGCTGCCGCCGAGCCGCACAGCTATGAAGCGGTAACGGCGGTTTTCTCTTGCGCCGGACAGAGCTTTACCGCAAAGGGAAAGACGGTGCTTGCCGCCGGGTGGAAAGAGCTTGAACGACTTTTTAAGGCGACGCTGAAAGGCAAGCCCGATACTGACGACGAGGAAAACAATCTTGCTTTGGACGTGCCGCCCTTTGCCGAGGGGCAGAGCTTTGATAAACCCGCCGCAAAGGTTACGGCGCATGACACGCAGCCCCCGAAGCCGCACACGGAAGCAAGCCTGCTTTCGGCTATGGAACGCGCCGGAAGCGCGGACACCGACCCGGACGCGGAACGCCGGGGGCTTGGCACTCCCGCTACCCGCGCCGCCGTGATTGAAAAGCTGGTCAAATCCGGCTTTGTGCAGCGCAAGGGCAAACAGCTTATCCCAACCAAAAACGGCAACAACCTCGTTTGCGTTCTGCCCGATACGCTGACCTCTCCGCAGCTTACCGCCGAATGGGAAAACGCTCTGACGCAGATTGCAAGGGGCGCAGCCGAGCCGGAGGACTTTATGCGGGGCATTGAAGAAATGGCGCGGGCGCTGGTGAAAGCCTATCCGTTTCTTTCCGAAAATCAGAAAGACCTGTTCAAAGAGGAACAGACAGTGATCGGCAAATGCCCCCGCTGCGGCGGGAACGTCTGCGAGGGCAGGAAAAACTACTACTGCGAAAAGAAGGGCTGCGCCTTTGTCATGTGGAAAAACGACCGCTTTTTCGAGGAACGCAAAACCGCCTTTACCCCGAAAATTGCCGCTGCGCTGCTTGCGGGCGGCAAGGCGAAGGTCAAAAAGCTGTATTCCCCTAAAACGGGTAAAACCTATGACGGAAGCATTGCATTAGCCGATACGGGCGGGAAATACGTCAACTACCGTATCGAGCTTGCGAGGGACAAAGAACTTACGCAGCAAGCATAGGAAAGGGGTACCCTTTCCGTAAAATCCCCGTTCTGACGCTACGCGCATAATGGGGATTTTGCTTGTTGGAAAGTGTCCCAAACCCTCTATAAAAACGAACTGAAAGGAGCGAATGAATGAGCGAACAGTTTTCTATCTTGATTGACAGCCGCAGCCGTTTTGAAACGGGCGCACCGGGCGGCGCATGGCTTTCCATGCCCGCTACACAGGAGCAGCTACACGCGGCTATGCGTAGCGTCGGTATTACCGCCGACAACCCGCAGGATTTTTTTGTGGGCGGCTTTGCAAACACCGAGGATTGCCCGTTTGACGTGCCGCTTGCCGTTATCCAAAGCGGCAGCATGGACGAACTGAACTATTTAGGCAAGCTGCTTGAAATGCAGCGTGACGAGGACAAAGCGAAGTTTGCAGCGGCGGTAACGCTTGGTGAGTACGCAGGAAATCTCAAAGACCTAATCAACCTTGCACAAAACCTTGATTGCTATTGGCTTTATCCCACCGTCCAAAGCGAGGAAGATTACGGCTATTACCTTATCGACGAGTTGGACGAATTGGAACTGCCCGAAGAAGCAAAAAAGTATTTCATGTATGAGGAATACGGGCGCGACGCCGCTATCAATGACGGGGGACGCTTCACCGAGCAGGGCTATGTTTACAACAATAAAAACACCTTTTCGGAGTGGTACAACGGGCGCGATATTCCCAAAGAATACCGTATTATGAGCTACCCGCAGCCGACGCGCCTTGACCCGGAAAAGGTTGAAATGGACGCTATCGGCACAAGGCAAGCGGTGACGCTTACCACAGAGCCGCCGCAGCCGCAGCCCGTTATCCCTATCAACCTTACCGCAGAGAAGCCAGCCGAAAAGCTCAAGGAGATTACCGACCGTTTGGAGCAAGGCATTATGGAACTCTTTGACAGCGAACGCTACAAAGAGTATTTGCGCGTTATGTCGAAGTTTCATAATTACAGCTTCAACAACACCCTCTTGATTGCCATGCAGAAGCCCGACGCTTCCCTGATCGCGGGCTTTACCGCTTGGAAAAACCAGTTTCAACGCAATGTCAAAAAAGGCGAAAAAGGGATAAAAATTATCGCCCCGTCGCCGTTCAAAATCAAGCAGGAAACGGAGAAAATCGACCCGCAGACCCAAAAGCCCGTGATCGGCAGGGACGGAAAGCCCGTCACCGAGGAAAAGGAGATCACTATACCCGCCTACAAGGTGGTGTCCGTCTTTGACGTGTCCCAAACCGAGGGAAAGGAATTGCCGGATATTGCCGTGGACGCGCTGACGGGAGATGTGGAGCAGTACAGTGATTTTTTCGCAGCCCTTGAAAAGACCTCTCCCGTCCCCATCGGCTTTGAGAAAATCGAGGGCGGCGCACACGGCTATTATCACTTGGAGGACAAGCGTATTGCGCTTGACGAGGGCATGAGCGAGCTGCAAACGCTCAAAACCGCCATTCACGAAATCGTCCACGCAAAGCTGCACGATATTGACCTGAACGCTCCCAAAGACGAGCAGCAGCCCCGCGTAGACCGCCGCACCCGCGAGGTGGAAGCGGAAAGCGTCGCCTACACCGTTTGCCAGCATTACGGGCTTGATACGTCGGACTACTCTTTCGGCTATGTTGCCGGGTGGAGCAGCGGTCGGGAGCTTGCGGAGCTGAAAAGCTCCCTTGAAACGATCCGCTCTGCCGCCGCTGACATCATCAACAGCATTGACGGACATATCGCAGAGCTGCAAAAGCAGCACGAAGCCGAGAAAGCCGCGACCGATCTTGCCGCCGCGCAGGAGGCACAGAGCGAAAAACCCCTTACGGACTTGCAGAAAAAAGCCGCCGCAATCGCAGAGAAATACGAGGCGCTTTCCACACAGGAAAAAATCGGAGTGATTGCGCAGGCGTTCGGCGGTACTGCGGGCAGGATTGAAACGTCGCCCTGCACGGGAAAATGGCGCGGTACAAGCGATATATCCATCCGCTTTGATAACGGCGCGTCCCTGTTTCTCGGCAACCGCCTTACGCCGAAAGCAAAGACCGCAGCGGTACAGCGGGAGCTTGTCAACGCTGCCCTGCTGCGGTACAACCCGGAGATCGTCAGCGCGGCAAAGGAAGCCGCTCTCGCTTCCCTCATGGAGCGCGAAGCAAAGGACAATGCCATTGCCGCGCAGAAGGGCTTGAAGCCCTACACCCTGCTCAACGTTGAGTTCAACGACGGCGCGGACAGTCAAAGCAGCGGATATATGGGCTGGTACTATGTGACACTGGCGGTGGACGGAAACATCTGCTCCCATATCGAAACCGGGCTGAATTACGACATCGCGGATGGCAAGGTGAGTGCAGAACCCACGCGGGAGAAATATTTTGCGGCAGGCGCGTTGAAAGATAGTGAAGTGGACTATGTTTTCAACAACGTCGGCTTTTCCTCTGCTTCCGGGCTGTATGCGCTACCCGTCAGCGATGCCGTTTTGCAACGTGCCGAAAAGACGCTTGCGGAGCGCACACAGGCGCAGGAGCCGGACAGGGACAGCTTTTCCATTTACCAGCTCAAACGCGGCGACGAAACGCGGGATTTGCGCTTTGAGCCTTATGACCGTCTGACCGCAGCGGGACACGCAGTTGATCCGGCGAACTATGACCTGATCTATTCCGCGCCCCTTGCACCGGGTACGAGCCTTGAAGCTATTTTTACCCGCTTTAATATCGACCACCCGAAAGACTTTAAGGGACACAGCCTTTCCGTTTCCGATGTGGTGGTGCTGCATCAGAACGGGCAGGACACAGCGCATTACGTTGACAGCATCGGCTATCGACAGACGCCGGAGTTTTTGCAGCCGCAGAATTATCTAAAGCACGTTGAGGATATTGTGGAGCAGAACGACAACAATTTTGACGGTATCATCAACAACACGCCGCAGACGCCCACCGTCGGGGAATTGGAGCAGAAAGCAAAGGCGGGTGAGCCGATTTCCCTGATTGACCTTGCGAACGCCATCCATGCCGATAAGGAGCGCGGCAAAGAGGAAAAGCCCTCGATCCGGGCGCAGCTTCGGGCGGCAAAGGAGCAGACCGCCCAGAGAAAGGCGCAAAGGAGCAAGACGCAGGATTTGGAAAGGATCTGATCGTATGCAGAAGTTTGAAAACATGGATATACTGGCTTGCCTTGATGCGGTGATGAAGCAGAACACCGGCTTTTACCAAAGCGATTTTGAGATTGACAAGAAGATCATTCACGAGGCTGCTGCAAGCCCCGACCGTGAGGACAGGACGCTTTTGTGGCTTTCCCGTCCGTCCGGGACGCATTGCTTCCGGGAGCGCGACGTTTTTCTCAAAGACACCCGCCCATACAACACATGGAAGTTCCACGGGGAGCAGACACGCGACCGTATTCTTGCCTATGCCGTGGAGCTGACTGACAGGGAGCGCGGCAAAATCCGGGGAAACCTCTATGAGCTGGACTATGCCGCCCATTTCCGGCACGTTCGGAAGCAGGCGCTTCCCGCAGACACAAACGCCCTTATCTATGAATACGGGCGCGTCGAGCAGCCCGCAAAGCAATGGTTTAACGGCAACGACCACCCGCAGTACGGCAAGTTTGAACGCTTTGAGGTGCAGCCAAACGACCCCGAAGCCTTGCGCGACATTCTGCAAGAGGAACGGCGCAGCCGTGAGCAGCTTTCGCTGGGGGACTTCAAGGCGCATATTGCCGCCTTGCGCGACGGGCTGATTGAAGCCGAAGCGCGGCGCATTGTTGCCGAAATGAAACGTCAGTACAGCCCCAACAGCCCGAACAAAACCCACTACATGACAGAGCTTGCCCCGGCGTTTCTGATGCTTGCGTCGAGCCGGGACGTTGACCGCCTTTTCTCGCTGCTTCCCTACAAGACGCTGACCTTTTCCAAAATTGAGGGCAGGCACGGCATCTATGCGCTGATCGACAAGAACGAAAACCGCGACCGGGATATTCGCAAGCCCCGCCCCTCTATCCGGGCGCAGCTTGCCGCCGACAAGAAGAAAGCCGCTCCGAAGCGGGCGGCGAAAACAAAACATCACGAAATGGAGGTATGAGCATGAACCGATTTACCGTTGAGGAAACAAATCTTATCAGCATCTACATCGCCGATACGCGCAGGGAGCTTATCGGGGAAATGACGGGTGCGCTGCCCTATATGGACGGCGAAATGCGCGAGCTTGCCTTGCGTACCCTTGCGAAGCTCCGCGCCATGAGCGACGCCGACTTTGCCGCTCTCGCCGTATCTGCCGCCGACGAAGTATGAGCGGGCTGAAACGGCTGACGCCGCAGCAGAGCCGCAAAGCAAACGCCCTTATCAAGAAAACATGCTGCAACTGTATGGGCGGGAACTGCATTTTGCTGGACGATGGGGACGAGTGCGTTTGTCCGCAGCTCATTTCCTATTCGCTTCTTTGCAGATGGTTTCAAAACGCCGTACTTCCCGCCGACAAGCTGCTTTACGCGGAGCTTTACCAAGCCGAGGACAGGCGGCGGTGCGCCGAGTGCGGCGCGGCGTTTGCGTCCACCTCAAACAGCGTCAAATACTGCCCGGACTGCCGCAAGCGGATCACCCGCAGGCAAGCCGCCGAGCGGATGCGGAAACGACGCGCCCGCGTTACGCAGTAGGCGCGAAAAAGCCCTTGCGCTATGCCGCTTTTCAGACGCGATTTGAGCATGACAAGGGCTTTATACCTAAACCCGCAAAAACAGTGTTCTACTGCGTAACAGACACTTAAAGCAGCACCCACGAAAAGACGGGGCGCGGTGGCCATCATCGGCTGCCGCGCCCCGTTCTCTTTTTTTGCTTATTCTTCGCCGATTTCTGCTACGCCGACCCTGCCGACGTTTAGAAGCCGATATATCGTCAGAGGGATATACCATGCCGCGACCGCAAGCCGCCATATCAGAATGACGCCGCCGATCAAGCCGCCCACAATGAAGTTGAGCGCAACGACGCCCACCGTGCCGGAAAGGTCGAAGCCGCGGGGGATAAGCCACACGAACATACGGCGTATGCCAAAGGGGATGCCGCAGCACAGCCACACATAAAAATAGTTCGTTGCCCCGTCCTTTGTGAATACCAGTGCAGCCCAATAAAACAGCACCCCGGCAATCAGAACGGTCAAAACCGTTTTCTTAAAAAAGTCTTTCCAAATCTCACCTCGCGTCATAACCTCACCTCTGTTTCGTAAAAATATGGATAGCGTTCAGCAGTCCTACATTGGGATAGTTTCATCATACCATGCTTTTTCGGGGATTTCCACACAAACCGCATTTATCCGCGCACATTTTCCTTACCCCGCTCCGGCTCACTTTCGCGCCGCAAAATACTGTCGATGTTCCGCTTGATAACGTCGTACTCCTTGACCTGCTTTTTCAGCTTGCCGTAGTCGGCGTATAGCTTTTCTTTCTGCTCTCCGAGCGCGGCATATTCCGCTTGCAGGGCGGCGACATTGGGGAGCTTGCCGCCGATCAGCGCGGGCTTGACCGCTTTTGCGGCGGCTTCAAAGAGAATTAAGCTGCTTTCGTGGGCGGCGCGGTACGCCGCCTTATCCTTTGCCGCCCGGTACGCTTCATAGACGGGCTTTGTCTTTTGATACGTCGAAACATTCTTGATTAAGACCGCCATATCCGCAAGCCGCCGTTCGACGCCCTTTAATGAGCCTGCCGCCTGTTCACTTGCCGCGTTCACTTCCGCGATTTTTGCGGAAAGCTCTGCATAGCTGTCAATCCTGTTTTCCGTGAGGAAGTTCAGCGTCCTCGCCGCCTGTTTGAGATTGTGGATTTTCGCCCAATGCTCATAGCCCCGGCTTTCCTGTGCCTTGATGCTGTTCTGAATGTCGATAACAAGGGAGATACCGCCGCGCTCCTGTTTCGGGACTTTAGCGGCGCGGGTGCGCCTGCCCTTGATACGCTCCGTTATGGCTTCCTCTGTATAATCCGCGCCGAGCGTTTTCAGACGGGTAAAGCGTTCCTGCCCCGGTGCGCGGCAAGATATGTATTTTCCGGGCTTTATCTCATAGCCCGCAGCTTGCAGCAGCCGCAGAAAATCGGCAAAGTCTGACGCTTGCGGGATAAGCGCGTCAACGGCAACTTTCAGCTTGCCTTTCCAGCTTGTACCCGTCTTTTCCGCTTGGTACTCCGCATAGCTCTTTCCCTTGCTGCCCCTGCCGGGGACAACGACGGACAAGCCGTTTTCCCGGCACAGCCTGTCGCTGATGTTCCGTATGCCGTAATAGCTCCGCTTGTTGGAATTGTACTTGCGGTGGTCGATGAAATTGACCGCACAGAAAATAATGTGATTATGGACGTGTCCTTTGTCTATGTGGGTAGTCAACACATATTCGTATTGCCCCTTTGTTACCGCGTCGGCAAGCTGACGACCTATCTCATGCGCCTTTTCATAACTGACTTCCCCCGGCTCAAAGGATTGCATGAGGTGGTGGGCTAAATTGTTGCCTTTCTCCAACGCTTGCGACAGGGTATATGCAAACTCAATATCTGCCGTTTCATAGGAGCAGCCGAACGAGGACACAAGCATTTTTTCTTCTGTCTTGGCGGGGTTTTGGATATAGGCGAGGGCTTTGCTCAACGTGCTTTTAATAGGCTTAATCTTTGTAACCGCCATATCTCATTCAGCACCCCCTTTATCTCGTCTATGTCCTCTTGATAGACGCTGCCTGTACTGTTCACGCGCCGCGCAATCTGATTGACGTTGACCCCGATCTTCTGTATCTCGGCGGTCATTGCCTTTATGTCGCTATGGTCTATCTGAATGATATATCCGTCGATTGCGATTTTCCGCAGATACGCCGCCATATTCCGTGTTGGTATCAGCTTCATTTTTTCAAGGATTAAATCGCGCTCGGCTTCCGTCACGCGAAACTTTAGCTGCACCGTCCTTTTCCGTCCGTCCATGCTCTAACGCTCCTTTCCGTTCATAGAGGGTTTGGGACACTTCCCAAGGGTCAGCCCCAACAGGCGATAGCCTGTGAGGGTACAAGCTATTTTCAACCGATGCGCCGCAGCGCGGGAGGGCGAAAATACGGAAGTGGGTACCCGCTTCCTATGCTTGCTATTCTTCTGTTTGCTTTCTTCCACGCTAAAAACGAGGAAATGCCAAAACCTAACGCAGAAAAGAAAAAACACCGCAATTTGCGGCGTTCCCAATGGCTGTATTGCACGAAAAAACGGGGGATTTTATTCCCCCGCAGTTTCATTTTTGACTTCCTGTATTGCTTTTGCTGTGGCGGTGATAACCGTCAAATCCTTGTTGTCCATGCTGTCAAGCAATGTTTCAAGCTGCCGCCGTTGTGTGGACTTATCTGTTTCCTTGTTTGGGAAAAAGAATTGGTCTACTGAAACATCTAAAAGCGTAACAAGCTCATAAAAGATTTGCAGGCTTGGGTGCTGTCCGCTATTCTCAATGGACGCGATATAGCGGGGAGCGATGTTCATCTTATCCGCTAACTGATTGCGTGATATGCCCTTTGCCTTTCTTGCTGCTTTTATGGCTTGACCGAAAGCCTTAAAATCAAATCTTGCGACTTCTCTTTTCATCTCATTTCACCCTACTACATTTTACTGTTCACCTTTCGATTTCGATATGAGTACACATATCATAGACTTGACCGAAATAGAGCATATAATTCACAGATAGTCCCTTGATTTTTGTTCGGCTGTCCGTATATAATTATACTTGTAGAATTATGTGAAAGGGTGTATGAAACATGGAATATATGTCTTGTCCGCAAGCGGCAAAGAAATGGAGCATATCAGAGCGGCGCGTACAGAAGCTATGCGAGGAAAACCGCATACCCGGCGTTTCAAAAATCGGCTATATGTGGCTCATTCCAATAGACGCGAAAAAGCCTGCCGACGGTAGGCAAAAAAAACAAAAAAATTTGTAAGATTTCTTGTAAGGTTTTCGCTTTTGCGTAGTCATATAAGAAAACGAAGCAAAAAAGCAGGAAGGAATGTGCCGAAATGATTGAAGTACAGAATGTTTCCAAAACATACCCCACCGGCATACGGGCAAACCACAGCATCAGCTTTACCGTTGAACAGGGTGAGATCGTTGCGCTGGTAGGTCCGAACGGCTCCGGAAAGACCACCCTGATGCAGCAAATGCTCGGCGTTCTGAAAATTGGCGAAGGGAGCATCCGCATCGACGGGGAAGAAAACAACACGCAGAACATCGCATATATCCCGCAAACGCCTGCGATTTATCCGGCGCTGACCGTCCGGGAGTCCCTCCTTGCCACCACAAAGTATTTAGGAGTTCCCAAAAAAGAAGCGGCGGAGCGCATCGACCGTGTTCTGGAAAAAACCGGGCTGTCACGCAATGCCCGGCAGCCCGCCTATACCTTATCGGGCGGTCAGCGAAAGCTCTTGTCCTTTGGCTGTATGCTGGTACAGGAGGCGAAGAACCTTGTCATGGATGAGGTGACTTCTATGGTGGATGTCGTAACAAAGGAGCATATCTGGCAGCTAATTCTCGACGAGCAGAAACGGGGCTGCGCGATCCTCCTGTCCTCCCACGACATATCCGAAGTAAAGAAGTTATGCACAAAGCTGGTTGTTCTTCAAAAGGGCTCCGTCATTTTTTCGGGAAGCCCCCATGAGGTGCGGGACGAGTATTGCCATTGTACGATTCAGGTAAACAACGCAATACAGACAAAAACGGTTCTGAACGAAGCTGATTGCAGCTATACACATGAAGGCAATGACTTTTCCATCGTTACGCAGGACATTACCCAAATGCTCAAGCTGCTGCATGAGCTTACAAAAACGGTCAGCATCGGAAGTTTCTCCTGCGAACACCCTGCGTTTTACGACGGTCTGCTCTCAATGCTGAAGAATCAGGAGGGAAACTGATATGCTGCACACCATCAGCACCAGTATGTGGATCAACTTCAAAAACCTTCGCTTCTTCCTGCTGCAATATCTGATGCTTGTCATCATATTCCCCAGCTCTTACCTGTTGATCAGCCTTACCTCGACAGGCAGCGCGCAGCCGACAGAAGTGTATTCCATCGGCCTTTTTACCTCCATGCTGTTTTCCTTATTTATCAATATGCAGGCATCCATGATAGCAAACAGCAACTCCATCACCGCCATTGAGCAGTATGCCACCTTTAAGGTTCGTCCGCTGTTCGTGCATATGGGCGGCTGTGCCTATCATGCCCTTGTTGGACTGCCCTTTTTCATTGTTTTGCTTGTGATCAGCTTCATTTCACACAAAGGCATCAACATACTCCTGCTGCTTGCTTCGCTGGCGCTGGCAATTCTGTTTCTCTCTGCTGCCTCTATGGTGTTGGGTGGGCTTTTCCGCAATCCCAATATCGCGTCGCCTGCAATCAATATGCTGTATATGGTGATTGTTATGGTCACGCCCTTTTACAGCGACCTTGCCGCCCTTTCGCAGCCCGCACGGTTAGCGTATTGCTTCAACCCCTTCGCCCATGTGACCTCTTTGATCGGCGGGAGCTTCGGGCAGCTCATGCTGTGTAACCCGCTGATCTCGGCGGCAATCCTCGTTCTTCTGACCGCCATCCTTGGGGCGCTGTCTGTGAAACGCTGGTACAGCAGCCATGCGGCAGAGAAGTTGGGTGTTTTCTAACGGTTTCAAACTATCCTATCACACAGAAAAAGATTGGCATATATAGTTTGAAATGCTCAAAAAATATATTTTCGTTTTTTCTTTTTTACTTGTAAGATTTTTCGTTTTTCGCAGTCTTATAAGTGAACGGGACAAGGAGGTGAGCAGGTGACGGACTTTGAACAGATATACAAAGACTATTTTCGGGATGTGTTCCTCTATGTGCGGCGGCTGTCCGGTGGGGACGAACGGCTGGCAGAGGATATTACCAGCGAAGCCTTCTTCCGTGCGCTTCGCCGCATTGACAGCTTTCGGGGGGATTGCGACATCCGGGTGTGGCTGTGTCAGATCGCAAAGAATTGTTACTATACCCATCTGAAACAAAGCCGCTGGACAGAGCATACAGCGGATATGGAACAGCTTATATCGGAAGCGGAGGAATCACCGGATGAAATGCTGCTGCGCAGCGAGAATGCCCAACAGGTAAAACATCTGCTGCATGAACTTCCCGATCCGTACAAAGAGGTTTTCATGTGGCGTACCCTTGGCGAATTGAGCTTTAAGGAGATCGGGAAGCTGTTTCACAAGACGGAAAACTGGGCGTGCGTCACCTATCACCGCGCACGAAAAATGATCCAAAAGGGAATGGAGGTTGACAAAGATGAAAAATGAATGCAGTATCATCCGCGATATTCTGCCGCTGTATGTGGAAAACATGGTATCGGAGGATACGTCGGAGTTTGTAAAGGAGCATCTGGAAAGCTGCCCCGCCTGCCGTGCGGAGCTTGAAAAACTGCGGGAGCCTGTGGAGGTGCAAACAGAGCCGCAGCCCGACATGGATGCCGCGCCGCTGAAACGCTTGAAAAAGGCTCTGCTAATGAAAAAGGTGCAGACCATCCTATGCACAGCGGCGGTGCTGCTGGCGCTGATGCTGTCGGTCATCTCCTTTCTAACCGCGCCGGAATACTTCGCCTATTCGCCGGAGCTGGTGACTGTGACGGAGGAAGCAAACGGTGCGTTGACGCTCTCTTTCAGCAACGAGGTCACGAATTATAAGCTCCAACAAATCACCGACCCCGAGGATCGCAACACAGTCTACCATCTTGAGGTGTGGACCTCTGCATGGGACAGGGCGTTCCATAGACCCGGCGTACAGGCTGTGATCGCAGCGCCGGAGAGCGGCAAGCCGCTTCTCGTTTATTTCACGCAGTTTATCAACGGACACGCCGAAAGCTCCAGCGACAGCTCGGTGTGCATCTACGGCACCGCGCCCGACAGCGGCGGCTGGGTCGCTTTGGCGGGGCTTTCTTTGGGCTATTGGCTGCTATTCAACATCGCCCTGTTCCTGATCCTTATCGGGGTATGGTTCAAGCTGCGCAGGAAAGAAAAATTCCGCCGCCGGGTGGAGCGCCTGCTCCTGATCCCTATCGCATACGGGCTGGGGCACCTGTGCGTCATGGGCTTTCGCACTGCATCCTGTTCGGAATGGCGCGACTTTCAACTGATCCTTGCAATCGGCGTTCTGTTCTACTGCGCGATGCTGCTGGCATTGAGTATTTTTTATAATGTAAAAGAGCTGCGGGGTGTAAAAGGAGAGGGTGAGAATGAATAGCGGTCTGACCATTTGGAGAGTAGGTGTACCATGAGAAAACTTGTGATTTTTTGCTTTGCCGTCTGTATGACCGTGCTTTCGGTACTATCCCTGTTCAATTTTGCACAGGACGCAGAGGAAAGCATGATACTGGATAAGCGGGCGGTGATCCTCGAAAAGCCGGAGACATTGAGCAACCGTGAATTTTTGGGACAGATAGATACTGCGCTCGGAAAGATCGGCGCAGACATTATGTACCGCTACGCGGAGCTGGATGGGGACAAGCCACTGTACCGCTACTATAAGACCAGCCATACCGACAGCTTTCTTTCCGTTTCTACCGTGAAAGGGAGCGTGAGGCTGGAATCGGACGAGTTCTTTTCCACTGCAAAACAGCCGGGAGCTATGGCGCTGCATCTGTCCTCGCTGTTTCAAGATACCGCCATCTATCCACTCATGCAGGCGCAGCAGCATGACTTGACCGCCGCGACCTGGTATGTGGCGGAAGGACAGCTTGACGCGGTGCTTCATGCGCTGAAAGGCTTGGGCTATTCCGTAACAGCAACCAACGAAAGGCTTTTGTCTACCAAACTGCCGCTTTATTTCCTGTTCATTCCTGCCTTTATGCTCTGCGTCAGTATCGTATTCTACACCCTGTCCGCAGGCAAGAAAAATGTGCTGAAAAAAATGGAGGGCTATACCACGGGGAATATCCTGCTGGGGGAGATCAAAGCCTTTGCCCCTGCTTTGTGTCTTTGCTTTCTGCTGATTTTTGCCGCCGCCATGATTTGCGCCGTGTGGCTTCATCCGGTGGCGACCTGGCAATTTGGGCTGTTCCTGCTGGGGGATTGTCTGTGGCTGCTCGTTCCTCTGATACTGGGCATCCTGCTCTCCCTGCTGTTCCTCTCCGGGCAGCGCAGCGCGGAGTATGTGAAGGGCAAAGTTCCAAAGCGCGGGATCTACATTACAAACACGCTTGCGAAAGCTGCTTTTCTAATCTTTATTCTATTCTCTCTCACCATTGCTATGCGGAACATCACGCAGATCTACAACACCTTCCATGCGGCGGAGTTCTGTTCGCAAAAGACAAAGGGCTATGTGACTGTCCCTCTGAACAATGTTAATTCCGGCAGAGCACCGGAGGGCGCGGATTATCTGGCGTTCTATTATGCCACAGTGGATCGCTACAATGGAATACTCATGGCAGCCAACGATTTTAATTACGACCTGTTTGAAGGGAAAATGCTGGGAGAGGCATACGGTCAGGATTATGCCCACATCAACCGAAACTACCTTGCGTTCAACCCCATCTATGCGCTGGACGGGGAGCAGATCGGTGACGCTCTGCTTTCCGATACCCATGTGAATATTCTGCTTCCGAAGTCCAAGGAATACAGGCGGGATGAGGTACGGGAGCGCGGCGCGAGCTGGGGAAATTCCGGGGATGTGAATATTGTCCTCTACGATGATAAAGCGTCTGACATATACTCCTATAACGCCAGCACAGGGCTTGGGGGCAACGGCGCTCTGCCCGCGCCCATCCTTGTAGTCAAGGAAGGTGACCTGCTGGACGGGCTTTTCATCGAAGCATGGTGTTCACAGGGAGCGTATTTCCTCTATGTTCCCACCGATGATCCATATGCGGAGCTGCTGCCCATCCTGCGGGAAGCGGGTATTGACGCGGCGACCGTTTCCACACCGACCGTCGCCGCCACCTTTGATAAAATGCTCCATCATCTGACCTATATGCTGATGATTTGGGGCGTACAGGCTTTGGTGCTGCTGATTGGGCTGTTCTGCCTGATCTTATTCGGCGCAAGGCTCTACTGCGACAATTACAGGGACAGGATCGCCTGTCGCCTGATTGAAGGGCATTCCCTTTTGAGCTGTATTCGCACCCATCTCGTGTTGACGGTGCTGTACTATGGGGCGGTAGCGGCGGGGCTGCTGCTCTTAAAGCTCTCCATCGAGCTTGACTACAATATCCTGCTGGGTACGCTTCTCGCGGAGCTGCTGATCACGCTGCTTGCTTGCGGCAGCATTGCCCGGAAGAACCTCTATCAGATTGTGAAAGGAGCGGAAGCATGACTGCCATTACTTTATCCAATATCAATAAACGCTTCGGGGAAAAAGTCCTGTTTCGGGATTACTCGCTGCATATTGAAGCCGGAGAGTTTGTCGCCATCAAGGGCGAAAGCGGAGCCGGAAAAACAACTCTCCTGAACATCATAGGACTGCTGGAAACGCCGGACAGCGGCAGCGTCACCCTCTGCGGCGCAAGAAACCCGTCCTTTTCCTCCCGCGCTGCGGTTCATCTGCGGCGACACAAGCTGTCCTACCTGTTTCAGAATTACGGACTGGTGGACACCGACACCGTGGAAGCCAACATGAAGCTCGCCACCCGGTTCGGTAAAGCAAAGGGCAAGGCAGAGAAAGAACGCATCGCGGATGCGCTGGCACAGGTGGGGCTTTCGGGCTATGAGCGTCGTAAGGTCTACACCTTGAGCGGCGGTGAGCAGCAGCGGGTGGCGCTGGCAAAAATCATTGCAAAATCCCCCGACATTATCCTTGCGGATGAGCCTACGGGCAGTCTGGACGAGCGCAACCGCAGCTATGTGATGGATATTCTCAAAGAGCTGAACCGACAGGGGAAAACCATTGTTGTTGTGACACATGATCCCTATGTGAGCGATTGCGCCACACGGCATATTGCGCTGTGAGAGGAACGCCAATAGGGTCAAATATCAAATAAATGTTCTGCAATCTGCCGCATGACGGCAAAAGAAAAAAACCGTCGTGCAGCAGACATCTTTTCACGCCCCAATGATAACGCGGCGGTTTTGAGAAATCAAAGCCGCCGCGTTTTGTCATGCGACGACATTAAAGACATGGCGGCATAAAGGAGGCTGCCGCCATGTTGCATTATCATTATAGCCCCTAACAAGCGGGGATATTGCTCAAAAAAAGTGTCTTTTCGTTAAGGGATATTTCTGACTGTGTAGATGAACACACATATCACCATATAGCGGTATATATTTCCTTTGTAGCGCCCGTCTGCATTTTGCAGTCGGGCGCATTTTGCTTCTCCAAAAGTTTTTTTGAAAAAGTTTTCTTTTTCGGTTGGCATATTCACGGCTTCGCCGTGGAGGGTTGCCGAAAGGGGATAAATACTAACCCGCCCCCGGGACGAAAGGGGGTGAGAACATGGATTACCCTAATCGGCTGGAATGGCAAACGAGATGTGAGTTTAATGCGTACTGCAAACGCGCTTTACGAAACGAACTGATTGACGCTTGCCGAGAGCGAAAGCGTAGGCAACTCCGCGAAGTGATCTTTTCAGACCTGACCCCGCAGGAAGAAAGGCAGCTTTACACCGTTGACAAGTATTTTCAAGACGGCAACGAAGAAGCCTTTTGCGCAGGAGGCTTGAAGATTACTGCAAAACTGCTTGCCGAAGCTCTGCACACCCTGCCGGACGAAAAAAGACAAGCCGTATTGCTGTACTACTTTTTCAACATGACCGACGTTGAAATTGCGGAAGCGATGAAGATCCCCCGCAGCACAGTACAGTATCGGCGCACAAGCTCTTTTGAACTGCTGAAACGATATTTGGAGGAACGAGCCGATGAATGGAACGATTAGCAACAATTCCGATGAACGCGGCTTATTACCTTACCCGGTCATTTTAGCCGCGACGAAGGGCGACCCCGACGCTATGAAACTTGTCTTGCAGCATTACCAAAGCTACATAGCCCACCTGTCTATGCAGAAAATCCGCGACGAAAGCGGCAATACCTATTGGGGCATAGATGAGGACTTGCGGGAGCGGCTGCAAGCAAAGCTCATGCGGGCTGTCCTTAACTTCAAGGCAGATTAACGCAAAATGCAAAGCGTCCCCCTTTCCGCTTTGTGCGTTCAATCTGACCTTGACCCTGCTCCTTGACAAAGAAAGCGACGCAAGATAACGGCGGCGCAGTATAGGGCAAATCGGATACGTTCCTTTTGCGCCGAGCCATACGGCGGGTGCGCCATGACTTCCCCATCGGAGAACGAGCGACGAACACCGACGCCGCAAAGCGAGCTGGCAGCTTGCGGGCAACGACGCGCAGAATACATAATGATACTCCCTTACAGCCACAGTCCGAGCGTTCAAAGCGTCGCAGGCAATGGGTAGGGCCGCATGAGAACCATGCAGGGGTGAAACTCCCGTGAGGTTGTGCTAACAACCGTCCGATTAAAGCCCCATTTATAAATCAAGACCTTTTAGCCATTACCACGAAAGGGGGTTATCTCATTGGCAAAAAAGGAAACATCAAATCCCACTGTGCCTGTGCTTCCCATGCTCAAAACGGTTGAGCAGATGAGCCGGATCAGCGGCATAGGGGAAAACAAGCTGCGCGAGCTGATGGATAGCGGCGAGCTTGAATATATACAAAACGGAAACCGCCGTTTGCTTGCCGACGCTGCTATTTGGGACTGGTACGAGAGGGCAAAGCGAAAGGTAGCTCCCCAAAACCAAGAGGGAGGTAAGTAGCTATGGCGGTATCATCAAGAAAAGTTCAGAATAAGCGCGACAGCAACGGTGTTTTGACTGGAAAGGCAGGTACCGTCTATGATGTAAACATTAAATACACCGGGCAGGACGGGAAAAAGAAATCCTACGCAAAAAAGGGCTTTGCAACCAAAAAAGAAGCGACGCAGCATGAAGCTGAAATGAAAGCAAAGCTCGCCAATCCTGTTTACAGCCCGGTCGTTGCTTCACAAGGTAAGCAGACCGTCAAAGAGTATTTGGAGGAATGGGTAGAAAACCACGGCAAGGCTAACTTGCGTCCAAGCACCTTTGCAGGATATAAGAGCCATATTCGCAATCATATCGTGCCATATATCGGTCATGTGCAGCTTAACCAACTGACCCCGGCAATGCTTGATAATATGTTTCAGCAGCTATTTGACAAGGGCTTATCCAATAGCACCGTTCGATACGCGCAGCGCATATTGAGCGTGTCAATGGAACATGCCCGGAAGTACCGATACATTGAACATAACCCCGCCCGCGACATTATAACAAAGTTCGGCAAGCAAGCGAAAACGCCTGATCCGTACACCATTGAGCAAATGCAGACCTTTATGAGCAATGTGATAGGTACGGAATGGGAAATGCCTGTTGTGCTTGCCGGAATGTATGGGCTTCGCATGAGTGAGATTATCGGATTGCGGACAACAAACATTGACCTTGAAAAAATGCAGTTTGGCGTTGTAGAGCAAATGCCCTTCAAAGTGCCGCCGGGAACAAAGACCATTACGGAAATGGCACCGACAAAATCCAATGATCGTATTTTGCCGATTACCGAAGAAGCATTGCCGTACTTCCTGCGGCAATTTGATTTGATTGCACGGCAAAAGGCTTTGACCGAGGCGGGCGGTGGGGTGTACTATGATAATAAGCTCTTTATTGCAAAGCCTGACGGTTCGCCGCAGCGCAGAGATAGAATGTCGGCAAACTTCGGACAGCTTATCCGACACCTTGAAATGCCGCATATCCGCTTTCACGATTTACGTCATACGGCAGCTACCAATATGCACCAACTGACAGGCGACTTCTACACCGTTGGCGAGATTTTGGGGCATACATTAAAGGGCATTGGCATATCCCTTGGTATTTCCACAAACCTTGAAGCGGTAACGGCACAGTATGTTGATGTGCGGCTTGAAAGAAAACAAAGCGTACTGCAAACCTATCATAAAGCATTGCAACCGAAAACAACCGTTACAGGAAAAGAAGCAGGGCAAGAAACATCGAAGAAAGCGAAAAAGAAAAGCAGCGAAATGGAGCTATAACGGCAATATCTTTTTATAGCTCCGCGCTACTTTTCATAGCTTTTTAGCAGTTCCGGGCACCATTGGGGCACCACAGTATACATCTTTCTTGTATAGCGTGTATGATGTGGAATGAGCCGGGCACCACAAAGCGGGGCGCCAAGGGCACCATTTGAATTGTTTTCCCCAAAATAAATGCTGCCCTAACAAAAGAAAAAGCCTTGAAAACATAGAGTTTTCAAGGCTTTGGTGGCGGAAGCGGTGGGATTCGAACCCACGTGCCCTTGCGGACAACTGCATTTCGAGTCTTTTATGCAACTGTGACGGGGGTGCCCGTTTTGGGGTCGTTTCTGTAAGCCCCGTACCCGCCGAAAGCCGCTTGAAATCA
>OGXK01000377.1_pt1 | contig 23007 bp, 27 predicted proteins | sample 1576261 | NCBI WGS metagenome assembly OGXK01 (sample SAMEA3541581, study PRJEB24748) | human gut metagenome | biome: human gut; feature: human-associated habitat; material: faeces | place: China | collected 2012 | reverse complement strand
GATCCGATGCCACGTTAACAAGAGATTCGGCTTTGATGTTCAATATGCTTAATTTTTCAGTTTGCATCACGGCTTGATTCTTCGTTTCTTCCCACGCTATTTGCCCGGCGGTGAATCTGCCGTTCAGTTCTTCTATTTGATCTTGCGATGCAGTTGCGAATCCTTTTTTTGAAGACTCTTGTGATGATGCCCCTTCCAATCCAACACCCGCTGCGGCTAACATACCGTTTACCTTGTTTTGAGCCTCCTTGTACATACTCTCGTATTGTTGTCTCAAGAAGTTAACATCTTCATCAGAAAGCACTTCATCCGCCGTTCTTTGCTCGAATTGATCGTACCATTTTTGCATTGCATCGTTAAGGTATCTTGATTTGACCACGTTTAGCACGGATTTCCTCATGTACCCTTCGAAATTGTCAGAGATGTCCCTAAAGGTGGTATCTGCACTCAACAAAAGATCATCTAACCCGTCACGAGCCTCGTCAAATGTTATACCGGTATTAATTTCACTGACGGTTTCTTTTAGCTTGTCCGCCTGATCGTTCAATTTTTCCCATTCCTCAACGATGCCATACCACTTGTCTTTATCCGTTATCCCGTACCCGTTTTCCATCAACTCGACAAGCTTGTCACTCGTAAGGAAGTTTGCCAAATCTTCAATTGAGGATATTCCAAGGTCTTTAACGTCAAGGTCATTGTTTTTCCCTTTTTTACCGAGCAGCTCGTTACCAAGAAGTTTCTGGAATTGAGCTTCCATCATCTTTCTTTGGCGCTCGATGATGTCCAAGGAACTTTCTTTTAACCCTTCTCTCTCTGCCGCCGTGGCCTCCTTGATCAAGTCAACACGTTTGTCGATAAGGTTGTTTATAACCTCGTTTGTCTGCGCAATCTTGTCGGTAACCTTCGCAAGTCTCTCTGCATCTCTCTCTGACTTATTTTTCCCTCCAAAACCGAATATTCCACCGATAGTTTTTCCTATCCCGGTTACTACTTTTATGGCACCAGTGACAGCAGAGAATGGTTTCGTGATGTCAATACTCTCCAATCCTCCCATGACTTGACCTAATCCTTCCATAGCCCCACTGACGGCTTCCGGTACTTTAATCCCGAAACTACCAAGCATATCAAGAATCAAATTCCCTGAATTCAACACGTCCATCCCCTTTGCACCGATAGCGTTTAGGGCTTGATTTAAAGAAACGACGGTCTTTTGCCTGTCAGATTGAGCCTTGGCCAGATTCTTCTCTGCTTGTTCTTGGGTTAATAAAGTTTCTATGATATTACCGTTCTCGTCCTCGTACAACTCGCCAATAACTACCCCTCCATTAATGATTGAGTTCAAGTCTTCTTGAGCATGGGTAACCGCTTCTTGTGCCCCCTTGTAATCATCTAACCCAGATTTCAATTCTTTAAATGGTTGCCTATCCGCAATCTTTAGATTTATGTTACTGAAAGCGTCTTGTAACTCCTTCAAATCCTCTGGTTTCAGATCCTTGGCGGCTTGATTAATGTATTCTTGCAATTTATCCCGGAGAGAGGTTAGGGCAGAGGTCGTTTGAGTGTCTAAATTACCGAAAATATCGGCAAAATTTATGGATGTTTTGAACTGGCTAAAGTCTAATTCTTTGATAGCACTTTCCAATCCTTTGCGTAACGATAATTTTTCGCCTTTCGTGGTCGCTTGTGCTATTTTTTGATTGTATTCCTCTGTAATAGCAAGCCTTTTCTCTTGGTAATCACCGTATTCTTTTAGGTAGTCGTTCATCGCCTTTTTCTCTTCCTCGATTTGCTTTTGAAAGACTTCTGTGGTGTCTCGCTCCCTAGTTTTTTTAGCCAAGGAATAAGCGATTAACACTTGCATCGTTTGTTGAGCGGATAACGTCCCGCCTTGCTCTTTTGCCCATTCATCTGCTTGTTTCTTGATAGTCTCGATTTGCTCCTTGTAATCAAGATTAATTTGGGCTATTTTCTTTTCGGTTCCCTCTTTCATCAAGTCAATCTCTCGCTGCTGGTTTGTAGCCTGTAGCTTGAGTAGTTCGTCTGCAATCTTCTGCTGAATTTTAAGTGCTTTTTCTGCATCATTACGACTTGGATTGGAAATAATCCCAGATGCATCAATGTTACTGGCAATTTCATTCGTTTCCTTGATTTTATCTTGCCATTGAGTGTATGCATTTTTAATTTCGTTTAGTTTTACCAGTTCTTTATTTTGAGTACTAATATCTCCTCTTCTACCGGTTAATTTTGCGTTTTCAGTTATAATCCTTGCCTCTTCTTCTACTAATTTAATTCTATTATTGATGGATTCGATATATGCTGCATCATCATCGGGAAATAAATTAAATAAAGGACTTTCTTTAGAGAGATTCCTAAATGTTTTCTCTAGTTCAACGGCCTCTTGTGCGGCTTTTGTTGCTTCTTCAAATTGTGCTTTTGCTTTTGCCGCATTTAATATATTACCAGCAAGAGTTTTATATATATTCGAAACATCGCCAGCTAATATTTTTTCTTTGTCAATATTTCCCAAATAATCTGGGTACAATCGCTGTAATTCAGACACGGCTTTTAGTCGATCAGACCTATGCTTGCTTTCATCTTCTGCCTCTCTACTTAACAAGTTTAATTTTAACAGCTCTGATTGGGCATTTTTGATACCTTCTGTCTGAGATTCGTTTAGTCTTTTTTGCGCCTCTGCTGTTGCATCTAGTTGTTTTTCTGCATTAAAGAGGCCGGAAACAAATTCCACAATATCTTTCCCGTAGACAGTGAGTAAAGTGACCCCAACCGTTAAAGCGGTGTTCCAGGAGAAAATGCCGGATGCTATTTGTTTCCAAACAGGAGCTACCTTCTGAACATCGGTATTCCCTTTCTTTAACTCTGCTATATAAGCCGTGTATTCTTTCCTAGCACGTTGTACCTCGTCAAAAAATATGGGTAAGTTATTACTGATTGCTAGAAAGAACATATTCGCTCCCATGCTCAAAGTGGGCAACTCGCGGGCGATCTGCTGAATTGACATACCAAGCCCGTTGAAAGCTGAAGAATAGTTACCCACGTTACGCTGGAACCTGCCGGATGCCTGCTCTGCTTTATTCAACTCGTCTTGGATGACCTTGATTTGGGCTAGTAAAGCTTTACCAGCCCCGCCTTCTCGTCTCAGTCTTCCCATGTTGTCGTAATCTACGATCAACAGGCTTAATTGCTTCCTCAATTGAGTGATACTGCCTTCCTCTGCTCTATCTTGAATAATCTTATCCTTTTGAACCTTGATGTTTTTGCGTATGGATTCTGCCTCTGCCATCCTTTTAGCAACAACCTGTTCTATCTGTCGCAATTTTGCCGTCCCTGCACTACCGGCCTTATCATCTGCGGAAAGGGAGTCAAAGTCTTTTTTAAATATCTTTATCTGGTTATCGGCATCGATGATCGCTTTTGTGTTAGCCTCTATCCATTTATTCGTGGATTGAAGTGCTACCGTCCTCTTTTTTACATCGTCAGTGGTATTATTTGACTTACCAATATCATCTTGAACCTTTTTAAGTTTAGCATATTTTTCTTGATATTCTTTAATTTTTCTAGTCGCTTTCTCTAGTTGTTTCTCTAGAGATTTCGCAATGTCAGGATGTTTATTCACATCCATCTTTTTAAGTTGCGCTTCCAACTTCTCGCACTCTTTTCGCAACCTGACAACCTCATTATAATCCGAGGATACGCTAAAATGAATTTCGGCCATGATATTTATTGTTAGTTATTTGTTTTATTGTTCTTCCTTCGGCGTGAAGCCATGTCTTTACCGCTTACTTTCTTCACCTTTGTCCCGTAAACCACGTGTAACTTGTCTCGTTGCATTAAAAGAAGGTTCCTGTACGGTATCTTGTACACTATCTCGTCGTACGAAAATCCTAAATTCTCCCTGAACGATGCGATCTGCCCGATTAAAGTTTCATTCCCCGCTACCTCGGTTTCGCTGCCAGCCTGCTTACGTTCCTCGCCAAGCTGACAGCTTTCAGAAAAACCGCCATGTCGATCATGGATATAGCTTCTTCTAACCCGTTGACACATTCCTCGTAAGTACCTTTTTGCAACTCCTCGACTAGAGATTCATCCCCCCGGATAAACCATGACAGGGCCTTAGAATACTTGTCAGATTCGCCTAAAGACAACAAAACGTCTCTCATCGTTTCAGCATCCCTAACTTCCGATAGGTAAGATATTGCTCCTGCCAACCTTTCTATCGTGGGAGGGTAGACCGTGTACGCTTTTTTATTTACCATGATGGTCTTGAAATCACTTCCAATGATGGAACTTGAAATAATCCTTGCACCTTTGTTCATTTCATTTATAAAAAAGGGTGAAGTAAGAATCTTCACCCCAAGTTAATTACTAGTATTACCTTTTGGTTTGCTTCCGTGATAGTTTTGTAAATACTATCTTTTTTATTACTCCCCCTTAACCTCGCTCGCATCGAACCAATATTCAGGAGAAACCACTTTGTTTAGCGGTTCTAGCATGGTGCCAACAACGGCAATCCCGATCGCTCCATCCGTGTTCGCTTCCCTGGCGGTCACGTTGGCGTACGGGAGTATGCAATATTGATCATCTTCGGTCAAGGCGATCAAGCATTTTTTTATTTCTACCACGCCTCTCTCTCGTTTCCAACCCATATCGTTAGCTTGATTCGGGGTTGTCCCTTTTATAGTAGAACCTCCCATTAGAGCCGCCTTGGTGGCGTAGTCATAACGACCGAGCGTGAAATTAAACGTCACGTCACCCATTGTCTTCGCCCCCATCCGGTAAGTTGCCCCGGTAAGCTGGTTTTTGTAAGCGTCTTGAGAAGGTTCTGCTTCCTCGATACTCCACGTATCTTGATGAACGTTCTCGATTTCAGTGGCAGTTCCCCCTTCTTTAACCATCGCGTATACTAACGCTCCTGTCAAATCTTGAGAAACAGCATCTGCATCGGCATACCATAATCTTTTAATGTCTACAGCCGAAATTTGTGGATTTGTTGCCATAATATTTTAATTTACATTTAATACTTCAAATAATACTCTTACATTCACGAAATGACATTTTAAATCAGGGTCTTCTTCTTGACTTGTGGCACGAACCTCGTACCGGTAAGTACTTTCATCATATTTTGACACGGAACTGATATTGCATAACATCCTCTCTATTTCCGTGAGCCGTTTCGTGTTTGCCATTCCTTTAAAATCAGGCACGCACACGTTAATATTCACGAATGCCCGTGACCAGAAAACATCTTCTTCCAGGGTGCCGCAAAGAACTATCAATCTCTCTGAATCAACCTTCCCATCCTTGATCGCGTCTTTCCTGTACTGCTTGAACTTGAACTTCTTCAAATCCTTGTAAAGAATCTCTTCTATGTCTCCGCTAGTGATCATTGGTTAAACAATTCAATTACTTTTATTTCTGCACTATCCATTACATCAAAACCTCTTGCGTTCACGTAACTAGCGTAATCCATCCCCGCTACTACCACGAGAGTATATCCTTTCTTGCGAGTGGAAACTATCTGCCTTGCATATATCAAACCCTGCTTGCTCCCCTCTGAACCATCCCCGCTTTCCCCTCTCGCAATGAAATTAACATCCTTCCCGGAAATAGTGGTAAACCTCACCCTTTGCATATTTGCCCCGAATCCGGCAACTTTGTTAAATCCCCCTTCTTTTATAATCTTCCCGTCACGTGCTAGAACGTAACCGATAGAACTCCTTAAATTACCGGTGATGTTCTGGTATCTCCCGTTTTGTACTGCTGTTTGTACAGCTAGTTCCCCGGCATAAATCAATTTGTTAACAAGTTCATTCAACTCGTCATCGATTGATTTATACACGTCCGAGAAATCCCAAGTCACACCCATATTTCCGAGTAATTAAAGTAATTACATCTTGCTATCTTTATCACTTTCCCATCTCCTCTCTTGTTCCCGTTGTGATCAATAACCTCGATCTCTTCTCCCGGTAACACATCTCGCCCCTCGTACACGATATGGTAGCTAAAATCAATCATGGAACCGTTAACGGAAACCTGTTTCATCTGCCCGTTATCATCACAACGACATGGTCCAATTTCTTCCCACTCGTTATTATCATTGATGACCGGGTTTCCCAAGTCATCAAATTCGGGTTCTTTATTAACCTTTACTTGCAATATGTGTGGTGCGAAATACATAATTACCAAAGATCTGATGCGTCACTAATTGATGAAATTACGTTAAGCTCGTCCTCTATCTCGTATTTGTTACACAGGTAGGCGTAGTACTCTTTTAACGCATCCATGTCCCATGATATAGAAAACCCGCTTTCGTTGATAGACTTCGGGCGAGCAAGAAGAGACGGTATGAATTTGGCGATAGCGATTGAAACGCTCTCGATATTATCCGCCGTCACTTCATCTTCACCGTTTAGTCCGTTACTTACTACAATATCAATAAGATCAGCCTCCGATAGATTACCGAAGGTCTGAAACTTCTGTTTTATGTAGTCATTTATCGTCATTTCCCTTGGGTCGTGTTTAGCGAATAAATACCATTAATCTCGGTGATAACTGGCAATGACAACGATTCTGCTTTAGTAAACTCTACTCCGTTAGAATTTTGCGTTTCTCCAACCCCCCATTGAGACACACGGATGCGTCCGTAGTTTGAGTACGTTACTAATGGTTCCGGTCTAAGTTCATTGTTTGCGTATGCATTTTTTACCACACCAAGCTTTCCCGCCGGTACAAATACGATATTATCAGCATTCCACGGGTTGTAAGCCGTTAATGTTCCGTTATTTTGAATCATGCACTGTCTGCGAATAGGCTCAAGGATCGGAAATTCGTTTGATCTTAAGTATTCGTTAAGATCGTTAATAAGCAACGGGCTTGATGACTTGTCTGTTCCGAAGATTGCTTGTTTTAATTTCTTGTTCCGAAGCATGTAAGAAATCTTGGAAGGGGCAAGCAATATACGGTCAAAGACAGTTTTGTCTTGAGCTGCATCGACAACAGCTTGAAGGTCCTCTAAACAGTCAACATTATTAATATTTCCCTCCGTCCATGCCAAGGTGACTTTTGCCTTGTTTTCATCAGGCATATTATAATTTATCGTGGTTTTAACACCACCTTCCGGATTGTTTTGATCATTTAAAGTGGCAACTCCTTCATTGGACAGGGCACCCAAGAAAATAATGTCTTCTTTAGCGTGAATAGCGTTGACAACTGTCATCACATTTCCAAACATCAACTCGACCAGCTGTCTTTTAGCGACATCTTCCGGGATAGCCCTGCTATCTAAGATTTGCAAGACCTTGCGGTAGTCGTCAATTGTCATCGGTAGCGTCAGGGCGTGATACAATATTTTTTCGGTAATTGTTTCAAGTCCTTGAGAACCGATTACAGGTTCTTTCGATTTTTTGTCAATTGTAGCAGCTGCAATACTAATATTGTACTTACCTTTCAACTCCTCGAAATTTAATCCAATTGTCGGGAAATCCCATGTCAAAAAGCGTTCGTAAATAACATTGTCAAACAGCTGTTTGTGAAGCCTGCTAGCGGCATCAAATCGAATTTGAGTTTGCTTTGTTAATTCTCCAAATATAGAGCTGTATAAAAATTTATTTTCCATGTCTTACCCTCCTTACTGTTTAGCAAATACTATGTTTGGGTTATTTTTCAAACACATTCCACGATCTGGATTTACTAGCCATGATTTCGGGAAATCAGGGATATATCCAAGTAATACCACGCAGTCGTAAGCGGCCGATACAGTGTCTTGATCGTTACCAGCTAATGGATCAGTTGTTTCTCCAACGACAGAATTGGGTTCGTATTTCGCCTCGGCCGCATCAGCCGAAACGGATTTGGCTTCTACTAGCATGTCCCCAGATGCTAATCCTGTAATTGCAGAGGATAAATTCACCACATCATATTCTGAGTTTGAAGAATCTACAGAAGAAACTGTCACGCTCACCTGTCCTCCTTCTTTCATCAATACATCTCCGGCTTGGATTAAACTTCCTTTTTGTACTCTTGGCTTCTGCGTGGTTCCGCCATTTACCACATTAAGATGTTTTACCACGGCAGCTTTCAATGTTCCAATCTCGATTTCAAGGAAAGTACCTCTTGGGATTTGAGTCCCTGCCGGGAATGTCTGTTTTAACTGAAAACCTGCTGGTAGAATCTTTGCTTCTCCCCTCCAAAATATCGGGGATTTACCAGCATAACTTTTTGCTTTAAATTCAATTGCCATTTTCTTAATTGTTAAGTTCTACTTACCCGGCAAATTGTTAGCCCATGCCTCAGCTTCTTGCTTTGCAACTTCATCGCTCGTGCTTAACACGGATGAATTACCCTTCTCGTCAAGACCAGCTGTGACAATGTTCTTTTTCACGGAAGACAAATAAGAGTTAATCGCGGCTTCGTCCATCTTGTCTGTTATGGCGAACCCCTCTTGCTGTCTCCAATCAGGAATGCCGAGTTCTTTTGCCTTGTTAGCGATAAATGCCGCCCTTGCGGACTGTTGCTCTTTTGCCTTGTAATCATTTAGCTCTTGTTGCAACGGGGCAACTTTTGTTTCAATTGCAGCATCGATTAACGCTTGAATATCGGTTGCGTTTTTATCCTGCTCGCCCCCTTTGGCAGGTTCTTCTTTCTTTTCTTTAGCTTTATTTATAGCGTCCGTTACACGCTTATCCATACCGCTTTGAAGAGAAGAAAGGAACGTTTTTTGTGAAGAAACGATAACGTTCAGGTTTTCGTCAGTTACAAGCCCGGTCGCTTCTAACGATTCAGCATGTCCCTGCAAGATTTCATCGCCTAACCCAAGGCTAGAATAAGCCTGTTTTAAAGCGTTAAAGATTTTTTCTTTCATATTTTTTACAAATAAAAAAGGGATAACCCGGATTTCTCCGTTTTATCCCTCTAATGGATTTCACAATATAATTTACTTCTTTATACTAACATCATTATGACATTTCCAGCATTTGCATTTAATCTCTTGACCAACACCAAGTTTTGGCTTTACTTCCATCAGGAAGGCACCACATTTCGGGCACTTTAACCTATCCTTATCTTCTCGCTCGTCTATCATAATGCAAATATACAAATTTATATTCAAATATATCGTATTGATATATTTAAGTGTGAATAATTTTTAGAGTTACTCCGTTATTTCTATGTCATCTAATAAATTTTTCTTTTCTTTTAATATACGATAAAGCTCTTGTTTAGGATCATCCGCCAAGGCTAACATTTCGATGGCCTTTTCAATGGATATCATACCATCTTTATAAAGCCGTCCTATTGCACTCCACCTCTTATCCTGATCCTCGTTAAATGGTTCCGAGAATTCATGTTTTATATCAAGCTTTGCAAGCTGTTCTCTTAATTCTATGTGGGTAACATTTGCCATAATAGCAAGGATAAGATTTTTTTCACGATCTACGGCAATGTCGTATATTTCTTTCAGGTTATCACGTTTTATGTAGCCAAGTACCATGGCTCTTTTTAATGCTTCCCCGGATAGTGTACCCAATCCTTTCATGTTTTCAAAAGAGAAATCCGGCGTGAAAGAATCAAACAAAATAGAAGAATTCAAATCTTTCTTTTCAGAATCTTTCATTTCAGAATAGGAGGGAGGGGCTACATATTCGAATATGCTATCCTTCCCGGTGCATTGAATAACTTCTCCAACAGTATTCGGATCAGCTAATGATTTAACTACATCTGAGGAAATTTTAGCCTTCGGGTCTGCGAAATAATTGTTCGTGTCAGCTGTTTTAGAATCAATCATTTCCTCCCGTTCTATTCTAGGTTCAACTCCTGCCCATGCTTTTTCTTGTGGATAATATATGATATTTATTTTGCCACTAGGATTTACTAAAGTATCAACATTCCAACCTATTTTTTCTTTTTTGCACTTGTAAATATAAGTTGGTGTTTGGATGTCAAAATGTTCAACGGTTGTGTTTCCTTCTTTAATAAAATAACCATACCCGAAAGCTACCAAATTCTCGTATTGATCAAATAACGGACGAAGGGTATATCCTTTAGATGCGGATAACACGATAACTTTCACGCTAGGCTTCCCATTTTCATTCTTGTATATGTGATATAATTTTGCGCTTTCTGTTTCTGCTCCAGCGAGACGTTTCGCCTGCCTCATTGTTGTATCAAATCTTGTGTCTTGGAGAAATTTTATGTACGCCTCAAAAGCTTCATCACTACCAGAAGTGTCCATGTTTTTCCATCGGATACGATTGCCAAGCAAGAAGAATAATTCAACTTCGTTAATGTACACTTGTCTGCGCCGAGGTAGTTTTTCAACCTTATAAGGTTCTTTTCCTTTTCTGGGTTTATCCCTTCTTTTCATCACCTCATGCATTAGAGGATTGTATTCTTTTATCGCTTCCTTTACATCTATGCTTCGATCTTGGAATAGCTCCATTGCTGCTGAAACATCTTTGTCCTTTAGTAACTGCTCTAAATTACGTGAAACACCGATAAAATTTTTACCGATATTTATTCCTGTAATAATAACGTTTTTGATTATCCCCATATCTTTCCAATTAAAATATTCCCAAATCTTCCTTATTGTATTGCTTTGTAACGATAACCCGACCAAGTATTTTGCCTAGTATATAATACCTCGCCGCATCTATCCCGTGATTGTAAGCATCTATTGGCTTGTTTAGCCATTTCCCGTCCTTGTCTTGTAGATACGTGTAATTTTTAAACTCTTTTATGAGGTTTACTGACTTCCTTGTTACCTTTATCTTGTATTCCAGCATTTTCGTTATCCCTGCCATGATCGATCCTTGAAACTTGTCAACAGGATAAATGTTTATCCCGGCATTGGCAATTTCTTGTATTAACCTCGGGTCTGCACTCTCGGACATTATATCTAAATCGTGTCGTTTTAACTCGTTAATAATGTCCCTAGACAACATTTGCGTTCGGTAAAACAATTCATCTAAATACAAACAATCGTCTATTATTCCGCATTTTATCGCTGCTGTAGGATCATTGGTAAAACCAAAGTCAATGCCTGTAGCCTGACTCTTTGCCCAAGATGGAAACTCGTCTATTATTTCAATTTCCTTGAATATTAACCCTTCCACGATAGCCTGCATACCTAGCCCGTATATTTGCCACAACGATTTATTTTTTTCTTGTAAACTTTCTATTTCGTCAACTATTGTCTGCTCCAAGAAAGGATTGTCTTTATAAGTAGTAACAAAATGGAATGTTCGGGGATCTTTATTTAAAGTACACAACCAATGATCGTCGGAGAATGAAGGGTTGTAGTCTAATATGGCAAAACGAGTGGTTCGCATTTTAAGCTGTTGCCATTCTATAAATAGTAATTCATTTGCCTCGTTGCAAAACAAGATGTCCCTTTTTCGACCTCTTATTTTCTGCTCGTCATCCGTCGAGAAGAAATCGACCCAAGAGCCGTTTAAAAACGTGTAAATGAAATCTGTTTTATTTAAGCACTTGTCATCAAATACCCCCATTTTGAAGAGGATCTCCTTGAAATCGACAAACACGGTAGCTTTTAGTGCTGGGAGTGTTTTACGGACAATTGACAGTCGTGTTCCGGGGTGCTGTATTAAATAAATGATAAGCCAAATTAAGGTATTATAAGTTTTGGAAGACCGAGACGATCCCTGTTCGGATATTATAGTATATCCCTTTTTGATAGCGTTATCAATTTTGGAAAATATTTTAGTCGTTTGAATCTTCATCGCTAACGTCTTCTCTTTTGTCAATAATTTCCACTTCAATTTTGGGGATTAAGTCTTTCCCGTCTTTCCCGGTTATTTCTTGTTTAACTGGGGCATCGTAACCGAGCATTTTACAAATGCGTTCTATAGTCCATGCTTTCCCGTGTAATTTTAATTCAATACCAGCTCTACCTTCTTTAACGCTCTCTATGGCTTTAATTTGTTCCTCTGTCAGTTCGTCAAAATCTTTAAATTTAAGTACACCGTTTTTTAATTCAACGTAATCAGAAATCTTTGCGTTAACGATGCATTTAAGCTCGTTCAATATTCGCTCTTTGCTTAAATCAGACTTCTTCTTTAATTCCTCCTGCAATTCTTTTACCCTTGTTCTAACCTTGTCTTTCGCCAACAATACAGAGGCTCTTTCCCAGATCGTCTTTTCTTGCATTTTTTGACAACAAAAAGCCCTCCGGTACGCCTCGGATGCGTTACCGGTTTCTATGTAGTAATTACAAAAAGCTTCTTGTTTTACCGTGAGCATATCTAAGTAAATTATTATCAGTACAAAGATAATAATTTAATGTAAATATATCAATATGATATATTGTTTATTGCATTAAATAGTCTTGCTGAATCAGGCATATATTTAAGTATAATCTATACCATATATAATGTATGATCTATAACCTTCCTATTAGCTTCTTCCACTTGGGAAAAATCATATTCCCTGTATCTCTCGATCATTTCCCCGGTTACGGAACGCATTTGGGCCTTGTCTATAACATCATCTGATATTCGAAGTCTTCCAGCGATAGTGGCCCACGAATGTCGAGCGTACGTGAAACTAAATCTTTTAAATCCATGCTTGGCAGCGATAGCGTACAGGTCGTCGTTTATGCGATGATTAAGGTAGCGTTCATGTGAAAATTGAGTAAGTATCATTTTTTGTCGACTTGGATCCGCGTACCTTGCAAGTATTTCTTTGGCTTCTGCCGGAATCGAGAGTCTTAAATGGACAAATCTAGCAGTACGGCTTGTTTTTGCCCGGTCTATATCTATAATATCGGGAAAATATTCCATTTCAAATATATCCTTTAGATTCATTCCGCAAAAGAAAAAAGATAGCATAAAAAAATCTCTGCCAATTCCAGATTCATTGTATATTACTTTTATGATTTCAGCGTCTAGTTTTCTTATTTTAGCATTATAGTCTGATGGAATAGATATTGCGTCAAACGGGTAAGATTCCTTGTCGATCAATCGCTTTGCTATGGCCAAGTTATAAATTCTCTTTATATTTCGAAGGTGTTTATTTGCTGTTACTTCTTTCCCTGTATTTTTCACGTAATTTCTTTTAAATTCAGCTATAGAATCTGAATCTAAATCTATAAAGTAAACATCTTTTGATTTGAAATACTTTTTCAACACATTATTGGTCGATTCTAACGTTGTGGCATATCCCTCTCTACCCTCTTTGTGTAATTCAGATATATAATCGTTGGCCACGCTAATAAAACTTACGAGGCCATTTTTTTTATTTTTCTCGCTTTTGGTAATAATTTCTTTTATTTTTTTTGCGGGATAGTCGTTGATTATATCACCAAATTGGAATATTATTTTTTTGTATCTTGCAATCTTATCTGCTATCTGGGCGTTATACATGGATGCAAGCGGGATATTTACGACCTCTCCATTCGCATCATCGAATTCGTTGGATCTAACGTATATGCCGGTTGGTATATATACCGTGTTAGAACCTTTGGATGACACGTAAATCTTCACGTGCCATTTACCGGTAATTTCTGACACATCCCTTAAAGTTATTCCTATTTTCATAACGCTTGTTTTTTTGTTGTCGACAACATTTCGACAACAAATATAGCTTTTTTAGCACAAAAGTGTGCTTTTTGAGCGTGTGATTTGAAATGAAAAAGGAGCTACATTTATTGTAACTCCTTTATTTTCAATTGTACTCGAGGCGGGACTTGAACCCGCACAGCCGCAATGGCCACGGGATTTTAAGTCCTCTAGTGTGTAGTGTGTAATATTTTGATATACATTAACTTGATTAGTGTTTTTTAATGCCTTCGACAATATTCCGACATCGTGTACCCGAAAACATACTCCCACGACCCGTTAAAATCCACTCTGCAGACACCCCGAACTCGTGTGTGAAGAATGCCAGGTGTTCGATCCTGATGTTGTTTCCCGGCTGTGTTATCGAACGATGAAAATTCGTGTACACTATGTCGTATTTCTTGAAAAAACGTTGCTTTTCCCCGTGCTTGGACGTGACTATATCCCAGGCCTCCTTGAAACGTTTTCTTATCATATCTACTGACATTTCCTGCATGATGTATTGTTTATCATTTGTTGTCCTCTCGCCCCGGCAACCTGTACCCGATAGGATTTCTATTTTTAGAACTTTGATCTTTCGCTTGTAATTCCGCCAAGGTTTGGTTTATCAGTTCGAGTTGTATCATCGTGTCCTCGTTAATGTCGTTCTGGTCAACCAAGACTTCTTCCATGTATTGCTTTAGTTCTCTTACTTGTGTTTCTATCCTTTCAACACGTGTTTCAATCGGGTTAGATAGCATTTGCCGGACTGCAATAAAAGCACGCATGATATTGATGTTAATTTCAATCGCAACATCGCTATTTAATACTGATGACAACATTGCGACACCTTGCTCTGTAAAAGCGAAAGGCATGAATCTTGTTCCACCTCTCTTGTTTGAGGTGCAATTTTTGCACCTCAAATTATCAAACTCTTCTTTTGTCAGTTCAAACATGAAATCAGAAGGGAATCGCTTTATATTACTTCTAACGGCACGTTTCAAGTACTTCGTTTCCGTTCCGTACATCTCCGCGAGGTCAAAATCTAGCATCACCCTTTGCCCCCGGATCTCGTGAATCTTGCTTTGTATTAGTTGAAGGTTGTCCATTGGTTATAGTTAAAGATGAGACGCCCTATCAGCATCAACGTGTTTCTCAAAGTAAAATATTTCTCCGTTAATTCTAATTTGGTATCTAACAATTAGATTTGAAACCAGTATTTTTATTTCATTATATGATAGACCATAAAAAACCAATGGGGTGTAAACTGTTGTTTTTTTCTGGTTTTTCCCGATTGTACCTATGTTAAAATTCCATTCTTTAACAACTTCGTTTTCAACAAGCGCAACATTTAAAATTTCGGTTTGAGTAAATGTCGGATTGTATATACAACTATTTATAGTAATCGAACTATTGTTTGACGATATAGAAGCTTGATATATACAAGCATCGATTGATATAAGTTCTTGCGGTCTTTTTATTTCAATATATCCTTCACATTTGGCATTCCCATCCTCTGATTGTGCTGTAACTAACACAGTGCCATTTTCTGCGATGATTTCGATATTCCCATCTTCATCTATAGAGATTGGATTATTTATTGAAGAACTAATATTAGTATATGACCATCGTATTGTCTTGTCTGTTGCGTTTGCTGGGTTTATTGTAGCGTTGAATTTGCAAGCATCACCTTTACTAGCTGTAATGAGGTAATTGTCGAATAATATTTCACTGACTAGTATTTTTTTTACAATGACTTTACAAGTTGCAACTTTGTTACCATCAGTTGTTGTGGCGGTAATAATTGCCTCCCCGTCCTTATTTCCAGTAATTTCACATTCAAAGGTGTTTTCTTGTATAGAAACGATAAATGGATTTGAGCTACTCCATTTTATCTCTTTATTCGTTGCGTTTGTTGGAAGTATTATCGCTGTTAATTTTGATGATTCTCCCACTCCTAATTCAATGTAATCTTGATCTAATGATATTTCGATGACGTTATATCCAAGAGTTTCAAATTCTCCTGTAGATGTATTTATTTTAAATTTACGTTTTATTTGGGACCCATCATAATTTAAAATATTCATGTTTATAGTCATTTCTTTCTCGACTATTTTTTCAATAGTATATGTTACTTTTGAATTTTTGGAAATTTTGTCGTCAAATATAGGTGCTGTATTCCCAAATATATTTTGTTTCCATATAGTAACATTTTCTTTTGCATCAACTCGTGCGATTGTGTATGTGCCGTTGCCGTTAATATTATCTCTAAAGCATATTAGCTCTTTATTGCTTAAAAAAATATAATCTTTCCAAGAATTAAAAAATAAGGGAGACAAGTCAGATATTTTGTTGCCATCAGCATCAAAAATTGTATATATTGCTGGAGAAACATCACCATTTATAGCAAGAAGACATTCCTCGTTCCAAGTCATAGCTTCATAATATTTAGCGTCACGATAAAACGTTTCTTTGCCATTATGGACAAATAAAAGATTCCAAATATTTATACCTAATGTTTCATAGCTAAAAAATAATATTTTGAAGTTTTTATTATCTTGGGCATGCATATATGATATATGCATATTTTTTATATCAATCGTTGCTGTTTCTCCGTAACCAATATCCTTGGTTTGTGTTAAATCGTATTCATTGCTACTAGTCCATGTGAATTTTTCGTTTTTAGAATCCGAATCAAATACCCCAACCCACAATTTCCCGTTTTTTACACCACATATAGATGTACATGTATCATCTAAATATATGCAGGAACCCATTCCTAAAAATTGCAAACCGACAGTATCTTGTACATTGAATCCCCAATAATGTTCTTTGTCATCTAGGGGCGGATTATCAATAGGCGTTTCGTTGTCCTCGCTACCTCCACAAGAAAAAAGGATTCCAATTAAAAATAAGTACAATAAATTCTTCATGATCCCCAAATTTTAAAGTCACATTTAATTTTTTCTTAGATATTCTAAAACATGAAATATTTGATACACGTCAACAAGATTAATCAATTCATCATTGATGAAAGGATTGAGAGGATGCGCCACGATCGTGCGATTTTGTATATCGTGGTCTATAATCTTTCTCACGATGATACCTTTTTTGTATACGATAACGAAATTCCAATTCATCGTGTGTAATTTTGATGTATCCCACATATGCGATGGGATTTCTTGGCAAAACAATTTATCTCCTTCAATGTAGCTATCACGAGACCCGTCATCCATGCTGTTGCCTTTCATTTCAAACGCCATATAACGAGAATTTGGGTCATCTTCAGAATCAAAAGGTATTATTGGCAACTGATCAATATATTCTTGATCTTGATAACCGGCTAAGTACCCGGCGTAGGCGTATTGATTAACCAAGGGAACACGCTTGGTTATTGGATCAGTGACGGGTTCAGTCTCATTAGCTGTTGGAATACTAATGTTTAGACCTATCAATTCTGATATATCTACACCTATCACTTTTGCTATAGTTACAATTTCGTCCCAACTTCTTTTAGATAAATCATCATATCTGCGAATGTTGGTAATGTTTATTCCCAAGGCGTCAGCTACAACTTGTTGAGATATAGACCTTTCTTTTAAAATTTCTCGTAATGTCTTTTTTGACATATCATTTTAACGTTATTTAGCAATAATATTTCATCAAAAATGACATATTTGTCAAAAATGATCATATATTTGCATCAACAAAATAATTTACCAACGCAAATATAAACATTTTATCAATGGCAGCAATCATAGAAAAGCGAATTAATCGGAAAGCAACCCGAATGGGTTCTAAAAAATCAAGAGACCCGTAGCGTTGCGCTACCTCACGAGTTCTTTGAAATGATGATGTAAATATAATATTGTAGGTTATGAAAGAGAAAAGGCAGATTTCAGATAGAGAATTCATGGAGATAATGAACAAGTATTTGAGGCGCACCATTGTGTGTTCTTCGGTTGCAATTCTTATTTCACTTGTGACTATCGGGCTATCGCTATGGCGGATATTATCATAGAAACGATGGATGTTATAATGGATATGATTGAAATGATATAGGCTCGTTTCACATACTTGATGTTTACGAGCTTGTATTTTTCGTCAAGCTTGGACTCGTGTTCTTGTTGTTCTATATTGGAGATCCTATCGATACATTTTTCCTTGTAGGATAACAGCGATTCTTGGAATATGCACGAGAGACCATCCTTGTAGATGTCGGCGTGACACTTGTCCCGGATCGACATTTTTATATCGAACCAGTAGCCACCGGACACGCTCGTTCCTTGATCGTTGGTTATTCTTTTTTGTTCAAGGAGAATGTCAATGATTTTGACCGTTGCGCTTAATTGTCGCTTGCTCTCGTTCATTTCTTGGAAAGGTTTTCGATGGTTCTTTGTTGGCTTTCGATTATTGATAGAAGACGTTCTTTTTCTGATTTTTCTTCACAGTGGACTTCGTCAAAGAATACAGATATGGAAACATTTAGTTTCTGTGCAATAAGCTCTAAAGTTTCTACTTTCGTTGAATTTTCTCGTATAAGCTTCTGTAATCCTTGTTCGGTGATACCCAGTTCTTTAGAGAAATCTCTAATAGAAATATTTTTCTCTTTAAGGAGATGTTTTATAATCAATAAATTAGCCATATAACATTATTTAACTACAAAATAGAAACTATTTGTTTGTAAATAGAAACTAATAGTATATATTTGCATCGTCAATAAAATATTTATCAACACAAAAGTAAAAACAAATTACTGATGGCTGTAATAATAGACAAAAAAATTAACTGGAAGGCAACCCTTTTGGGTTTGGTTGTTGGCGAAGAAATGACCTTTAACAAACCTTCAATACAAGACGTGCAAACATCTAGAACGTGGTCTTCAAGATTAAAGAAAGAAGGTGTTTACACGAAAATTTCCGTGAAGGGGAGTGTTTTAACTGTCAAGAGAATCGCCTAATCACTTGTAACCATGAAAGAGTTTAAGAAGATAGAGTTTCAAACTGGACCAAACGGGTTCCTTCAGGTGAATCACGATGGGGTCTTGTTCGAATACAAGGAAAACGATTACGATTTCACGCAACTGGCGATGGCATGGCTAGAGGAGAACTACCCGGACGCTGTCAAGTACTTGGAAGGTAAATTCAAAAAGAACAAGTGGAATCGAAGGTTGTTCGAGTGGAGCATTGTTACCAATTTTTTCTCTTGCAAGTGCGGGGCTTTGGATGACGAGCTAGACATTGATGCCGAGGGTGAAATTCATGTAGAACACGTTAATTGCCCGATCAGGTCATTTTGCGATGACAAGATATGCAGGATGTTATCAAAGTACAAGCTAACGGATGAAGAGAGCAAGGTTATCCCGCTACTCGCCGATGGAATGTCGCATGAATCAATAGGTATCATACTTGGCAAAAATGCGAACACGATTAAAAGCACGATTAACAGGGCTTGTAAAAGGTTTGAAATTCAAATGAACGGGAAAGTCCTAGTGGCTTTCTGTCGGAAAAAAGGATTGTTATAGCCATGTGTAATATTGTATTAAATAACGCCGAGAAGATCGAGTTCACACCGGGCGAGTTGTTCCGGTTCGTGAGGGAGGTTGTTAGAACCGCCATCGAAGAGCATCACGGGGAGTACATGACAAGGGGAGAGGCTATCGAGTTGTTGGGTAGTAGAAACAAGCTTGAGGAATACGTGAAGCTCGGGATAATAAACCCGATCAAGGGGAGTAAAAATCAAAAATGGAAATTATTGACCTCGGAAGTTTTAACCGCTAAACGCATAAAAGACAAACAATCATGAAAACACACATCACCATATTCTTCACCCTGTCGCTAGTCAGCCTTTTCGGGGGCTTGTTCGGCACGACGCCAAACGGAGATCCGGCGACGCACCAGTTTTATGTCTCTGGCTTTTGCTGGTTCTTGACCTTGTTGTTTATCGAGGAGCATTTCAGGACGAGGAGTAAATCTAGGAAGTCATGAACTTTATTTACGACACGGCATCGGAAGTGATGGAAGACATTAACAATGTCAAGACCATGAGCGACGAGGAGTTTTTCAAGACTTACGCCTGGGACCCGGAAGAGAGGGGTGTTTTTCTGGGTATGTTGGAATCAGACCTTGCCAAGATGGAAACGAGAGAAGAGGTAACCTGTCGGAAGTGGATGCACGTGGTGGATGAATGGAACGAGGAATACAATCAAGAACGCAATTTCTTTTAAAGTGAGTAGATAATTAGCCCGGACAAAGTAGTGATACTCGAAAGGGCGAAAATTTTGGAAACACTTAAAACTAAGCATATGAAAAAAGGTGATAAAGTAACAACAACCCACGTGGAAGGTATCTTCACCTTCAAGGGTATTGACAAGAAAGACGGGTTAGCCATTATTAAGCAGCCACGTGGCTCTATGATGAAGGTTCCTGTAAGCTCTCTACGCAAGGTTCTTTAGTTCTGTTATTTGTTTGTTGGTAATTAAAAACGGCCGGGTGGAAGTCCCGGCACACGGGGAGAACTGGCGTTGGCACCTTCAATTCTTTGCGCACGACACCTTCTACAATTTGCCGATGGTTCGATTCCATCCTCTCCACTAAAAAAGAAAACCGCCTACTTTGAACGATAGCGGTTAAAAAAGTCCCGAAACTGGTGCAGGGTCAATAGAATCCAGTCAACGCAACAAGAAGCGAAATCTTGACGGGTGCAGCCCCGGTTGAATCTGCCGCCAAACTTAAATAAAGGAGTAGCGTGAGAATCCGTACGGAGAACATGATAGGTTGACTTGTCCCTTTCAGCAGGCGGTAAAAATAAGAACTTCATAAACCCCGGTCGATTCAGTCGTGCGCTTCGATGCGAGCCGGGGACAAATTTAATTACAAATATACGTAAAACTTTTAAATCGAGCAAATTATGGCTATTATCAAGAAATCAGACGTGTTCCCGAAACGTCCAGTGATTATTGTTATTTACGGGACTCCCGGCGTGGGAAAGACTTCTTTATTCAACACGAGTAAAAACCCGATATTGTTAGATTGTGACCGTGGGGCAGACCGTTCGGTGAATCGTCAAGACACTATCGTTGCTACTAACTGGAAAGAGGTGTTACAAGACGAGGGAGAAATAAAGAACTACGACACGTTAGGAATTGATACTGCAAAAGCGGTCTTGGATGACTTTCTCATGACCCACGTTGTCGAGCAAGACTACAAGATGAAGGCGAACAAGCTGAAAGCTTACGGTGCCATCGGTGACGAGTTCAAGCTTTTCGTGAACAAGAGAAGGAACGAGGGGATTGACATAGTTGTTATAGCTCACGCCAAGGAAGAGAAAGACGGTGACGTTATCAAGTTATCCCCGGACGTGACCGGACAATCTAAAGACTTGTTGCTGCGCATCGCCGATCAAGTCGGGTTCTTGACGATGGTGAACAACAAGCGAACCTTGACATTCGAACCCACGGACAAAACAATCGGCAAGAACGTGGCTAAACTGCCAACGCTAGAGATTCCAGACGAGAACGACCCGACATTCTTGACGTTCATGGCTGACATCATCGAGAAAGTGAAGGAGAGCATACAGAAACAATCGGAGGCTCAAAAAGAGGCTCTTGAAAAAGTTAGAGAGTTGACATCAGCCATAGAAACGATGGAAACACCGGAACAGGCGATGGAAATATCTGGCGAGATCATGAACTTGACCAAGATGCAACAAGCGGGGTTAAGAAAGATGTTCTCGGAGAAGACCAAGTCAATCGGGATTAAATACAACCCGGACACCAAAACTTTCGAGAGATGTACACAGTCCGCGTGACCCAGCTTGAAAAGTTCAGGAGGTACATGGATTCGGTATCTCCTTTTGACACGGAACAGAGCGTGATAGACACGTTGTCCGGGGAGTTCAAGGGTAACGAGTACACTTGGATAGGAACGGCGTTTCACAAGATCGTGGAGGAAGGTGAAAAAGCGTGGGAGAACGGGATAGTGAGAACGGGTGGCGGGGATGTCAAGATGAACGAGAGCCAGAAGAACGTCGCCATGGCGTACCGGAACTCCATGCCGGAGGCGTTTCACGAGACACGTTTAAACAAGGTGTTTCAAACGAGATTCGGGGAGGTGAACATTAGCGGGTGCGCTGACATCATTCACGGCAACGTGATTCACGACATCAAGACCAAGTACTCGTCCCCGAACCAGCAAGAATACATCGATAGTTGTCAATGGAGGTTCTACCTTGAAATATTCGACGCTAACCAGTTCGTGTTTGACCTTTTTCATTTCATGAATTACAAGAAAGAGGTGAACGGGTTCGATGTTAGTGGCTTGCAACTGAAAGTTATCGAGCCAATACCCTGCTTGAGATACGAGAAGATGGAAACGGATAACAGGATATTGCTTGAAGACTTCATGGACTGGATAAACACTAAACAATTATATCATCTTTTAAACTTCGAACAAAATGGCTAACACTATAACGGGTAAGATACATAAGATATACCCAACAGAAAGAAAGGAAATTAACGGTAAAGTTTACCACGAGAGAATATTGGTTATCGATAACACTAGATACGACCAGTACACGGGAGAACCGGGTTTCTCCTCTTTCCCATCGTTCTCGATTAACGGTGACGAGAAATGCCGGGAGCTTGATTCTTTCGTCGAGGGCGAGGTGGTGACGGTTTCTTTTGACATTCAAGGCTTGAAATACAATGACAAGAACACGGGGGAGGAAAAATACTTCAACAAGGTACGGGCTTACAAGATCGAGAGAGTTGAAAGGTACAACAAGGGTAATAATCAAACCACAGTTACCGAGAAAACGGGGGTGGATAACCATTCCCAAGAAGAAAAGGACGATTTCCCCTTCTAATCGATGGTTTACGATTTAAGCAAAGAACTAGACAAGAAGAGAGCCGCCGAGCGGTTTCAATTCTTGTTAAACAAGGGCGTGAAAATCGAGTTAACCGAACGCAAGAAGAAAAGGACGATCCAGCAAAACGCTTACTTGCACGCCTTGATCGGCTACTTCGCTATAGAGACGGGAAACACGATGGAATGGGTGAAACAAAAGTACTTCAAATTGCTTTGCAACAAGGAATTGTTCGTTAGAGAGAAAGAAGATGAATTTCTGGGTCACGTGAAGTACTCTCGTAGCAGTGCAGACCTTGACACCGGGGAGATGACTCTAGCGATAGAGAGGTTCCGGGACTGGGCAAGCCAAGAGGCTGGAATCTATTTACCGGAACCACACGAAACCGAGATGCTGGAGCAAATAGAGATCGAGATAAAGAAACACGAACGTTACTTATGAAATCCATCCCCAACACCCTACACGCCGACTTGATCAAGTTCCTTGAATCGTTACCCGATCACGTGACGGGGGTATCTGTCCGTTGATTTTGCCTCGTACTCCTAATCCTGTCAGACTTTCAAATTCTTCCATG
>OGXK01000361.1_pt1 | contig 23341 bp, 16 predicted proteins | sample 1576261 | NCBI WGS metagenome assembly OGXK01 (sample SAMEA3541581, study PRJEB24748) | human gut metagenome | biome: human gut; feature: human-associated habitat; material: faeces | place: China | collected 2012 | reverse complement strand
CAAGAGGTCAAAAATCCTCTTGCAAGCAAGCTTGCATCGGCTTTCTGACCTTTTGCCTCTGGTATCAAATCATTATATTATTACAAAAACATTACTATTTCTTGTTATAACTTAAAAAAGTTAATATTTTTCGTTATTGGTAATGATTCACGTAATGCTTTGTCAGATACAATACCTATATAAGATAAAAAAGTCTAAATAATTAGGAAGGGCAGATGAAAACTGACATGAATAAAAAGCAAAAAAATACAAGAACTTTTTTAATAAAAATCATGGATCAGCAGAACGGTACCTGGCAGGGCAGCGTTACCTGGGTGGAAGAGCAGCGAGAGCAGCATTTCCGCAGTGCCCTTGAATTATTGAAGCTGATAGACGGAGCACTTGATAACAATTATGAAGTCAGAATTGAGGAATAGAAGGAGGACGCCATGAAAAGTAATACAAAGAAACGTTTAATAGCATTCATGCTTTGCATGGTACTTGTGCTTAGCAGTGCGATATCAGCTTTTGCTGATGAAGGAACCGTTCATCGTGTTCCAACAGATACAGTGGAGTTATCCAGTGAAATCATGAAAGATGGTGTCTCACAGGGTACTTTATTTGCTACCATACCAGGAGAAGCATTCCAGTCAACGGAAGAAAATGCAACTCTTCAAATGAATCTACAATCGGAAACAGAAGAGTCGACCGTAATCGAAAATATTCAGAATGAACTGGAAGCTCGTGGAATCACTGAATATACGATTCAGCAGACGATCATGGGAAATGTATCATTTTCTGTCAGTCCTGAAGCAAATGCACAGATCCCTGAAAAACCGATTCATTTTCGTTTTGAAAATACATCATTAGATACAACCCATGCAATGGGATTTGTATATGATTCTTCTGATCATACAACTACATTATATGAACTGAATGAAAATACACTTCAGTTTTCAGACGATGTAGAGATGAAATCAAAGACAGTTGTAATTGGATGCTTTGATGTAATTGAAAAGGCAACTAACAAAACTACAGAAGATATTACTGAACCAGAAAATCCCGGAGCAGAAAAAAATGAATCTACCCCACAGGAAAACAATAATGTTCAGGTTGCTGATACACAAGGAACAGTAAGTATTACAGAAAACTATGGAAAGCTGACAGCTAATTACAGTGATACAACTACAGATGTTGGATATGTCTGGTATCGAAGCATAAATGGTGCAGCTGAGGAACAACAGATTCCAACACAATATTCCAGTACGACAGGTACAAACCTCGGAAAAGATATTAGCACTGATGGAAAAGATCTCTACATTGCATTGAATGGTGGAGCGCTCAAATATAACGGGAATAACTCAGTAACCTATAAAGTAAAAGCGTATGCTAAAAATGATTTAAATGAGTACGGATTGCCAAAGGACGGAGTAACGGCGCTTGCAACAAGTTCTGTATATAATGTAACCGGATACTATGAAGTACAGAATGGAAGTTTTGAGACACCAATTGTTACGGATCATCATCAGAATACAAATAACTGGCAGTTCTCAAATGAAAATTATAAAGAATTAGGCGGTGTTTGGCAGACAACAGGTACACATGATGCAGATACCAGATGGTCTGATCCAGAAGGCGCGGATATCGAAATTGTTACGACATCAGGACCATCATTAAAACGTCAGGATGACAGAGATCAGAGATATAATTGGCATGGAGATGAAATAGCAGCAGATGGAAATCAGTTTGCAGAACTTAACTGTGCAGCCGCTGGAGCATTATATCAGGATGTCCTTACGACACCAGGAGAAGTTTTAAATTATCAGGTGGCACATAGAGCACGAGGATCGAACGGAACTGATAGCTCTACGGTAGAAAATGATACAATGTATGTTGTTGCAATGTCCAGTGAACAGGCTCAAAATATTACAACCCAGGCTCAGGTGTTAGACGTTGTCAATCATAAGGAAAACTATCCGGGAGCAATGGTTGCTACTTATACAGACGGAGATCGTTCTTGGACAACTCATCAGGGAACTTATACTGTAGCAAGTAATCAGTATTCTACACGTTTCTTCTTCGTTGCAGGTAGTACAGCATCCAATATTGCTACAGTCGGAAACTTTATTGATAATGTAAGATTTACACGAGACAGATTGACACCAGTAGCAGGTACAGCAAATGTTACTGTAACCAAAACCATTACCGGTTTGAGTGCTGCAGATGCAGAGACATTGGCTAACAAACTTTCGTTTAAAGTAGGTGATGTAAGAACCTTATCATATAATGATATGACCTGGACATATGAAAATGGTGTTTACAGAGGAAGTACGATTGTAAATATTCCACAGAATAAATGTGGTGACATCAATATCGAAGAAACAGGTACATTAGATGTATCGGGATATACTAGAAATACATCTATATTCGTAGACAGTACGGTAGCCGGAAGTGGAATTACTTCTACAAATATGAACATTGCAGTTGGAAATTCCAGGAGTGTAGAATTTAAAAATAACTATTCTCAGAATGGAGGTTCCGGTGAAACTGTTGAAAGTAAGATGTTTCATGAAAAGTACATCAAACGTAATGACGATGGTACATATGATATTACACTGAATGCTTCCGGAACAATTGGTTCCGATGTAAAGAAAGCTTTTGTTGATATTGTGTTGGTGGTTGATACTTCAGGTAGTATGGATGGAAGTAATTTAACAAGTACAAAAAAGGCAATTAACGCCTTAGTAGAAGCCTTCGATGCAAAAAAGGAAACAGTAGATACAAAATACAAATTAGTCACCTTTAGTTCATCAGCTGAAACAGAAACAGAGGATTGGGTTGATGGAACAAAACTGAAGAAAAAAGCAGGAAAATTGTCTGCAGATGGCGGAACAAATTATGACCAAGGATTATCACAAGCTGCCACCGCAATAAATAGCAGTAATAGAGAAAATGCAAAGAAAATTGTCATTTTCCTGACAGATGGAAAACCGACTTTCTATGGAACAAACGAATCTGGATATGGAGATGAGACAAGCAAAAAAACGCTTGAGGCAGCAGTAACATCTGCTGGTAAGATTAGCTGCGAGAGGTTTTATGCAGTTGGAATCGGACTTCCAGCCTCTATTAATATTTATACACATGATACCACTGAAAAGTGGAAACATGGTTATTATACATGGGGTGGATGGAATCAAGGAACTTGTCCAGATGGTGGAACTTATTCTAATGGATACGATATTTCTGAACAAATCAGTGGATTAGGTATTTTAGAGAGACTATCTGGAGCAGTTAAAGCAAGTACCAAAAGAGCTATTAATTATTCAAATCCTTCCGATCTTACAGGAGAATTTACAAGTATTGCTGGTGACATCTTAACGTTGGCATGCTCGAATGTTACAATTACTGATACATTAAGCCAGTATGTTGATACAACAGCTAATACAAAAATCAAAGTAAATATTGCACAGAAAAACGCAGATGGTTACACAAATGTGTCAGGCAATGGACGTGAATTTACATTAACAGATGGTTCTTTAGCTGCCAGTGATGTTTACGAAGGTACTACTAAAATTGCTACGGTAAGTTACAATAAAGATACGAAAATCGCAACACTAAAATTTGAAGATAGTTACACGTTCAAAGAAAATTACTATTATTATCTGTCCATTACAAATGTTGTGCCTAACCAGACTGCATTTGATGAATATCAAAAGACAGCTTATCCTAACAAAGGTGATAAATACACAGATGCATCTTCAGATGGTTATTCTGCAGTTGAAACTGGAACATCATCAGAAAAGGCAGGTTTTTATTCAAACAGCGCAGCAACAATTTCTTATAAGTGGAAAGACAGCAATGTTACAGAAAATTATAGAAAACCAGTTGTTCAAGTTGAACAGATTCAGGTTGAAAAAACTTGGGTAGGAATCACTGATCCAAAGGATCCCGTTTTAGTACAATTAATTGATAAAACTGAAAATCCGGTTTCAGGACGCATTCTTAAATTGTTACCTGGGAAAAATTACAGTGGTTCTTTCACCGTAGAAGAAGCAGATAATTACGGCGGTGTTCGTGAGCTGAAGTTGGATGACACAAACGGGACAATTAATTATAATGGTCATAAGTACAGTATAATCAACGCAGATGGAACAACAACTATCAGAGGAACGACATACACAGTAACTTATAGTAAATCTGGTAATCGTTACACCATTACAAATACCAAGAGTGCTCAGAAAATTAAAATTCTGAAAACAAGACATGCAGAAGGTACACCGGATATTTATCTGGAAGGTGCAGAATTTACTCTGGTAGACAGTAATGGAAAAGTAGTAAAGATTGGCACAAATACAAATGGAACTTACATTTCAGATGCAAATGGTCTAGTCTTGGAAGGCGATATTGCTTATGGTACTTATACACTGACTGAGGTGAAAGCACCGTCAGGTTATACCAAGCTGGCAAATCCTATCACTGTAACAGTAAATGATGAAGGTATTACCGTTTCAGAAAATACAAATGTAAAGGTTAAAACAACAAATAATACCTACGTCATTACAGTGGCAAATGATTTGCTTTATGAACTGCCTCACACCGGAGGCACCGGAATTTACTTGTATATGATTGGCGGCATGTTACTTATGTTTGCGGCCGTATGGATCTTATATAAAAACAAATGCAAGGAGGTGCTGGGAAAATAATTGTAAGGATTAATTTTTCAGTGGCTTCTTGCCACACAAAATCGTTATTATCCCATATGAGGGGACAATAAAAAATGGGCAACGCCCTTAAATGAAAAGGAGACAAAATATGAAGAAGATGAGAAAAATCTTTGCAGTGTTATTAACACTGGCTATGGTACTCGGAATGAGTATGACATCGTTTGCAGCAAAAGTAGGCGCAACGCTCGAAGTAAAAGGTCTTGCAACATATGCAGCACAGAATGTAAAAATCTATGAAATCTACAGATTAGATGCTAATGATAATGGATGGGAAGCAGCAACTTGGACAAAAAATACAGGTGTAACACCAGAAACATTAAATGATGCTAATGTGATTAAAAAATTAAAAGATGCAGCTAAGAATGCAACAGTTACTGATGAAAAAGATTCCACAGAGATTTCTACTGGAAAATTTAATAGCAGTGTTAAATTTGAAAACTTACAGGCAGGTGCTTATTTAGTAATTGTTACAGATCCTACTAATAAAACAGAATACAGCACAATGGTAGCAAAAACATATCAGTATGATGCAAATAACAATCTGATTGCACCATTAGATGCATCCGTAGTTGCAAAAGCAGAAGGATATCATACAGGCAAAGAGGCAGATAAAACAAACGTTGAAGTTGGAGATTTAGTTACATATAAAGTAAAAACAACAGTTCCTTATCAGGAAGTAAAACCGAATGGTGACAAACTTGTAAATGAATTCAAGGTATCTGATACATTAACAGGTGCTACATTCTACCTTACCGGAGAAGCAGTAAAAGGAACAGAAGCAGTTAATACAATTACTGTAAATGGAACAACAGTTACTGGATTCGAAAAACTGCCTGAAACTTTAAATGGACAGAATGCGTTTGTACTTGATTTAATGGATCTTGTAGATGCAAATAACACATATGCAGGTCAGGAAGTAGTTATTACATATACAGCTAAAGTATTGGCAGCTAATGAGATTACCAATGGTGCTACTTCTACACAGGATCCGACTGGTACAATCACAAAAACATATTCAGGTAATGCAACTATTACAAAATATGATCTTGGAAAGGATAACAAACTGGAAGGTGCTCAGTTCGTTGTTTACAGAAAAAATGCAGATAACAAGAAAGAGTATGCTGTAATCGGAGCTGATGGATGGATTACAGGTCAGTGGATTGAAGAGACAGAAGATGGTAAAGTACCGGAAGGATTAGGTCAGGCACTTACTACATCTAATACAGCAGGAGAGACTTACGGAACTGTTACAGTAAAAGGTCTTAAAGTAGGTGAGTATTTCTTCCAGGAGGTAGTTGCTCCGGATGGATATAGCATTAGTACTCAGGATACAGCATTCAAAATGATTGAAACTAAAGATGCTAAGAACGTAGTTACTGGTGTAGTAGCAGAAAATCCTCAGAACATTTTTATGGTGGACACTCAGATTTCTCAGCTTCCATCAACAGGTGGTATCGGTACTACAATCTTCACAATCGCTGGATGCCTCATCATGATCGCAGCAGCTGGCTTATTCTTCGCAAGCCGCAAAAAAACAAACAAATAATCTTTCATGATTATTTATAACCAGATATTGAATCCGGGGCAGGTCGCCCCGGATTCCTAAAAAATAATACAACAGCAAGGAGAGTTCGGATGAAACGCAAAGCAAACAAACTTATTATTGGCATCATATTTTTAGCCGGGTTGTCCTTACTGCTGTATCCATTCGTTGCAAACCAGTGGAATAACTACAGGCAGAAGCAATTGATCAGCAGTTATGAACAGACTGTATCTGAAAAAAATGCAGCACATGAGATTGATTATGACGCAGAACTGCAGAAAGCAGAAGCTTACAATGAAGCCTTACTTCCAAGTATCCTTCCTGATTCATTTGCAGTAGCCGCAGCCAGTGACAAAGAAGACCAGTCCTACATGGATGCTCTGAATATTGCCGGTGACGAGATGATGGGAATCGTGGAGATCCCGAAGATTGACATCAAGCTTCCGATCTACCACACTACCGATGAAGATGTTCTCAAACAGGCAGCCGGACATCTGGAAGGAAGCTCTCTTCCAATCGGCGGTAAAAGTACACACGCCGTTATCTCCGCACACCGTGGACTTCCGAGTGCGTCTCTTTTTACCGATCTGGATCAGATGGAAGAAGGCGATCATTTTCTGATCCATGTATTAAACGAAACATTATGTTATGAAGTCGACAAGATTTCCGTAGTAAAACCGGAAGAAACTTCCTCTCTTGCAGTAGAAGAAGGAAAAGATCTTGTAACACTTTTAACCTGTACTCCATACGGAGTCAATACCGAGCGGCTTCTGGTCCGTGGTCACAGAGTACCTTATGTGGAACAGGAAGTTGCCGATGAGAAGACACCACTCAGCGGAATTAGTTTTCATACAAATTATCTTTTATGGGTAATTATTGGTCTTGTAATTACCACAATCTTCATCCTTGTGTTATACTTAAAGGAGAAGAAGCTTCAAAAGAAGAAAAATGAGACCTCTTAAAAAGAGAATAAGAACGAGAAAGGGAATATGCCTATGAAAAGAAAAATCTCAACCTTCCTTTTCGGTCTGTTATTCTTGATAGGATTTGGGATTCTGATCTACCCGACGGTATCCAACCAGTGGAATACCTACAGACAGAATCAGCTGATCAGCAGCTATGACAATACAATACAGGACATGGAACCGGAGGACTTCACCTCTGAGTGGGAAAAGGCAAAAGCTTTCAATGATACCATTCAGCAGAACAACCTCTACGGAGATGTATTTGGTGAAGATGAAAATGACATCAAAGACACCGAATACTGGAAGATCCTGAACGTTGCAGATGACGGAGTAATGGGATACCTTTCCATTCCGAAGATCAACATCAAGCTTGCCATTTACCATGGTACCGGTGACAAGGATCTGCAGACCGGTGTCGGACATCTGAACGGCACAAAGCTTCCAATCGGAGGGGAGAGTACCCACAGTGTTCTCGCAGCACACCGTGGACTTCCAAGCGCAAAGCTTTTTACCGATATCGATCAGCTCAAAGTTGGCGATAAATTTTACATCCATGTACTGGATGAAGTCCTTGCCTACAAGGTAGATCAGATTCTTCCGATGGTAGACAAAGACGATCATGAAACACTGGAGAAAGCACTCCAGATTGAAGAAGGAAAAGATCAGGTAACTTTATTTACCTGTACACCATACGGAGTCAACTCCCATCGTCTTCTCGTAAGAGGAACCAGAGTTCCATATAACGGCGAAGAGGATGCTACCGAATCAGTTACAGATTCTATGGTAAAAGCCATTCAGAATTATTATATGCTCTATTTAATTTTAGGACTTTCAATCACGATTCTTGTGATCATTCTCTTGAGATTCCTTTCCAAGAGAAAAGCTCACAAAGAATAACCAAGATTTTTAAGGAGGACATGAGGCGATGATGAATAAACGATTAAAACAGGGAAGCACTTTTCTCTTAGCTGTCGCTCTTACATTTCCACTGCTCACTCTTCCGGGTGCGAAAGCCGCAAACGCGATCGATACCAATGCAGAGTGTTCCATCCAATTTGACATTGGTGGAAACAGTGAACTTCTAAATGACGACGTTACTGTTCAGGTCAATCTGTACAAAGTTGCATCAGTTGATGTATCCGGCAACTATACCGCAACCGGTGCATTTTCAAAACTGGATTTTTCATCCGTAAGTGCTGATAACCTGGATACTGCAGCTGCTACTTGGGCAGAACGTGCCAAAGAAGCACAAGGTAAGTTGACAGATTCAGAGGGAAATACGGTTGTTGATCCAACCGAAACCGTTACACTGCAGAACGGAAGAGGCTACCAAGATAAATTGGATACCGGACTTTACCTTGTAGATACACCAAAAGTGATTACAACCAATTATACTTATACCTTTACTCCTTACCTTGTATCACTTCCGACCAATAATTACTACAGTGGTAACGGTGCAAGTGATGACTGGATCTACGATTTGACCAAAGAATACAACAGTGCAGTTGGTCTGAAACCGGAACAGCACGTAAGATACGGTAATCTGGTGATCAATAAGGAACTGGTAGATCACAATGCTACCTTCGGTAACAATGCAACGTTCGTATTCCAGATCGATATCACAACACTGGATAAGAAGACCGAAACCAGAATCGAAGAGCTTACCTTCAATGCTGCAGGCAGCCATTCTGTAACGATTGAAAAAATTCCTGCCGGATCTCATGTCAAGGTAACGGAGGTTTACAGCGGTGCAAGCTATGAACTCGCTTCTGCTAAAAGTCAGGAAACAGACATCATTGCTACTCCTGAAAAAGAAACCGAAGTAGAATTCAAACCGGCAAAGGTTTCATTTATCAACAAACACGATGGACGTACCAATGGCGGATACGGCGTAAAAAATAATTTCAAACTCGATGAAACTGATCAGTATCAGTACACCGAACCAGCAGCAAAGAACTAGAAAGGGGGAATCGGAATGAGAAAGTTACATAAAAAACCACTAATCATGGCAGCAGCAACACTTGCTCTTACCGGAACCCTGGCAGTTGGAAGCGCGATGGCGTATTTTACAACTTATTCGACAGCCGGTGGCGGTGTGAAAATGAATATGGGATTTACTGAGACAGTCCCGAAAGAAGAAGTTGATGAAAACGGAAAGCACATTACAATTAAAAATACCGGTGATTATGACTGTTTCGTAAGAGTCACAGCATTCGCACCGGTAGAGCTTACTTATAACGCACCAGACGGCGGATGGACAGCAGGTGATGCGGGCTACTGGTATTACGATGAAGTACTTCCGGCAGGAAAAGAAACGGAAACGGAACTCAACATCAAATACACATTCCCGTCAGGAGATGACAAACCAGAAGAATTTAACATCGTAGTTATCCAGGAATGCACACCGGTTCTTTACAAGGAAGATGGTACACCATACGCCAACTGGAACCATGTAATCAAAGACGACAGCACACAGACGACAGAGTAGGAGGTAATGAGAATGAAAAAGAAAAAGAAATCATTTCCAAAGAAACCTGCCCTGGTCCTGACAGCCGCAGCACTCCTGCTGGTTGGAAGCACTGTCGGCAGTACACGCGCCGCACTCACTTACTACAGTGAGAATTATTCCGCACAGATGAATATGCAGAGTATCGGCGTATCTCTTCTGGAAAATGACAAAGTAGTCAGCAGCCGGGATTATGTATCGAACGATAAGTGGAAGGGAACCTCACAGGGTACACTTCTCACAAACCTTCTTGGAAAGGATGAGACATTTACACCCGGCAAGAAATATAACGAAGCAATCAGCGTCAAGAACAGCGGTACGATTGACACCTTTGTACGTGTGATCATCACAAAGAGCTGGCAGAACGAAGAAGGTAAAAAGAACACCGAACTTTCACCGGATCTGATCGAGCTGAACTTCCTCACAGCCAACGGATGGCAGGTTGCAGATGCACAGTCCACGAAAGAGCGTACCGTTCTTTATTATACCAAGGCAGTTGCAGCCGGAGATACCACACCGGCATTATCGGATACACTCCGAATCAAGCCTTCAATTGCATCGGATGTAACAAAACATGTGACCGAATCTGAAAAAGGTAAAACCATCACTTATACTTACAAGTACAATGGCTACACCTTCCACATTGACGCAGAGGTGGATGCAGTTCAGACACACAACGCAAAGGACGCGATCAAGAGTGCCTGGGGTGTGGACGTGAATGTATCAGACGACGAAACAACAATGAGCTTACAGTAGGGAGGTACAGAGTATGAAAAAGAAAATTTTGTGCCTCGCCATGACAGTGATAATGGCAGCAGGGGTACACACAACTGCATTTGCAAAGGATTACCAGGGAGCCGACGGATGGCAGGTTAATTTCACCGGCGGCAAGATGGAAAGTAATTTTAAAAGCTCCGATGTGACTGACGAGCTGGCAAATATCCAGCCGGGCGACAGCATCGAGCTTAAGGTTCAGCTTAAGAACTCCGATAGTGGGGATACGGACTGGTACATGACCAACGAAGTGATCCAGACACTGGAGGATGCACAGTCTTCCGCAGAAGGTGGTGCTTACGAATACAAGCTGACCTATGTTGGAAGTGACAATGCCGAAAAGGTACTCTATGACAGCTCAACTGTCGGAGGGGAAGGTGCTTCCAAAGCAGGAGAAGGTCTGAAGCAGATCGATAACTCAACCCAAGAATATTTCTACCTCGGAAGACTTGCTTCCAATAATACCGGAACGGTACACCTTACCGTCGGTGTTGAAGGTGAGACACAGGGCAACGGTTATCAGCTCACACTCGCAAAGCTCCGCATGAACTTTGCAGTAGAAAAGGTTTCAGCCGGCAAAACCATCACCAAGAATAAGATTGTTAAGACAACCAAGACCGTTAAAACCGGTGATACCGCAAGAGTTCTTCTCTTCTGTGTGCTTGCACTCATCAGTGGACTGATCCTTCTTGCATATGGTATCTACACACTCAATAAGAACACAAAAAGACGCAGACAGAAAGGAGAGTAAGCAGATGAAAAAATGGAAAAGATTACTGGTTTCTCTTCTGACTGTAGCTATGACACTCGGTGCATCCACAATGAGCGTTATGGCAAATGATACTACACCGTATACCTACAAGGTAACATTATCCGCAGGTAATAAAGGAACCATCAATGGTCAGAGCAAAATTGAAGAATCTAACATTTCTTATGGATCTCGATTTTCTTTTGACAATACTGCTTTGTACAATATTCAGGTAACAGACGATAGATATTATGTCAAAGGAATCCGTCTCAGCGGACGTGATAATGCAAGTTCAGAACTACTTGCCGCTCCTGCTTTTACCGTCGAAGGTGATGCCGACTATGTAGTCGCTTACGGAATCAAAGGTAACATGGTTGCCTATACCGTAAATTATCAGGATGCATCCGGTAAATCACTGGCAGAGAGCCAGACCTTCTACGGAAACGTCGGCGACAAGCCGGTCGTTGCTTACCGTTACGTTGAAAATTATATTCCGGATGCTCTTGCACTTACGAAGACTTTGAGTGATAATGAATCTGAGAATGTATTTACGTTTACCTACACACCGGGAGCTACAGACCGTATCGTTGAGACAACAACTACCGTCACAACAACAGTTCCTGGAACCGCAACTCCTGCCGGTGCAGCAGGTACAACAGGAGCTACCGGTACAACAGGTGCATCCGCCGGTACTGGTACAGGTACTACAGCGGGTGGTACTGCAGCAGGTGGCACTACAGCAGGTGGTACTACAGCGGGTGGTACTACAACAGGCGGTACTGCCGGTGGTACAACGACAGATAACAATTCTCAGGATACGACAGCTAAAGATAAAGATACTGCAACATCTGAGGATGAACAGACACCAAAGTCTCTGGTAGATCTGGATGATGAAGACACTCCAAAAGGAAATATCGATGCGAAAGACAAGACGAGCAAAACTCCGATCGCAGCAGGGATCGCCATTATCGTTGTTGCAGTAGCAGCTCTCGCAGGACTGATCGTATTCTTGAAAAAACGTGCAAAATAAAAAAAGCGCGGCACTAAAGGAGAAGTCTTTTTTGAAGAGAACGAAGAAAAAGAAAAGCCCAGTGGCTGCATTTTGCAGTGCACTGGGCACTGTTTTACTGACAGTACTGATTCTTGCCTGTATTCCGCTGACGCTTCCGAAAGCTTTTGGTTTTCAGATGTACACCGTGATCAGTGGAAGCATGGAACCGGCGATCCCGACGGGAAGCCTGGTCTATGTCCGGTATGCAGAACCAGACACGATCGTCAAAGATGATGTCATTGCTTTTTACAGCAACAATGCAGACGGCTCGATCATCACCCACCGCGTAGTATCCAACAGCCCGGCGATGGGACAGTTTATCACCAAAGGGGATGCCAATGAAGAAAAAGATATGAATCCGATCCCTTACAACAATTACATCGGAAAAGTAAAGCTTTCTGTTCCGGTTGTCGGCGGTATCGCACAGGCTGCAACCGGCACTGCCGGAAAGATTGCCGCTGTATCTATGATCGGTCTTGCTGTGATTCTTGAAATCGTTGCTGCCATGCTTGACAGACGCGATGACGAAGACGAATAAGAGAGAACGTTTTTCATTTTAGCTTGCTAAAGTGTAAAACATTTGCTAAAATAATATCAGATTGTATTGTCAGAAGAAGATGGGGGAATTTCACAATTCTCCCATTTGTCATATATTGAAAAGAATGGAGAGGTGAACGGATTGTTATCCAACCAGATTTTACAGAGAACAATCAATGAAATAGGGGATATCATCGAGTGTAACTGTTCCATCTGGAACACAGACGGAGTGATACTTGCAGCTGTAGGTAAGGAGAAGCCTGCAGTAAAAAAAGCTGTCTGCTCATTTTTAAAAGAGCTGGAGGTTACCGGCGTAGCGGAGGAGCACCTGGATGAATGCTATGGTCTGTTTCCGGTTTATGATGATGATGAACTGACTTATATTTTCGTGATCGAGCACAATAATGAGATTGATGTGCATACCAGCGGACGCTTAAGTGTCTGCCAGCTGGAGAGCCTTTTAAGATCCGGAAGCGAACGTCTTGACCGTAACCGTTTTATCCAGAACCTGCTCCTGGATAACTTGCTTCTCGTAGATATCTACAATCAGGCGAAAAAGCTTGGTATTACAGTGGAGCAGCGCAGAGTCGTCTATCTGATCGAACCGAAGAATCCGGATGACACGATCGTCCTGGATATGATCCGTGGGATTTATTCCTCGGGAACCGGCGATTTTGTTACTGCCGTAGATGAGGGACATATTATTCTGATCAAGTCCCTTGACAGTACGGATGATTATGATACGATCCGTTCGACTGCCGATATGCTGGTGAATGCGATCAACATCGAAGCTATGGTCAATGTCCGGCTTTCCTTCGGAACCATCATTCCCGAACTCAAAGAGGTCTCACAGTCTTACAAAGAAGCTGGCATGGCTCTGGATGTGGGACGTATCTTCTATCCGGAACGCAATATTTTATCCTACCGCGAACTCGGTATCGGACGGCTGATCCACCAGCTTCCCGTTTCCTTATGCGAGATGTTCCTGGAAGAAGTATTTGCCGGAAATACCGTTGATCAGTTTGACGAAGAAACCTTATCCACAGTTGATAAATTTTTTGAAAACAGCCTGAATATTTCGGAGACAGCGAGACAGCTTTTCGTCCACCGGAATACGCTCGTCTACCGGCTGGAGAAGATCCAGAAGCAGACCGGGCTGGATGTCAGAGTCTTTGAGGACGCCCTGACATTTAAGATTGCTCTGATGGTCGCAGACCACATGAAATTCATAGAAAACAGAAAATAGGAGGACATGATATGGTGAAATTATACGAAGGCGGTGCCTATCTTTTACACGGTACTGAGGTAATTGCAGATGCACCCGATGCACTTGCTGCTGTAAAAAGCAAGACAGGTATTGATACAACAAAAGAAGCTGCTGCAAAGGAGACAATGGCTTACGGAATCTTAAGTGCGCATAATACTTCCGGTAATATGCAACAACTTCAGATCAAATTTGACAAGCTGACTTCGCACGACATTACCTTTGTCGGAATCATCCAGACTGCGAGAGCATCCGGACTGGAGAAATTCCCGATCCCTTATGTTCTGACCAACTGCCATAACTCTCTGTGTGCAGTCGGCGGTACGATCAATGAAGATGACCACATGTTTGGACTGACCTGTGCGAAGAAATACGGCGGTGTCTATGTTCCGCCTCATCAGGCCGTTATCCACCAGTTTGCCCGTGAAATGCTCGCAGGCGGCGGCAAGATGATCCTTGGTTCTGACAGCCACACCCGTTATGGTGCACTCGGTACCATGGCAATGGGAGAGGGCGGACCGGAACTTGTAAAACAGCTTCTGAACAAGACTTATGATATCAAGATGCCTGGCGTTGTCGGAATCTATCTGGACGGCGAACCGGTGAAAGGTGTCGGACCGCAGGACGTTGCCCTTGCGATCATCGGCGCAACCTTCGGCAATGGCTATGTCAATAACAAGGTCATGGAATTTGTCGGACCTGGCGTTGGCAAATTAAGTGCAGACTTCCGTATCGGAATCGATGTTATGACGACAGAGACAACCTGCCTTTCTTCTATCTGGAGAACCGATGACAAGATCAAAGAGTTCTACGATATCCACGGAAGAAGTGATGACTTCAGGGAACTGGAGCCTGGCGCAGTCGCTTACTATGACGGTCTTGTATACGTCAATTTGAGCGAGATCAAGCCTATGATCGCTATGCCGTTCCATCCGTCCAATGTCTACACCATCGAGGATGTCAATGCCAACCTTGCAGATGTTCTCCACGATGTAGAGCAGCGCGCGCTGGTAAGCCTGGACGGTGCTGTGGATTACTCTCTTCAGGACAAGATCGTAAATGGTAAGCTTTATGTCGATCAGGGTATCATCGCAGGCTGTGCCGGCGGCGGTTTTGAAAATATCTGTGCTGCCGCAGACATCATCCGTGGCAAATACATCGGATCAGATGAGTTTACCTTCAGTGTTTACCCGGCAAGTACACCGATCTACATGGAACTTGTGAAAAATGGTGCGGTTGCTGACCTGATGGAAGCCGGTACGATCGTGAAGACAGCCTTCTGCGGACCGTGCTTCGGTGCAGGGGACACTCCGGCAAACAATGCATTTTCCATCCGTCACTCTACCCGTAACTTCCCGAACCGTGAAGGAAGCAAGCTGCAGAGTGGACAGATCGCATCTGTTGCCCTTATGGATGCACGTTCCATTGCCGCAACTGCTGCAAACAAAGGTTTCCTTACTCCGGCAACAGATTTTGATATTGAATACAAGAACCCGACCTACCACTTTGATTCCAGAATTTACGCCAACCGTGTATTTGACAGCCACGGCATTGCTGATTCTTCGGTTGAAATCAAATTCGGACCGAACATCAAAGACTGGCCGGCAATGAGCGCTCTTCCTGAGAATCTGATCCTGAAGGTCGTATCTGAGATCCACGATCCGGTTACAACGACAGACGAACTGATCCCGTCCGGCGAGACTTCTTCTTATCGTTCCAACCCGCTTGGACTTGCTGAATTTGCACTTTCCAGAAAGGATCCTGCCTATGTAGGACGCGCGAAAGAGGTTCAGAAAGCCCAGAAAGCGATTGAAGCAGGTACTTGTCCACTGGATGTACTGGATGAATTAAAACCGGTGATGGCAGCAATCCAGAAGTCTTATCCGGAAGTCGGCAAAGGAAATATCGGTGTCGGAAGTACCATTTTCGCGGTCAAACCTGGTGATGGTTCTGCCCGTGAACAGGCTGCTTCCTGCCAGAAGGTCCTCGGCGGCTGGGCGAATATCGCGAATGAGTACGCAACCAAACGTTACCGCTCGAACCTGATCAACTGGGGCATGCTTCCGTTTATTACCGAAGAGGAACACACAAAGCTTTCTTTCAGGAACGGTGACTATCTCTTCGTGCCGGATATCCGCAAAGCAGTAGAATACAAAGCTTCCACGATCAAGGCTTATGTCGTAGGCGATGATCTGAAAGAGATCGATCTGAAACTCGGTGATCTGACGGATGCAGAACGTGAGATCATCCTCAAAGGATGTCTGATCAACTATTACAAAGGTTAATTTTTCTCAGAAAATGATATGATTTCAAAGGGACGGAAATTTTTCTGTCCCTTTTTGCAACACTTCCGACTTTTTTATACTCTTATATACAAAGAACCGATTTTGAGAGGAGGGACTTTATGATTGATGCAATTGCATTTAAAGAATTATATAAGACGGTTTATCAGGATCTGTATCGTTTTGCGCTCTGCATGATGCATCATCCGCAGGATGCAGAAGACGCCGTCAGTGAAGCCGTTCTTTCCGCCTATGAGAACATACATAAATTACGCAAAGAAGAAGCATTCCGTTCCTGGATCTTTCAGATTCTGGCAAATGTGTGCCGCCGGAAGTTAAAGAGCCGTGAACGGACCGAGACCGAGCTGAAAGAAGATCATGCTTCTGCTACATACTGTGACGGACTCCGCACAGATGTCGAGCGTGCTTTTCTTATTCTCGATGAAGACGATCAGCTGATCATCGGCTTATCCGTCTATGGCGGTTACAACAGTAAAGAGATCGGAAAAATGCTAAGGCTGAACCCGAATACAGTCCGCTCCCGCAGAAAGCGTGCCCTCGAAAAGATGAGCTGGCTTCTGAAAGAGTAGGATAAAAGAGTAATAGGAGGTGTTTCATATGACAGATCACGAAAAAGAAATACTGGATAAAATAAAACAATCTACGGAAAAAACTCCTGTTCCGGAAAGCCTTGCACCGGATCAGATTATGAAAATGCTGGAAGAGCATAACCGCACTCAGGCTTCCGGACATATCCCGAAAAAGCATGGATTTTTCCGCGGCTACCGGATGCGCGGAGGACTTATCGCTGCCGCACTGGTACTGGTTGTCGGCATTGGCGCCCACATCCGCCAACAGAATCTTTCTTCAGACTCAGCCACTTCTTCCACAAAAGGCAGTTCTTCAATCGGTACATCCTCCGGTAAGCTTGCCTCTTCCGATACTTTAGAGACGGCAACCGATTATGATGAAGTCTACACATACCTGCAATCTTATCAGGATGAGTTGGATTCTTCATCTGTTACCGGTTCAACCGACGGCGGAATTGTCATGTATTCAACTGAAACAGCCGACAATGGTGCACGTACCGATAGTTCCAGCTCCTCTTCGGATTCTTCAACAGCCTCTGCACGTGCTGTGGATACTTCATTTTCCGATACCAACGTCCGCACAGAGGGCGTCGGTGAAGCAGACATTGTAAAAACGGATGGAAGTTATCTTTATACACTGAAAGCAAACTCACAGGAAATTTCCATTGTAGATATCCGGTCTGATCAGATGAAGGTTGTTTCCGGTATTTCGCTGAATGAGAATTTTCAGGCATCCGAATTTTACCTGAGTGACCAGAAGCTTTTTGTCCTTGGCAACATGCAGAACACGCAGGTTGATTCTGACAGTAAAACCTTGTACCGCGGCAGCTGTACCCGTATCCAGACTTATGATCTGGCAGATATCAACAATCCGAAATCCATCGGAACCGTGGATCAGAGTGGTTACTACCGCACTTCACGTTTTAAAGACGGATATCTGTATGTATTCAGCGACTATTATATTTACGATACGATCACCAAAAAAGATTATCCTTCCTATGTTCCGCTTGTTGGTGACAATCTTCTGAAGCAGTCGGATATCTATCTCCCGACGAACCATGCAGCAGACCAGTACCTTGTTGTCAGCTCCGTTTCCGCTTCCAGTCCGGATAAGGCAGCAGACCAGAAAGCAGTCATGTCTGAGAATGGTGAAGTCTATGTGAGTGAGAACAACATTTATATTTACGAATATACGAACAGCAGTATCCTCGCAGATAATCTTGCGGCAAAGAATCAGACGATCCTCCGCAAGCTGTCTTACAATAAAGGAAAACTTTCCGGCTCTGCCCAGGGCAAAGTAAAAGGATATCTGAACGATTCCTTCAGCATTGATGAGTATGACAATACGCTGCGACTGGTGACAACGGTTACGCACAATGCCGGAAACTCTTCACAGTCCAATGCAGTCTATGTGCTGGATGCAGATTTGAAAACAATCGGTAAAATCGAAGATCTTGCCAAAGATGAACAGGTCTATTCCGCAAGATTTTTGGGCGATACCGGTTACTTTGTAACTTATGAACAGACAGATCCTTTATTTTCCGTAGACTTTTCCGATCCGGAGAATCCGAAGATCCTTGGCAAGCTGAAAATTCCCGGCTTTTCGGAATACCTGCATTTTTACAGTGATAATCTGCTTCTTGGCATCGGTATGGATACCGATGAAAATGGAGTCACAAACGGGGTAAAAGTCTCCATGTTTGATATCAGTGATCCTTCGGATGTGAAGGAAGTCAGCAAGTACACACTGGATCAGTACTATTACTCGGATGTCTTTTCTGACTACCGTGCAGCACTGGTTGATCCGGAAAAGAATCTGATCGGCTTTCCGCTTTCCGGATCTGCCAACCAGTATGTGATCCTTTCTTACGATAAAGATCAGGGCTTCCAGGTACAGATGCAAGAGGAAGTCAACGGTAATTCTTATCTTGGAACCCGCGGTGTATATGCAAACGACAAGTTCTATGTGATCAATGGAAATGCAATTGAAGCATACCGGATGGGAGACTATGTGAAGATAGATGATCTGCTGCTGTAGCGCAGATTTGCAGCCGGAGCTGCCGCTCCGCATACTTTGTACACCATCCCACCTCATTGTATACACAAAAACAGGTGTCCACATGGATATATCACTAAGATATACTTACGTGGACACCTGTTTTCTATTTTCATTTACCTGTTATTCCACACCGTTAAAGCAGTAGGTACATACCTGGCATGCATCAATCCCGATTGATTTGATCAGATCATCCAGTCTGTGATAACGAAGTGAAGTGAAATTCTGTCTCTTGCGGATTTCCTCCAGCATTGCTGCATACCGGTCACTGTTCGGATCCGCATATTCACTCAGTACATTGACATCATTGTCGCCTTCCCACTCACGGATGATCCTTCTTGTGATCAAATCCAGATCTGATTTGGAACGGGAGAAGTTCAAATATTTGCATCCGTACAAAAGCGGTGGACATGCCGGGCGGACATGCACTTCTTTTGCGCCACTCTGATACAGGAACTCTGTCGTCTCACGGAGCTGTGTGCCACGCACGATAGAATCATCGATCAGCAGCAGGCTCCTGTCTTCGATAAGACTATGTACCGGGATCAGTTTCATTCTGGCGATCAGATTACGCTGACTCTGTGTTGTCGGCATGAAGGATCTTGGCCAGGTCGGAGTATATTTGATAAATGGTCTTGCATACGGAATACCTGATTCATTTGCATAGCCTATCGCATGAGCGATACCCGAGTCAGGAACTCCTGCAACAATATCCACGTCGATCGAATGGTCATCTCTCTGTGCTAAAAGCTTTCCACAGTTGTAACGCATCTCTTCTACACCAACCCCTTCATAAGAAGAAGTAGGATATCCATAGTATACCCACAGGAATGAACAGATTCTCATCTTTTCACATGCAGGACTTACAGTCTCCACAGATTCCGGTGTCACGTAGACGATTTCCCCAGGTCCCAGCTCTTTATAATCGGTGTATCCAAGGTTGATATATGCAAAGCTTTCAAAGGAAACGCAGTATGCATTCTCTTTCTTTCCGATCACAACCGGTGTACGTCCGAGAAGGTCTCTGGCTGCATAAATTCCATTCTCTGTCAGAAGCAGAAGCGTCATCGAGCCTTCAACTACTGACTGCACATAACGGATTCCCTCAACAAACGAATCCTTTTTACAGATCAATGCCGCAACCAGCTCTGTAGAATTGATCTGTCCATTGGTCATAGACTGAAAATGTGTATGTCCATTTTCATAAAGATTCCGGATCAGCTGATCCGCATTATTGATCTTACCTACTGTCGTAATTCCAAAGCACCCCATATGCGACTGGATCAGAATTGGCTGTGGATCATAATCTGAAATACATCCAATTCCAATATTTCCCTTCATTGTATCAACATCTTTTTCAAATTTTGTACGGAACGGCGAATTTTCAATATTATGAATCGCTCTCTTCCATCCATCACTTCCGTAAGTAGCCATACCTCCGCGGCGGGTTCCAAGATGCGAATGATAATCTGTTCCATAAAAAAGATCCAGATTACATGCTTCTTTTGATGCAACGCCAAAAAATCCTCCCATATCTGTAGGTCTCCTTTCTTTATCCCAATGCCATAGCCTGTATTTTTCATCTATTTTTTAGTGTATCATGCATTTATGGACGGAAACAATAGCAAAACCCCGAATATATTGCAAATGGCTATAACTATTTCTAATCGTATTTATAATTGTTTGAATTTTCTGATATATATATTTCAATTTCAATTCTTTCTAATTTTACCAAAATTATTTTAAAATTATATTGACAAATAAGCATTTGGGTGTTATTATTAAGTCAATCCAAAAGAAAAGAAGTTCCTGACGAGAAAGGGAATTTCAAAAAGATATTTTTTTAATCTGTTACATAGTTTCATATATACTCGCCAAGAGTATAAGATGAAGAACCAGATCAGAAAAGGGTAACAAGAATAATTGTTATTTGAAGGTTAGAAAGTTTTAAAAAAGCAACTATACATTTTGGTTATGAGCGTTTTGTAAGTGGAGTGTGTAGAGAACAATTTTTAAAATTGATAATTTATAATAATAAGAGAAAATTGATATCTGACTTCTGAACAGAAAAAAGTATAAGAGAAAAAGAATATCCGGATAAAATTTTGGAACGAGAACGAAAGGAAGGAGGCTTTGACCGTTGGATATTTCATCATCTAAAACTCAATATGTTAATGGTATGGCAAATGTAAATTCCTGTGAGATGAGCCTTAACCATAGATTATAATCCGGTAAGAGAAAAGTTAATGATAAAAAAGGTCGGAGTAGTAGATAAACCGGAAGCGATTATAAGATATAAAAAGATTCAGCATTTGTTGACATATTGAAGTAAATACCACAGTAATTCAAGATCAGAAAATGTGTAAAGAAACATTCATTGATAAGTAAATTTAACAGTGACGAGAAAGCTGATAAATACCAAAATTGGATTACCTGATTATATAAAATAACGAACGATCAGAATTGATCAAAATCGATTCATATGATTTCATTTTTATAAATTTTATAAAATCTGAATATCATATGAAATGCTCAAAGAACTTACAGGAATAAGAATTACTTAATTCCTCCGATATAAAAATAAAAATTATAAAATAAAAATTACAATTGAATATTCCGAGACAGCCATTTAAAAGATGGCTGTCTCCTTTTTTTCTGTTACCAGCGCCCAATTTGTGAATTTTTTGTAATATTTTTTTAACATTTCTGAAAAATATCAGCCGTAATTTTTGACATTGACAACGCTCTATGATACACTTAGTAAGTAAAATTATAAGACTTTTGTTTTCCGTTTCTGGTACAAAAGTCAGACTTACTGAGGAAAAGTAAAATAATTAATAATAATCATATGAGGTGAGAAACGTTGGATAAATATGAATATCGCGCAAAGACAGAGCAGATGCTTGCGTATGCCGAACAGAAGTCTTACCAGAAAGCGATGTCGATTGCAGATACGATCGACTGGCGTAAAGTAAAAAATACCGCCATGCTCTCTACCGTAAGCGAAATCTATGAAAATGCGGGGGAACTTGGTAAAGCACGTGATACCTTATTTATTGCGTATGATAAAGCACCTTCCAGCAGAAAGGTTGTATACCGCCTGGGAATTATTTCTCTGAAGCTGGGACATTTCGATGAAGCAGCGGATTGCTACGAAGAATTTGTCAAGCTTGCTCCGAAAGATCCAAACCAGTACATTCTCCGGTATAAGATCTTAAAAGCACAGAAAGCGCCAGTCAAAGAACAGATTGAAGCTCTTGAAGATTTCAAGCATTCTGAATACGTTGAAAAATGGGCATATGAACTTGCCAGATTATACGCTGAAGCTGGTATGACTTCCGAATGTCTTGATGAATGTGATGATCTGATTCTCTGGTTCAGCGAAGGTACTTATGTATACCAGGCAATGGAACTTAAAATGAAATACAAACCGCTGACTCCACTTCAGCAGGAAAAATACGATCATCGAAATGATGGTATCGGCCGTAAGGATTCTTCCAAGAGAAAACCTTCCTTCCGAAAATCCAAAGAACGTCCGGCACCGAATCCACGAATTGCAGACAAGGTCCGCAAAGATGTACATGTCACAGACAGTATTGATCTTCCGGATCTTCCAGAGCCAATGACCCGGACACATGCTTCCGAACCAGAAGCTGAGTCACAGCCAAAAACCCGGATTCGAAGCACTTCCGATATTTCCACAACCATTTCCGGTGCTTCCCTTTCAGATGCCCTGAAAGCCGGTGTTGCCGTTGCAAGTGGTGCAGTTGCTCCTGAATCTGCTTCAGACGATTCACAGATGACCGGTAAGATGAAGATTGAAGAAATTCTTGCCAACTGGGAAGCAACCCAGCGTGAAAATGCAAAGATTCTTGAAAAGAGCCAGGAGGAAGCTGAGAAAGAAAAAGCCCTGCGCGAGAAGAAGAAAGAAGAAGAAGAGGAAGTTCTTGGAGCTACAAAACCAATCCTTTCTGATGATATCCGCAAACTGATGGAACAGCTTGAAAATGGTGAAGAGCCTGAAATCACCGATGAAGATGCTGAAGATTTCGTTGATGATGAAGAGGATGAAGCGACTGAAAGCCCGGAAGATTCATCCAAAGAAGCTTCAGACACTGACGAGGATGATCCGGAAGAAAATGATTTTGAAGAAATCGTTGACTCCGAAGAAGATGATGAATCGGATGCGGTTTACGATGAAGAAGCTGAATACGAGGATGAGGATGATTCCGAGTATGATGACAACGAGGAATACGAGGATGAAGACGATTCCGAGTATGACGACGACGACGAATACGAGGATGAAGATGATTCCGAGTATG
>OGXK01000349.1_pt1 | contig 23751 bp, 20 predicted proteins | sample 1576261 | NCBI WGS metagenome assembly OGXK01 (sample SAMEA3541581, study PRJEB24748) | human gut metagenome | biome: human gut; feature: human-associated habitat; material: faeces | place: China | collected 2012 | reverse complement strand
TGTTTGGCTATCGTTAGATTGCATAAACGGAAAGTATTTGTGGGCTTTGCCCACAACCACGACCTTTGAAAAGGTCGACCAAACTTTTATAATTACCTGTCGAAACAATTTTCTAAACCATAATTTAATTGTTAAATATTTATCGTTAAAAAAATGTCAATATGCACAAAACATTGTTAAGTTTTTATCAATAGTTTAGTTAATAATTTAACATAATTTTTGTTATATAAGCTCAATTATGGTATTATTTTTTATTCACTCATACAAAAACACTAAAATTATATTGTCTAATTAACCAAAGAATTTATTAAAACTTCTGTTATTTTACCTCTATACCTAAGCATAAAGTTGTTGTATAATATAACCAAAGCAAAAGAGAAATTGCTTAGTTTTTTATTGAAAGGAATGACTTTTATGAAATTTGAAACAATTCTTGCCGAAAGAAAGAATAAGGTTATATATAAAGATGGCGATAAGACCATTAAGGTTTTTGACGAATCTTTCCCAAAATCAGATATACTCAACGAGGCACTTAATCAGGCTCGTGTAGAAGAAACAGGTCTTAATATTCCGTCTTTACAGGAAGTAACTAAAATTGACGGAAAGTGGGCAATCATTTCCGATTACATCGAAGGTAAAACACTTGCTCAACTTATGGAAGAAAATCCTGAAAAGACAGACGAATATCTTGAGTTATTTGTAAATTTGCAGATGGAAGTTTTATCAAAGAAAGCTCCATTACTTAACAAACTTAAAGATAAAATGCAGCGTAAAATTTCCGAAACAGGTCTTGACGCTACAACAAGATATGAGCTTTCTACCCGTTTACACGGTATGCCTAAGCATACAAAGGTTTGCCACGGTGACTTTAACCCAAGTAACATAATTATTACTGCTGACGGCACACCGTATATTCTCGACTGGTCACATGCAACACAAGGCAACGGCTCTGCTGATGCTGCAAGAACATATCTCTTATTTAAACTTAACAAGCAGGATGAACTTGCTGAAAAGTATATTAAGTTATTCTGTGACAAGACTGATACTGCTCGCCAGTATGTACAGGAATGGTTACCGATTGTAGCTGCTTCTCAGTCAGTTAAGGGCAAAGAGGAAGAGCGTGAATTCTTACTCTCATGGGTAAATGTTTGCGATTACCAGTAATTTTAATTCATAAATTATTTAAATCTTTTTATTAATTCTCCTTACTTTCTAATTCCCAAATAAAAAATGCTCCTGTTCATAAAATAGAACAGGAGCATTTTTTTGAGGTGAACAATATGTTAAGTATACACAAATTAATTATAAACAACTTTCAATCAGTCTGGCTATAAGTCTTGGCATTGGAGTTTATCCGGATTAATTACAATGATGGGAAAGGAGAGTTTTAAAAATGCTAATAAACCTCCACTCACACCCCCTGATTTTCTATTCCCTATCGTACTGACAATACTTTTATAGTTACTTATAATTTTAATGATAAAATGGGTAACATTTGCAGCTTATTTAAATATTGGTTTAGCGGAGTGTCGGTCGGGCATTGAAATTTAGCTAACGCTAAATTCTCCTCTCAAAAACAAAAAAGTTTACTCATTTTTTTCAAAAATTGCGGGTTTGAGCAGCGCCCATAAAAATCTTCCGATATAACAATTTATCAGGCGCAAACAGCCACGCTGTTTGCGTGCTAAAACTAAGTTTGTTAAAACAGGCGACAGCCTTTTATAAAAGAAATGATTAACTTTTCATTATATATCGAATGCCTTTCTTGTTGCTATCGCATTAAAGGACTTTCGCCGTTGTGTTCAAGCCGACAAACAGCGAGCTGTTTGGCTATCGTTAGATTGCATAAACTGAAAGTATTTGTGGGCTTTGCCTACACCCACGACCTTTGAAAAGGTCGACCAAACTTTTATAATTGCTTGGCTAAACTGTGCACTCAACCAAACTTATTTTAATTTCTAATATAAAAATCCACAAACACAAAAGCCACTTTTGAACTAAATCAAAAGTGGCTTTCACTCTTATATAATAAAACTTTAAGATATCATATCTTTAAGTTTCTGTTCAACTGCTGCAGCATCTGCTTTACCACGGCTATTCTTCATTACATTACCGACAAGAGCCTTAATAGCTTTTTCCTTACCGTTCTTGTAATCATCTACAGCCTTAGGATTGTTCTCTATAGCCTGTTTACAAAGTTCATTTACAGTGTTTTCATCAAGTCCTGCCATATCACTTTCACTGATAAAATCAAGTGCTCCCTTGCCGGAATCAAGCATTTTCTCAAGTGTAGCCTTAGCAAGGTTATTGCGTATCTTGCCGCTGTCAATCAATTTTACAAGCTCATTGAGTTGTTCAGGTGTTATTGATACATCAAATGTTTCCTTATCAGCCTCGGTTTCTGTTCTGCGGAAAATCTGACCGATAATAAAGTTAGATACAGACTTTGCGGATTTTACACCCTCGCAAGCCTTATCAAAGAACTCGCTGATTTTTCTGTATTTTGTAAGAAGTTGTGCATCCTTTTCAGGAATTTCAAGTTCTTCAATATATCTCTTGCATTTGTCAGAAGGAAGTTCAGGCATTTCAGCCTTTAAGCTCTCCACAACATCTCTTGGGACATTGATTGTAACAAGGTCAGGATCTCTGAAATAACGGTAATCGTGAGCGTCCTCTTTACTGCGCATTGAAGATGTAGTGTTTGTTGCATCATCATAACGGAGAGTTTCCTGCACTACTTTGCCGCCGCTCTCAATTAAATCTACCTGACGCTCATACTCATACTCCATTGCTTTGGCAATATTTGTAATTGAGTTCATATTCTTAATCTCTGTTCTTGTTCCAAGAGTTTCACTGCCCTCAGGACGAACAGAAATATTAACATCACAACGCATTGAGCCTTCCTGCATACGGCAGTCGGAAATTCCTATATAGCGCATTACCTGCTGTAATTTTTCCACATACTCCTTAGCCTCGTCAATAGAACGAATATCAGGCTCCGATACAATCTCGATAAGAGGAACACCGCCACGGTTGTAGTCGACATATGTGTCGCCGTGCTGATGAATAAGTTTTCCTGCATCTTCTTCAATATGAATATGATGAAGTCTGATTTTTCTGCCGTTTGAAAGCTCTACATAGCCGCCGATTGAAAGCGGTGCATAAAGCTGGCTGATTTGATAAGCCTTTGAAAGGTCAGGATAGCAGTAGTTCTTTCTGTCCATTTTAGAAATCTCCGCAATCTCACCGTGAGTGGCAAGACCTGCCTTTATACCGAAGTTTACAACCTCACGGTTAAGTTTTGGAAGTGTACCCGGAAGTCCGATACATACGGGACAGCAATGTGAGTTAGGTGCACCGCCAAACGCTGTTGTACATGAGCAGAAAATTTTTGTCTTTGTAGCAAGTTCAATATGGGTTTCAAAACCCGCAACTAATTCATATTTCACAGCTTAACACCCCACTTTGTATCCTTAAAGTTTTCTCCGGCAGCCTGCTGATACTTAAACGCTGCATTTAAAATTTCAGCCTCGCCAAAACTCTTGCCGATAAGCTGCATACCGATTGGCATACCGTTTGCGTTAAATCCGCACGGAACGGATACACCCGGAAGTCCTGCAATATTTACGGGTACGGTACAAATATCTGTAAGATAAGTTTCAATCGGATCGGAAACTGCGTGACCCGCCTCGAAAGCAGTCATAGGAACTGTTGGAGCAAGAATTACATCACAATGCTCAAATGCATCTGTAAATGCCTTTACAATAGTTCCACGCAAATTCTGTGCCTTTTTATAATAAGCGTCATAATAACCGGCAGAGAGTACATATGTGCCGAGAAGAATTCTTCTCTTAACTTCCTCACCAAAGCCCTCTGAACGGGTGCGGCAAATCATATCGTGAGTGCCGTTATAGTGCGGAGTTTTGTAGCCAAAACGAATACCGTCATATCTGCCGAGGTTTGAAGATGCCTCAGCACAAGCAATAATATAATAAACAGGAAGTGCAAACTTGAGCGCAGGCATATCGAAATATACAATTTCAGCGCCGAGCGACTCGTAAACCTTTGCGGCATTGAGAACTGCCTCTTTAACATCGTCACGAATACCGTCAAGATACTCACGGGCAATACCGATTTTCATACCTTTGATGTCATTGTTGAGCTTTCCGTAAGTTGCGCCGCCGACATTACCCTTTGAAGTGCTGTCTTTTTCGTCATACTGTGAAATTGCATCAAATACAATAGACGCATCTTCAACGCTCTTTGTGATAGGTCCAATTTGGTCAAGTGAGCTTGCATAAGCGATAAGACCGTAACGGGATACACTGCCGTATGTCGGCTTAAGACCTACGATACCGCAAAAACTTGCTGGCTGACGGATAGAACCGCCTGTATCAGAACCAAGTCCGTATGCTGCAATGTTTGCGCCGACAGCGCTTGCTACGCCGCCTGATGAACCGCCGGATACATACTTTGTGTTAAACGGATTCATTGCACCGCCAAAGCATGAAGTTTCACACGAAGAACCCATTGCAAATTCGTCCATATTTGTTTTGCCGAGCATAACTGCATTTTGTGCAGAAAGATTCTCCCATACAGTTGCATTATAAATCGGCTTGTAACCTTTAAGGATTTTAGAACAGCAAGTAGTTTCAATGTCATTTGTGGAAAGGTTATCTTTCAATGTCATCGGAACACCCTCGAGCATACCGATTTCTTCGCCCTTTGCAATTTTTTCGTCAACAGTCTTTGCGGTTTCAAGCGCTGTATCGGGAGTTACATTTACATAAGCGTTAAGCTCGCCGTTTGATTTTTCTATTTCTTCAAGATAGCTTTTAGTAAGCTCCGTACACGAAACCTGCTTGGAAACAAGCATTTCGTGAATTTTTGCAATACTACCCATTTTTACACCTCTTATTCTCTGCCTCTGACAAGGAAATGTGACTCTGCCTGTTCAGGGGCATTTTTCAAAATTTCCTCGCTGTCATATGACTCAACCACAACATCCTCACGAAATACATTTGAAAGGTTGTTTATGTTGTCAAAGCTCTCACCGCTTGTGGGAGCATTATTGATTGTATCGGCAAAATCTATAATTTCCTGCATTGACTGTGTAAGGCTGTCAAGCTCCTCTTCGGGAACGAACAGCTTTGAAAGCAACGCAATGTTTTCAACATCTTCTCTTGTTACCATAAAAACCATCCTTTGTATAAACAGAATCAGGGCAAGTTATAAAAACAACTCGCCCTTTGAGTATATATGAAGTTATCTTAATTTAATGTGAACTTCACGAAGCTGCTGCTCTGTTACCTCTCCCGGTGAACCGAGGAGAAGATCCTGAGCATTTGAGTTCATTGGGAAAGCAATAACCTCTCTGATGTTCTCTTCTTCAGTAATGAGCATAATCATTCTGTCAACGCCCGGAGCCATACCTGCATGTGGCGGAGCACCGTACTGGAATGCATTGTAGAGAGCAGAGAACTTAGATTTAAGCTCATCTTCGGTATATCCTGCAATCTCGAAAGCCTTAATCATAATATCAAGGTCGTGGTTACGAACAGCACCTGATGAAAGCTCAACACCGTTACATACGATGTCATACTGATAAGCAAGAATATCATCGGGGTTCTTATTAAGCAAGCTGTCCATACCGCCCTGTGGCATGGAGAATGGGTTGTGTGTAAATATTACCTGACCTGTGGTTTCGTCATGCTCATACATTGGGAAGTCAACGATAAAGCACATCTCAAACTTTGACTTGTCAATAAGGTCAAGACGGGTAGCAACCTCTGTACGAATCTGACCTGCAAGCTTTGGAGCGTCTTTTTCTGTATCTGCGATAAAGTAAATAACATCGCCTGCGTTAGAATTATTACGCTTAATAAGCTCCTCTCTGTCGCCCTCTTTAAGAAACTTATCAATAGGACCGTCAAAAGTCATATCATCTCTTACCTTAACATAACCGAGGCCCTTCATTCCGATAGAAAGTGCAAACTCTTCCATCTTCTTGAACCAGCTCTTTGACTGCTTTGCGGCACCCGGTACATTAATTGAACGAACAGTCTTTTTGAGGAACGGCTTAAAGTCAGTCTCCTCAAACATATCGCTGATCTCCACGATAACAAGCGGGTTACGGAGATCAGGCTTGTCTGTACCGTACTTTAACATACTTTCAGTGTATGGAATACGGGCAAACGGAGGCTTTGAAACCTCTTTATCTGTAAACTTAGTGAATGTTTCGTAAAGAACTTCTTCTGCAACTGCAAATACATCTTCCTGAGTAGCAAAAGCCATTTCAAAGTCAAGCTGATAGAACTCGCCCGGCGAACGGTCTGCTCTTGCATCCTCATCTCTGAAACAAGGTGCAATCTGGAAGTATCTGTCAAAACCGGAAACCATAAGGAGCTGTTTGAAAATCTGCGGAGCCTGCGGAAGAGCATAGAATTTGCCCTTGTGCTTACGGCTCGGAATAAGATAATCTCTTGCTCCTTCCGGTGATGAAGTTGAAAGAATCGGTGTCTGAATTTCATTAAATCCCATCTCGTTCATTTTTGCACGAAGGAATGTTATAATCTGTGAACGGAGCATAATGTTATTATGCACCTTCTGATTACGAAGATCGAGGAAACGATACTTTAAGCGTACCTCCTCCGAAGTATTGGTAGAAGTGGCAACTTCAAACGGAAGTGCGTTTTTACATTTGCCGAGAACAGTAATGTCATCTGTGTGTACCTCAACATAACCGGTAGCAATCTTAGAGTTGATAGTTTCTTCATCTCTCTTTACTACCTTACCGCTCAATGTTACGGTACATTCTTTGTTAATACCCTTAAGTAACTCGTCATTGTGAACTACTACCTGAAGAACACCGTACTGATCACGAATGTCAAGGAACATTACGCCGCCGTGGTCACGGATATTTTCAACCCAGCCTGCTACACGAACTTCCTGTCCGATATTTTCTTCTCTTAACTCACCGCAAGTTACGGTGCGATACTGATTAGCTTTTATCATATATCTACAGTTCCTTTCACTGATATTGTGCTAAATTGCCTATTCTTTTGTATTATACCACAATTTGCCTAAGCAATCAATATTTTAAGTGATTTTTATTTCAAAAATTCTATCTTTTTCAGATAATGCCGCACAAATAATGTGCGGCACCATTTATTCAACACTCTTAAGGCTTTCAACCATATTTACTTTTTTAATCTTAAATCCCATTGCAAAATTCACAATCAAAGCAAATGCAAATGTCAGCAAAGCCGCAAAAACGAATGATGTAGGCAAAATATCTCTGCCAAACATTACATTGTCAACCTCAACGGTCTGAATAATAAATCTTGTAAGGAAAATACCGAGAACAAGTCCCGAAAGAATACCTCCGAGAGTAAGCACGATATTTTCTTTATAAATAACGCTTGAGGTTTCTCTGCTGTAAAATCCGAGCACCTTAAAAGTTGCGATTTCACGCACACGCTCGGCAATGTTGATATTTGTAAGATTATAAAGCACTACAAACGCAAGTGCCGCTGCACAAATAATCATAACAAGCACAACCATATTAAGCGAATTGAGCATATCTTCAATTTCACCCATACCTGATGAAAGATAGGTTACACCCGCTACTTTATCATTCGTCAGCATTTTTTCACCGAACGCAGTCTGTTCGTCAGGATTTTTCAGTACAACCTGTGCCATATTAAACTGCGGTTCTTCTCCGAATTTTTCACTGTAAAGTTTAGGAGAAATAAACACATAATTCTTTATATACTGTTCATAAATTCCGCCTACTGTAAGTTCTGCGGTTTTATCATCAACAGTTACACTTACGGTATCACCGACTTTGGCAGACAATTCGTTCGCCATTTTTTCATTTATCATTACGGAATCATCGGTAATATCAAGGTGTTTTTTATCGCCCCTTGTTCTAAGTTCTGTAACCTCCGAAAATCTCTGCGGATCTTCCATTACCGTAAGATAAGTGCTTTCATCTTTTACAACATTATTTTTCTTTACAACAACTTCCTGCTGACCTGCAAGCATAATTGACGCTGCATCGCCCGTATTGTTTATTGCATTTTTCAGATAATCAAGCTGTTCGGCAGTTCCGCCTTCTTTAGGAATAACAACCGCATTATATTTGAATATTTCGCTAAACTGTGTATCGGAAAGCGGAATAAAGCTGTTTTTAAGTCCGAATGCCGCAACTATCAAAGCCGTGCAGCCTGCAATGCCTATGATTGTCATAAACATTCTTGATTTATATCTGAAAATATTTCTTGTAGTCAGCTTTGCGGAAAAATTCATATGTTTCCATATCGGAGTAATTCTCTCAAGCAGTATCCTCTTGCCTGCTTTCGGAGTTTTAGGTCTTAGAATTTTTGCACAGCTCTGGCTTAATTCTCTTACACATACTATTACAGAAACAAGCAATGTACAAAGTACGGCGGCAAGCGTACCGAGTATAATACTCTGTGCATCAGGTACAATGCTGATGTCAGGCATATAATACATAATCTGATATGCATTATAAATAATATACGGCAGTGTATTTATGCCTATTAATACACCTACGGTACAACCGATTACACCTGCAAAAACAGCATAAATCGCAAATTTCATTATTATGCTTAAGTTATTGTAGCCGAGCGCTTTTAATATTCCGATTTCTTTACGCTTTTCCTCTACAAGTCTTGACATTGTGGTTACACAAACCAAAACCGCAACGAGTAAAAAGAACATCGGGAATACTGATGCCACTGCACCGAGTCGCTCAACATTCTGCGCAAAGGTTGAATAACCCGGATTATCCGATCTGTCAAACACATACCACTCAGGATCGGCTATAGCGTCTATTTCTTCCTGTGCGTCGGCAATTTTTTGTTCCGCCTCTTTAAATTTATCATCAGCCTCGGCTTTTGAATCGTTGTATTCTTTCCAACCATCATCAAGCTTTTGTCTGCCGCTTATTTTCTGCTCCTCAAGTTCGGACTTTCCGTTGTCATATTTTTCCTGTGCTGTCGCAAGTTCGGTTTCAGCCTGAGATATTTGAGCTTGTCCCTCTGTTTTTTTACTTTCAAGCTGTGCTTGTCCGTCCGCAATCTGCTGTTCTGCACTCTGAATTTGAGCAAGTGCATAGTCAAGCTGTGCCTGTCCTTCCGCTTTTTGTGTTTCAAGCTCTTGTTTTCCGTTGTTCAGCTGTTGTTCTGCCGTATCAAGCTGTTCTTGCGCCATAGCAAGTTTTGTTTCACAATCTGCTAAAACTGCCTGAACCTGTGTAAGCTGTTCCTGCAATACAGCAAGAGCGGTTTCGTCCTCTGTAACCTCAATTTGCGCCTGTAAAGCCTCAATCTGTGATTTGCAAGTTGCTATTGCGGTTTCAAGCTGCGGCTTTTGATTGTTTTCAAATTCACTTTTTGCGGTATTGAATTTATCTTCTTTTTCGGCAAGAGTTTCTTCCGCTATGCTGATTTTTGAATTATATTCTTCAACACCTGCATTATATTCGGCTTTTGCACTGTCAAGTTCCGCCTGCGCAGAAGAAAGTTCGCTTTCACCTGTCGCAATGCCGTTTTCGTATTCTTCTTTAGCAGTTTCAAGCTGATTTTTTCCGTCATTAAGCTGTTTTTTTGCTGTATCAAGCTGCGACTGCGCATCTGCTATCTTATCTTTATATTCTTTTTCAGAATTATCAAGCGTTGCCTTTGCGTCATCAAGTTTTGCAAGCGCATCTGTTTTCTCGGATTGATAATCGGTTTTGTTGTCCTCAAGCTCCTGCTTAGCTTTGCCGATAACATCTTTGTCGAACACCTCGCAGCGCAGGTCTGCGGTATTTTCTAAGGTGCTTGTAAAATTCTCAATATTCTTTTCATATTCATCATCAAAAACAGAACCGTCACCGTCAGAAAAAACGGTTTTCACATACATTTCAGTATATCTTTCGGTTACAAAATCATCCTGATAAATATACATAAATGCCGCAATATTGCCGTTGCCGATAGTGGTTGAGCCACGCTGATATGAAATATACATAGGTGATTCCGCTTTACCGACGACAGTATATTCAAGCGTATCTACCATATCAAGTGCATTGGATTCTCCGCTTTCACTTCCAAATACAACCTTGTCGCCGATTTTATAATCACTGCTACCGACACTGCCGTATTCAACAAGGATTTCACCCTTTTTCTCGGGTAGTCTTCCCTCTTTTATGTTTAATGTATTAAGCGTTTTATTATTGTTATAACTTTTAGGTGCAGCGGTTACTCTTATAACCTTGCCGTTACCTCCGTTTCCGTTTGATTTTAAAACAAGGTCGGCAAAATACGATGGCATAACATCGGTTACATTGTCAAGATTTTCAACCGCTTTTACATCATCTTTATCAAATCCAACAGTAGATACAAGCCTGTAATCCATAAGATTGGATTGAGAATAATATTCGTCTGCCATATTGTACATTGACGGAACCGTAGCTTTGATTCCGGCAAAAAATCCAACACCGAGTGCAATAATCGCAAGTATTGAAATAAACCTTGCTTTAGAATTTGCAATTTCTCTGAAAGTATTTTTTAACAGGGTTTTAGTCAATGTCCTCTCCCCTTTCGCAGAAAATATGAATTACCATTCGATTTCTTCAACATTTTTAGGTTCATCATTGTAAACATCCATAATTACCCTGCCGCTTCTCATCTTTATAATATGATCTGCCATTGGGGTAATTGCTGAATTGTGGGTTATGAGAACTACCGTCATATTTTCTTTTCGGCAGGTTTCCTGCAAAAGTTTTAAAATCTGTCTGCCGGTGTTATAGTCAAGAGCACCCGTCGGCTCATCGCAAAGTAAAAGTTTAGGTCGCTTGGCAAGTGCTCTTGCAATAGAAACTCTCTGCTGTTCACCGCCCGAAAGTTGAGCGGGAAAGTTTGCACTGCGCTGTGAAAGTCCGACGCTTTCAAGCGCCTCTGTACTGTCCATCGGATTTTTACTTATCTGCGTTGCAAGCTCTACATTTTCTTTTGCGGTAAGGTTAGGTACAAGGTTATAAAACTGAAATACAAAACCAATGTCAAACCGTCTGTATTCAATAAGCTGTTTGTCTTTCAGCTTGCTTATATCTCTGCCGCCGACAATAATACTGCCTTTTGTACAGGTATCCATTCCGCCGAGAATATTAAGTACGGTTGTCTTGCCTGCACCCGATGCACCGACTACCACGCAAAACTCGCCCTGCTCTATATTAAAAGAAACACCCTCGACAGCGTTAATAGTCACTTCGCCCATTTTATATATTTTGTAAACATCTTTAAATTCAACAAGGCTCATAATATCCTCCCGTAACGGTAAATTTTCTTTGCTTTTTAAAGCGCTGAATATACAGAATAAACCTGCTTATAATACAATATTATAGCACTTTTTGCACCTCTTATCAATATACAAATACAGTGTTGATGTCGAATAAACCACAATATGACAAAACCGACCAAATTAATTGGCAATTGGCTTGACGAGGGTAAAAAATTATGCTAAAATACTAACGAACATAGGTTATTGCAGTGTAGATTGTTTGGTAATTACAACTCACCGCAAACTCTGATACTATGTAATTTAAGAAACAGAAAGGTTGATACTGAAATGGCAAAGATTGATTTAACTAAGTATGGTATTACCGGTACTACTGAAATTATCCACAATCCTTCCTATGACGAACTCTTTAACGAGGAAACAAAGGCTGATTTGGAAGGCTATGAGGTTGGACAGGAAACTGAGCTTGGCGCAGTTAATGTTATGACCGGTATTTACACAGGCCGTTCACCTAAAGATAAGTTCATCGTTATGGACGAGAATTCAAAGGACACTGTATGGTGGACTTCTGACGAATACAAGAACGACAACCATCCTGCAACGCAGGAAGCTTGGGAAGCTGTAAAAGCGCTTGCTAAGAAAGAGCTTTCAAACAAGAAGCTTTATGTTGTAGATGCATTCTGCGGCGCTAACCACGATACAAGAATGGCAGTTCGTTTCATCGTTGAGGTTGCTTGGCAGGCTCACTTTGTAACAAATATGTTCATCAAGCCATCTGCTGAAGAGCTTGAGAACTTTGAGCCTGATTTCGTTGTTTACAACGCATCAAAGGCTAAGGTTGAGAACTACAAGGAGCTCGGTCTTAACTCTGAAACAGCTGTTATGTTCAACATCACAAGCCGTGAGCAGGTTATCGTAAACACATGGTACGGTGGTGAGATGAAGAAGGGTATGTTCTCAATGATGAACTACTACCTCCCACTTAAGGGTATTGCTTCAATGCACTGTTCAGCTAACACAGATAAGAACGGCGAGAACACAGCTATCTTCTTCGGCCTTTCAGGTACAGGTAAAACTACACTTTCAACAGATCCTAAAAGACTTCTCATTGGTGATGACGAGCACGGTTGGGACGACAACGGTGTATTTAACTTCGAGGGCGGCTGCTATGCTAAGGTTATTAACCTTGACAAAGAGTCAGAGCCTGACATCTACAACGCAATCAGAAGAGATGCTCTTCTTGAGAACGTAACAGTAGATAAGGACGGTAAAATTGACTTTAACGACAAGACAGTTACAGAGAACACTCGTGTATCTTACCCAATCAACCACATTGAGAACATTGTTCGTCCTGTATCTTCAGCTCCTGCTGCTAAGAATGTAATCTTCCTTTCAGCAGATGCTTTCGGTGTACTTCCGCCTGTATCAATCCTTACTCCTGAGCAGACAAAGTACTACTTCCTCTCAGGCTTTACAGCTAAGCTCGCAGGTACAGAGCGTGGCATTACAGAGCCAACTCCAACATTCTCTGCTTGCTTCGGTCAGGCTTTCCTTGAGCTTCACCCAACAAAGTATGCTGAAGAGCTCGTTAAGAAGATGGAAAAGAGCGGTGCTAAGGCTTACCTCGTAAACACAGGTTGGAACGGCACAGGCAAGCGTATCTCTATTAAGGATACAAGAGGTATCATCGACGCTATTCTCGACGGTTCTATCACAAAGGCTCCTACAAAGACAATCCCTCACTTCAACTTTGAAGTTCCTACAGAGCTTCCGGGGGTTGATCCTGCAATTCTCGACCCACGCGACACATATACAAATGTTGCTGATTGGGAAGCAAAGGCACAGGATCTTGCAGCTCGTTTTGTTAAGAACTTTGCTAAGTACGAAGGCAACGAGGCAGGTAAGGCTCTCGTAGAGGCAGGCCCTAAGGCTTAATCTTTGTATTAATTTTAGTACAAGCTAACTAAATAAATTTAAGGGTGCTTTCCATACGGACAGCACCCTTTTTGTTAATAATTAATTATACTGTACTAAATAATTTTTTTCATAAAATAACGAATATGATTTAAAGGACAATCCTCAAGCTTTCCAAACACATCATACCCTACTTTCAGATAAAATTCTTTAGCTTGAAAATCGAATGTATCCAAATGAATCAGATGTGCGTCTTTTATTCTTGCCTCGTTCTCTACACTAATCAGCAGCTGTGTGCCAATATTTTTGTTACGATATTTTTCATCAACCCAAAGAGTATCAATATAAACGCAGCCCCAACAGTACATACGGGCAATAATACCTGCAATAATTTTGCCTTTATATTCAACTTTTTTGCTTAAGTCAATAAACAACTCATTTTGCTTAGCTGGAACTTTACTTAAATTATATTCAACTAATCTGTCTACTACATAATCCTGTTCATCTTTATTCATTTTTAGAATATTTATATTCACTTTAAACCCCCGCCACCTTCAAAATTATTATCTATAAATTCCACATAGGTCTTGCGATTGCTATTAAACAGCATAGATTTATCCCCATACTTTTAATAAAAATCAAGAAATAGAATTAATAAAAACAACTGCCGCACCGATCATCATAATTGCGAATACAACAACCGCAACTATCATTGAAATATTATTACTCAATGCGTTTAAATCCAAACTGTTAGACGAATTAGACTTTTTATTGGGGGCAAGCACCGGAATGTGACATTTCTTTGCCCATACAATCAGTGAATTGTAATTATCACACCAATTAGAAACACCTACAAGTTTTTTGCCGTTGACATAAATTTTAGCGGTTTTAATCCTGCTCACCTTTATGTAATTAATCTGATCATAATGATATGGTTCATCTTTATAATAAAGATAGCTCGTCTGTACACTCGGGCATTTTTTTAGTTTTAAACATATAAGTAAAGCTATAGCAAAAAATATTGCATTGCTCAATATGCTTATTATCAGAATTTGAACAGTACTTAAAGTAAAAGGCGTATGATTAACGGAAGAAGTAATCGCCTCCTGTATCAAAATTTTTGCTACAGGAATCAAGCCGATAACTATAATTGGTATAATAACGAAAAATGCGTTAAAATCATAGTTCAAATCAAATTTCGTATTAAAAACGGCTTTTTCAATGGCGGCATTTTCTTCATTTTGCCGCCTTACACCAAAATACTCAAGCTCTTCTTTGGCATAGTTATTTAAATCATTAACAATTGGCATAGTGTTTCCCCTTTTTTAATTCTTTATTATTACCCTGCTTGTTTATTTTCTGAATTAATATTTAATTTGCCGGCGAAGTGATTACATTGGCAAGCAAATCTGTCGGAAGATTTTCAATATCCATATATCCTGTGTTGTCCGCTATAAAGAGGTGGTAACCGTCATTTATATAATCAAATGAAGTATAATTACCGATAAAGCCCGAATGACCCCAACCGCCGTTATAATATCCTGCCATACCGTAACCGTATTTATGTGAAATTTCGGGTGAATAATCTGTAGTCATCTCCAGATAGCTTTCATTTGAAATAATTTTTCCACTGCTTAGTGCCGTCATCCATTTATCCATATCTTCTGCATTTGATACCATATCACCTGCACCTTTAGTAAGACCTATGGCATCTTCACCGACAACAAAAGTATCGTAAGTCAAACCCCACTCCGAATTGTTTTTTACATCATTTATAAATCCCGAATTAGTCATATTAAGCGGTTCAAAAATATTTTTACTGATAAAATCATAATAATTTTCTCCCGATACCTGTTCTACGATATCGCTTAATAAAAAATAGTTTGCATTACAATATTCAAATGTAGTGTCAGGTTCAGAAACAAGAGGCTGTTTAAAAATCCATTCTTTAATTGCGGCTACATTCTCCTCTTCCGTTTTATCGGAAGAAACATCCTCAACTTGAAGTGCTGCCTCGGGAGTTTTAACAACCATATCAGGTATTCCCGAACGCATAGAAAGCAGATTTTTCAATGTAATGTTCTTACCTGCTGTATATTCAGGATAATATGTATCTAATGTATTGTCTAAACTAAGTTTGCCTTGGTCACGCAGCATTAAAATTGCGGCAGAGCAAAATTGCTTAGAAATTGAACCGATATACATTATCGAGTCAACTTTTAAATCGTTTCCTTTTTCATCTTTTCCTGTAGCCGACTGATAAATAACCGAATTATCTTTTGTCAGATATACAATTCCCTCAAATTTTTTATGTTCAAGTACAGAATCCATATTTTCTTTAATATTAACACTTTCAGTTGTTTCAGTTTCGGCAATTTTACTCTCAACGGGCTTGCTTTCCTCATTATTACCCGAAGAACTGATATCGAGAATTATATAAACCGTTGGTTATTAAAGGCTTGCTTTCCTCATTATTACCCGAAGAACATGCAGTTACCGAAAAAGCAATTACAAGGCTAAGTATAATTGCAGATAATTTTTTCATATTATCTATCTCCTTAATTTATCTTTTCTATAAGTATAAACCATAAGACGAGTATTTTCAAACAACCGATTATTTAATTGTTCAACCAAACTGCAGTATTATAAACTCACGGTTGATTACAATAAAGGCTTTGTACGATCAAAAGAGCCTACGAAATCATGATAATCCTTTTTTGCTATTTCATCAGCAAAACAAAGCAGAGGTATAACAGAGCTTTCCTGATGAAACATATATGAATATATTTCTCCGTCGGCAGTGGCAACCGAACTTCGTGTGGCAAGGTTATTTTTGCATAGTATCTCCATACAGCGGTCAACCTCTTTTGATTCAATGCCCGTATTTTTACTGATAAGCGATGCCGCAATCGGAGTATTTAAGCGGGAATACATATAAAATATAATTTTTAATAACTTTTTATCTGCAAATAATTCAAACACACCACGCAAGGTTTCAACATCTGCAAGCTGTTCTCTAATACTGCTTTTCGGCTCTACCATCAGGAAAAAGTGATGAAAATCAGGCGATAATCGCGCGGTTGCTACACCGCCGTCCTGCATCATTTTTGCAAAATAATCCGTTTTATCGGTAGTTATAGCTGAATGTTCAATAAATTTATTTAAAAAATCATCAAGTGCAGAAATATCTTGCATAAATCCGATTTCTATCGCCCAGCAAATGCTAAAAGCATAACGATATGCGTCCTCATTTTTCATCTGACAAATCTGTCGTGCAAGCGACGCTGTTAATCTTTGTTCTTCTCGACCGAACAAAGCATCAATACTTACACCAAGTGCCTGCGATATATCGGGCAATAATTCGGCGTCAGGTGTACCGCCTCTCTCCCACTTCGACACCGCTTGCGTTGTAACACCTAACAACTGACCGAGCTGTTCTTGCGTAAGTCCTTTTTTAGTACAATATTTTTTTAATTTGCTTGCCGATAACACTCATTTTTAAACTCTCAGTTGATTTTCTGTTTTTATATTATCACAAGCAAATGGCATTTGCAAGGTTTGGTAAACATTAAAGTAACACAAATACAAAAGGGTGCTCCTTGCACGGTAACACCCTTTTGTATCTCTGTTATTGCTATTTTAAATTTTTATCTATAAATTCGATATAAGGTTTTCTATTATAAACACTGTTATAATTATTTTTATACCATTCATATTCTTCTTTTAAACCAACTTCGAGTGGAATTGTTGTTGGCATAAGTTCATTTTGTTTTTTAACATCAAGAATATATTCATAATCATAAAAGCAAAAATAATCTCTCTGTTGAACAGATTTATCTACTTCTACAAATTCAGGTATTTTTCCTACTGCTTTATAACAAAGTTTAACCCATTCCTTAACAGTAATTATATCACTGTTTCCGACATTGTATATATGATTGTCAGGTTTCTTTTTAATAATTAATTCTATAAATTTACATAAATCAGATACATTATAAAACTGTAACTTCATATCACCGTTTTGCGGAATATAAAACCTTCTGCCTTTTTCGGCACAGTCAAAAGGAAATGCTTCACGGTAAAGGTTTTCATAAATTCCATAAAAATATGGAGGTCTTAAAATATATGCATTAGTGCAATGTTCAAGTAAGTAGTTCTCTGCCATTAATTTATTAACACCGTAATCACCCCATACAGAATTTTTACCACAAGTTTGTTCCTCTGTAAAAGGCTGACTGTTAGTTTCAGGATATACTGCGCTTGAACTTATGAAAATATAATCATCAAATGTAACACCGGAATTCAGCAAACTTTCTATGTGAGCCTTATTATAAGCTGTAACATCAATAATTAAATCAAAATGTTTATCTTTTAACAAGTTTTTTAAATTCATTCTGTCACAGTTAATCAGATGAACTCCGTCTAATTGCGCTCTGCTGTTTCTGTTAATAACATACACTTCATTATTTCTTTTGAGAAAATATTCCGCAGTAAATTTACTAACAAATGTTGTTCCGCCGGAAACAAGAATTTTCATAGTAACAAATCCCTTTTGAATATTATAAAATGCATAACACACCTTACACTTTTAATTATACTTTACACGCAAATTTTTTGTCAACTGAAAACTTGAAAAATGCAATTACCTCAATTATAATAATTACATAACATTATAATTGAGGTAATTATGAAAACTAAAAAACGGAAAACCACAAAAATCACTGTACCTACCGCACTTGCTTTGATATGCTGTTTTGCGGTGATTTTAATTATAAACAATCAGCCGACAGAAAATACTGCAAAAGACGAAATTATCTCCCTTAAAGATATTCCCGATTATTCAGGTTCTGCTTTTATAGAAATAAACGGCAACGAACCGTATTTCAGTGATGACGATTACACAACATCATCATTTGAATACTATGCGGATTTAGACGAATTAGGAAGATGCGGCACAGCCTATGCCTGCGTAGGTACAGATATAATGCCTACAGAAGAGAGAGGTCAGATAGGCAGAATTAAACCGTCAGGCTGGCAAACAATAAAATATGACTTTATTGACGGAAAATATCTGTACAATCGCTGTCACCTTATCGCCTATCAGCTTACGGGCGAAAATGCAAATGAAAAGAATTTGATAACAGGAACAAGATACCTAAATGTAACGGGTATGCTGCCCTTTGAAAAGATGGTTGCAAATTATGTAAAAACAACCGGTAATCACGCGCTTTACCGTGTAACTCCTGTTTTTGAAAATGACGACCTTGTTGCCAAAGGAGTATTAATTGAGGCAAAATCCGTTGAAGATAAAGGCGAGGGTGTAACATTGTGCGTATACTGCTACAATGTTCAGCCAAATGTAACTATCGACTATAAGACAGGTAAAAGTGAATATAACGAAAATGAATACTAAACAAATTCCCGCAATGCATTAATCTGCATTACGGGAATTTTTCGTATTACGATCTTTTACATAATTATATAGCTGTCAAAATATTTTTCTTGAAATTTAATCTGCCGCATAATTTCTTATTTAGTAAAAGAAATGTTTTCAGGTGTAACAATCCATTTTTCTTCTATATCATCATTACGATGAACAATCACAATTACTTTTCTTTTAAAAGATTTAAGCGGATAATTCAAGCCTAAAATATAAGAGTTCTGCTCCTCACCATCCGGTGCAATTACACCAGGTACATAACCGTAATTAACAGAACAGTAAATATCTTTACATATTTTGCTTTTTAAAAATATTTATCTTCTTTTATATATGACAATTTCAGGATTTGAACAATTTTCACCGTACTCGCTTACAAGAATAAAATCCAATCCGGCAACCAAACCAAAACATCTTGTAATAGATCCGTCATTAAATTCACATTCAACTTGATTACACAAGTATATACTGTTATCATCAAGCAATTTTAAATTTTTACCGTTCGGCATACGATAAGACAAATTTACATATACCCCATTCATTGCATATAACTCATTTATAGCAGGCATTCCCGGAATATTAAGAGAATTAAACTCGTCAATCAACTGATTTTTCAGCACAATATAGTTGTTCATTCCTCCCATATCAATACATTGATAAATAAAACATTGCTTTCCAAACGGAGAACCTTTAGTTACATTGCAGCCTTTGCAATTTCTGCTTTTGCCATAGCCACAGTTATCACAATCCGCCCCACATAATGATTTCATATTTATCCTCCAATTATTTTGAAAATTTGGATAATTATTATAATGCAATATAACATTAATGTCAACAGTTTAAAAAATATAAATATTTATATCAAATTTATCTAAAACATTTATATAAAACTTAATAATCAATTATTTGTTTGTTTTTTGGGGAAGTGTTACAAGCATTACTGTTCCATTTTTGTCGCTTTTTTCAGCTTTTACCGTACCGTTGTGCAAAAGTACAATTTCCCATACAAGTGATAGTCCAAGGCCTACACCGCCGTATGCTCTGCTACGAGATTTATCAACACGGAAAAATGGTTGAAAGATACTTTCTCTGTACTGCTCGGGTATACCATAACCGTTATCTTTAACTCGTATATAAAGCTGATTATTCTTTTCGTCAACAGTTATAATTACAGAAGCATTTTCTCTGTTGTAGCGTATTGCGTTTTCAGTTAAATTAAATAATAAACGATAAATTAAGGTGTCACTGCCTATCATCATACCATTGCCGTTGTATTCAAGGCGAATATTCTTTTTTTCTGCAAGGGGAGCAAGGTCGGTAAATATTTCTTCAATCATAGGGGCAATTTCTATTGTATCTTTGCACTCAACTGTACGAAGCTCACTCATTTCAAGCAGAGTTTTTGTCATTTGTGACATTCTTTCATTTTGCTCTTGTAGCAGTGCAAGAAATTCTGCTGTATCGTTGCTCATATTTGGGTGCTCAACAGAAAAAAGTTCAATTTGTGCTTGAATTAAGGCAAGTGGTGTTCTTAACTCGTGCGCTGCATTTCCTGTGAATTGCCGTTGAGCAGCAAAACCGTTGTCAAGTCGGTCAAGCATATTGTTAAATGATTGACAAAACTGTTTAAATTCTGGCAAAACATCGTCGCTTATTTTCATATCTGCCAAATTGTTGGGCTGTACATTCTCTACTTGAGAGGCAAAACTTTTTAGCGGCTTTAAAGCACGACCACTGACAAAATATGCAAGTATACCACCAAGTACGCTTACGGCAATTGTTATGTACCAATTAGTAGTATTGAATGAATCTTGTGCACCACTGATAATAATGGTAAGCTCACTGTCGGGATTTTCATTTTCCGGATTAAATGAACTCGGTTTTCCTTTATCAATTTCACTGTATGCTGATATTCCGTTGCCTATTGAATCCATATATCGTTTGCCTGAATAACCGATTAAACAATTCATTAGCACACAAGTTATGCAAATTAAAACTGTGGTCATTAAGGTTATTCGCCATTGTAAAGAAAGTTTTTTCATTTTTTCTCCTCCATTACATAGCCCTCGCCTATACGGTTGTGAATAGGGTCATAGTCTAATGCATTACGAAGCTTTTTCCTTAATGATGAAATGTGCACTCTTATTGAGTTGCTGAAATTGTCAACACTGCTGTCCCATACATGTTCAATCAACTCCTCTTGACTTACAGGTCTGCCTTGATTTAACATTAGATATTCAAGTATTCCTGTTTCCTTGCGAGTTAAAGATAATTCTTCATCATTTACATCTGCTTTGCGTGTTTTTGTGTTAAATGAAAGATTTGAACATTTTAAAACAATATCGTTTTGAGTGAACTTTCTAAGGGTAAGGTTTCGTATTCTTGCCGAAAGCTCATCTAAGTGAAATGGTTTTGTTAAATAATCATTTGCACCTTCATCTAATCCTAAAACCTTGTCTGCAACCTCACAACGAGCCGATAAAATTAAAACCTTTGTGTCAATGTCTGTTTGCCTCAGAGTTTTCAATACTGTCATTCCGTCAACATTAGGTAGGTTTAAATCGAGCACAACAAGGTCGAAACTTTCAACACTAAGCATATCTAATGCCTTTTGACCATCATAGCAATAATCAACACTGTAAGCAAGACGCTTAAGACTTCTTACGATTGTGTCACAAAGAGCAACCTCGTCTTCAACAACTAAAATATGCATAATTATCTCCTAACACTTGTATTATTGGTAAAATATCTTTATTATAGATTATAACACATTATAACACAAAAAAATAAAATCTTTGTTAAATTTCTTTCTTAACAAGGATTTTATATCGTTCGTGATATAATAAGGCTAAAGATGAAGGGAGTGGTTAAATTGTTCAAAGTAAAAAAAGCAATATTTCAAATCGGTTTCCTTGTTGCCGGAGTGGTTATGCTGTGCTATGGAGCAATGCGTGGTGAGGCAGACACCGTGCTTAGCAAAGCAATAAGATTATGCTTGGAGTGTATTGGAATTGGATAAAAGAAAAAAGAATGTTTCAAAGCTTTTAAGCCGTTTTCGTACTTGTATTCAGGCAGGTGCAACGCTTTTGACAAATATTCATTTACCTAATTTTTTTAAAGGCGGAATATATCAGGGCAATGGCAAGGCTGTGTGCGTACCGGGGCTAAATTGCTACTCTTGTCCTGCTGCGTCAGGTGCGTGTCCAATCGGCTCGTTTCAGGCTGTTGTAGGCTCATCAAAATTTAATTTTTCCTATTATGTAACAGGATTTTTAATTTTGCTTGGCGTGTTGCTTGGTCGATTTATTTGTGGCTTTTTGTGTCCTTTTGGTTGGCTTCAAGATTTGCTTAATAAAATACCGTGTAAAAAGCTTTCAACAAAAAAACTAAAGCCTTTAACATATTTAAAATATATCATCTTGCTGGTGACGGTTATATTGCTACCTGTACTTGTGGTTAATGATGTTGGAATGGGCGACCCGTTCTTTTGTAAATATATATGCCCACAGGGTGTGCTTGAGGGTGCAATTCCATTGTCTGCTATTGATGAGGGTATACGCTCGGCTTTAGGAAATAAATTTATTCAAAAGCTCATTATTTTGATTATTGTAGTTGTACTGAGTGTGGTTTTCTATCGTCCGTTTTGCAAGTGGATTTGTCCACTCGGTGCTTTTTATGCATTGATGAACAAGGTGTCGTTGCTTGGAATAAAGGTTGATAAGCATAAATGCGTGTCTTGTGGCAAATGTGCAAGAGCGTGTAAAATGGATGTTGATGTAGTAAAAACACCAAACAGCACTGAGTGTATTCGTTGTGGTAAGTGTATAACTGCTTGTCCTACTGATGCAATAAGCTTTCACTACGGATTTGGTATGCCTGATAAAAATCTTTGCAACACTGTAAAAGAAAATAATAAAACAGATATTAAAACAAATAACAACAAAGATATAACAACGGAGGAATAAAATTATGAAAAAATCAAAAATATTAACTATACTTATGGTTTTAGTGCTTATGTTTAGCCTTGTTGCTTGTTCAACAACTAAAAATAACGACAAATCTCAGTCAAATAATACTTCTGATATTTCAAATTTAATGGAAAGTGAACCAAACAATTTAGATGACGCAACTGCACTTTATCAAAAGCTTATGCAAAAAGAAAATGAAATTTTTTCAAGTAATTCAAAGCTTTGGGAAAAAGTGTTTATGTCAGCAAATAAGGATACTCCTATGATTGAAGACGGAACAAATTATGGCGACTTTTTACTCAATACTATTGAAAAAGGTAAAGATAACTTTACTGCAGATGAGTTGAAAATTCTTAAAGACGGTGCAAATCAAATTAAAGAAATTGAGGGTAAACTCACAATTTTAGAACAAAAATATCCGGGCTGTGGCAGTAAGCCGAGCGAGGGTGAAAGTATTGACGCTGAAAGTGCAGGTATGGTAAGTGACAATAGCAAACTTACAAAGTTTCCAAGCTTTAAGGGTAAGGACCTTGACGGAAATGATGTTAACAGTGATGACATCTTCTCATCTAACAATGTAACTGTTATTAACTTTTGGTTTACTACTTGTAATCCTTGTGTAGGTGAACTTGGCGATTTGGAAAAGCTTAATAAAGAACTTGCAGAAAAAGGTGGTACCGTTATAGGTATTAACTCATTTACTCTTGACGGTGACAAGACTGCTATATCTGAGGCTAAGGATGTTTTGACTAAAAAGGGTATTACCTACAAAAATATTTGGTTTGATTCAAACAGTGAGGCCGGTAAATTTGCTTCAGGTCTTTATTCATATCCAACAACATATGTAGTTGATAAAAACGGAAATATTGTAGGTCAACCAATTGTTGGTGCAATAACTTCATCATCACAAGCACAGCAACTTAATAAACTTATTGATGAAGCAATTGAAAACAGTAAAAAATAAAGATTTTAAATATCTCTCTAAATCTTATTAAAACCATATAAAGAAATAAATCCCAAGGCACATTTAATCGTGTGTTTTGGGGTTTATTCGTTTATATTGGTTCATCACGATTTTTTGCTGCAAAAAGCCCTTGATCCAGTTTGCTGCTCGGTATGTTATCCGTG
>OGXK01000320.1_pt1 | contig 24711 bp, 23 predicted proteins | sample 1576261 | NCBI WGS metagenome assembly OGXK01 (sample SAMEA3541581, study PRJEB24748) | human gut metagenome | biome: human gut; feature: human-associated habitat; material: faeces | place: China | collected 2012 | reverse complement strand
ATATCGGCGTAACCTTCCGCGTTGGCGAAGGCGCTTCCGGCAAGTCCGTATCGGATGACGTCATGGCTCGCCTTGAAGCAATGGACCGCAAGATCACTGCTCTGGAACAGGAAAACAAAGACCTCAAGAACGTCTTGGGCGCTATCGATACGTCCCTGAGCAAGGAATTCCCTGATGTACCGGCTAACCACTGGGCTTATGAAGCCGTAACGAAATTGGCTGGCAACGACGTTGTAGCTGGCTATCCCGACGGCGAATTCCACGGCGACCGCACCATGACCCGCTATGAAATGGCTGAAATCATTTACAAGGCCATGAATCGCGGCGTACAGGTGGACCAGAAGCTGGTAGAAGAATTTAAGCCGGAAATGGAACAGGTTGCGGCTAATCAAAACGCATAATTCCTATTCATAACTAATGCGCGTTGGTGCAGCATATACGAAACGAGTCGGGGGAAACCTCGGCTCGTTTTTTTCTGAGCTAATTCAGCTGAATGGATAAGAAAAACAGCGTCATGAAGGCGTATAGGCCTCATGGCGCTGTATACATTCAGTTGAAGGCTACGGTGGAAACTGATGGCATAAACGGCATGGCTGACTGCTGGGAGATGGCAGTCGGCGTATGGTATAATAAGGTAAAGATACCACCGCGCGGAGTCATTGCGCAGAAAAAGGAAGTGACCTATGTATACGACAGAAATCAATCGGTTAAACGACTTTTATTTCAAGTATTTGCTGGGGAATGAAAAACGGAAAAACCTGACGATTCATTTCCTCAACGCCGTGTTGTATGGCGACGAGACGCCTCATATTACGGACGTGTTATTTATCGACAAAGACAAGGAGCCGAAACAGGCCGACGGCAAGATGGTAAAGCTGGATATTTTGGCTCGGACTGATACGGGTATGCTCATCGACATTGAAGTACAAATACAGCGCCATCCTCATTTGGCTGAGCGTTTTTTGTATTACTGGGCTGAGATGTACGGCGGGCAGCTCAAGCGGGGCGATGAATACAGCGCCTTGAAGCCAGCTGTTTCCATCGTGCTAATGGACTTTGACTATTTGCCTGAGGAAAGCTGGCACAATGTATATCATATTTGCAACGACGTGTCGAAACAGGTGCTGACGCATCATTTCGCCATGCATTTTATTGAACTGAAGAAGTTTACGTATAGTGATATTAAGTCGCTGCACCGATTGGGAAAATGGACGGCTTATTTTTCCAATTGCAGCGCCGAAGAAACGGAGGAATTAGCCATGAGCGACCCGATCATGAAGGAAGTCGTCAACGCCGAAATGGCTTTTACAGAAGACGAAATCATGCGGCGCCAGTATACGCAGCGGGAAAAGGCCCTGCGGGATTACCGCAGTGACATGGCTGAGGCACGGCGTGAGGGAAAACAGGAAGGGAGACACGAAGAAAAGGTTTCTATCGCTGTCAACATGCTGAGGCTAGGAATAGACGTGTCTCACATTGCCGCGGCGACGGGCTTGTCTATAGCCGATGTCGAGCTGTTGAAGACGAAACTGCCTTGATACAGGCTTTGTTGTCAATAACGATATCGAAGAAACGGGGGAATTAGCCATGAGCGACCCGATTATGAAAGAAGTCGTCAACGCCGAAATGGCTTTTACAGAAGACGAAATCATGCGGCGGCAGTATACGCAGCGGGAAAAAGCCCTGCGGGATTACCGCAGCGACATGGCCGAGGCCCGGCGTGAAGGAGAACAGAAAGGAAGACGTGAGGGGAAACAAGAAGGAAAACGAGAAGGAAAATACGAAGAGAAACTCTCTATTACTATTAATATGCTGCGCATGGGTATGGATATCTCCCTGATTGCCAAGGCGACGGGCTTATCTGAAACAGAGGTCGAGCTGCTGAAGAAGAAACTGCCTTAATGGCAGGTCTTGGTATCAGCAGCGATGCCGAAGAAACGGAGGAATTAGCCTTGAGCGACCCGATCATGAAAGAAGTCGTTAAAGCCGAAATGGCTTTTACAGAAGACGAAATCATGCGGCGGCAGTATACGCAGCGGGAAAAAGCCTTGCGGGATTACCGCAGTGACATGGCCGAAGCCCGGCGTGAGGGTATATTGGAAGGAAAACGAGAAGGAAGACACGAAGAAAAGGTTTCTATCGCTGTCAATATGCTGCGGCTGGGTATAGATGTGTCTCATATTGCCGCGGCGACGGGCTTGTCTATTGCTGATGTGGAGCTGCTGAAGACGAAACTGCCTTAATGCAGGTCTTGTTATCGACAATGATGCCAAAGAAACTGCTGCGAAAGAGGTTCTGTCATATACGAAAACCCAGCGCCATGAACGCTGTATGCGTTTCATGACGCTGGGTTTATATTTTTGGTATTAAAACGACCGCTTTCCCAAGGTGGGATGGGCGCAGGGTTTCAGAGTCAGGTGGCTGACGAGATAGCCTGCTTCCTCTAGGGTGACGTCTTCCTTCGTGCCGTCGTGCTCGAAGACGCAAAGGGGATTGTCCGCGCCGACTTCACCGCCGGGCAGATAGATGTATTCTCCTGTTTCGCTGTCGCCGAAGATGATGCCGGCCAGGAGGTGTTTCTGGGCGATTTGGCTCATGCTTTTTCCTCCTCGTCAAAGGTGATTTCCAGGAGCTTGCAGTCCCGATAGTCTGCCGACACGAGGTGGAGCAGGGTGCCGTTGTAGCGGCGGGGGAACATCGTATTGGGCTGCATGCCGTGGAGGTGGCCGAAGATGCACAGGGGCACCTTGTATTTTTCCAGGAGCTCCGTAAAGCCGCTGGGCTTGGTCAGGTCGCAGACCGGCGGATAGTGGAGGAGCAGGATGGTGTGCTCGCAGCCGAGTTTTTCCGCTTCCTGCAGGGTCCGCTCGACGCGCAGGAGTTCGCGGCGGTAGGGCTTGGCGTCCCGTTCTTCCTTATAGTGGATGTCTCCGGGGCAGACCCAGCCGTGGGTGCCGCAGACGGCGATGCGCCCTTCGTCGAGGGTGACTGTCGTGCCGTAGAGGTACTGCATGTTGTTCTCGGCGTCCATGCGGTTGAGCTTGCCGGCGCTTTCCCACCAGAAGTCGTGGTTGCCGCGGATGATGAGCTTCCGGCCCGGCAAGGCTCGGATTTCGTCCAGGTCTTCCTGGGCGTCCTTGAGGTGCATGGCCCACGACGTGTCGCCGGCGATGAGTACCGTGTCGTCGTCGGTGACGCGGCTGTTCCAGTCTTCCTGGATACGGCTCCAGTGGTCTTTCCAGCGGGGGCCGAATATTTCCATAGGCTTTTTAGGCGGATGGCCTGATAAGTGTAAGTCTCCGATTGCAAATAAACGCATGTATCTTTCCTTTCTATAGGGGATTGGTGAGTTAAGGCTGGGCGAGCTGCCCTTTCATCGCTTCGATGAACTGGGCCCGATGGCCTGGATTGGATATTTGGGGAATCATGTAGCCGACGAACAGGGGGTTGGTCAGGAAGCGGGGCATGATCTTGACGTACAGCTTGTCGTCGCCGGGGAAGTCGTAGAAGAAGATGTTGTAACTGTCGTTGCTGCGGATGAATTTGAACATGAAGTAGTCTGCCGTGCGCTGCATATAGCGTACGAACTGGGGAAGCTTTTTCTCGTCGGAGAGGATGAGGTTGATTTCATAAAATCCGATGATGGGCCGCAGGGACAGGTTGACTTCTATGCCTTCTTCGCAGAGGATGGGCGTGCCGGCAAAGTGGCAGGCCTGAATGTCGTCGTGGTAGTCGTAGTGCTCGAAGCCGACGATCTGCGAGTGGGGATGGTGAATCGTCCCGCCCGACATGTAGCCGTGGTTGCGGTAGAATACGACGGAACCGCGGCGGAAGCGTTCCATGGCCTTGACCTGCCGCCATTTTTCCAGTCCGAAGCGGATGAGGTCGACGGCGTAGGCGGCGTCGTAGGTGGAGAAGTCGCCGTCGCAGTCGTCTGTTTCGATAATCAGGGTCTGCCAGGAGTCCTTCAGGACGGGGTAGGCGTTTTCCAGCCAAATCATATGACCTCTGGTGTCCATGATGTTCTTCAAATGGGCTACGTCGCAGAAGGGGCAGTACGATTCGTCGCGGTGGACCGTATCGGGCTTCGTTTTCCCTATGTCTAAATTGTATTCAAGAATATGGTGCAATGGATTCTGTTCCATACTGTATGCTCCTTTTTTATTCATTATATATTGTAGCATACGGACTGCCTTTTTTAAACCTGATGCGATATAATTATAGATACAGCTTTTCCGGCGACGGGGGAGCTGCGAAAGGATGGTAGATATATGAAGGATAACGATATGAAGGACGGGGCCTTGTGGTCGCCGGCGCTGCTGCAATGGTTCGACGCCCACGGACGGGACCTGCCGTGGCGGCGCGACGTGCCGCGGGACCCGTATAAGGTATGGGTGTCGGAAATCATGCTGCAGCAGACGAAGGTCGAAGCGGTGCGGCCCTATTATGACAGCTGGATGGACCGCTTTCCCGATATTTCCACGCTGGCGGCGGCTTCGCAGGACGACGTGCTGCGCCAATGGCAGGGGTTGGGGTACTACTCGCGGGCCCGCAACCTCCACGAGGCCGTGCGCGAGGTTGCGGCGTCGTACGGCGGCAAGGTGCCGAAGAATAAGAAGGACATACTGGCCTTGAAGGGCGTCGGAGACTACACGGCCGGGGCGATCCTGAGCATTGCCTACGGCGAGGCCGAAGCCGCCGTAGACGGCAACGTCCTGCGGGTCTTCGCCCGACTATATAATATAGACGGCAACATCTTGTCGGGGTCGGTGAAAAAGGAAATTACGGCTTTGGTGCAGGCTCAGATTCCCCGGGACCGGGCCGGGGCGTTCAACGAAGCGCTGATGGATTTCGGGGCCATGATCTGCATTCCCAAGCATCCCCGCTGCGGCGAATGCCCCTTGGCCGATATATGCATGGCGAAGCGGGCCGGCCGGGAGCAGGAGCTGCCCGTGCGCATCGTAAAGAAAAAGGTGCCGACAGAGCCGGTGACGGTCGTCGTCGTAGAGGACAAGGGGCGATGGCTCATCCACCGCCGGCTGCCGCAGGGCTTGCTGGCGTCGATGTGGGAGTTTCCCAACGGGACGGACGGCCTGGACGGCGTGCGGCAGCTGACGGAAGGCGTCGGCGTGACGATTGATGTCGACGAGGAGCCCATAGGGACGCTGAAGCACGTCTTTTCCCACAAGATATGGCAGATGACTATTTACGAAGGCCGCCGGATTGGCGGAGAGCTTATGGAAAAGGAGGATTGGCAGTGGCTGCCGAGGCGCGACGTGACGTCGGTCCCCTGGGCGGGGCCTCACGGTAAAATCACTGCGATGGCGAGATGAAGGGACCCTTTTTTATCAATTTCATGCTCATCATGTCGTGCATCTGCGTATGCTCCGCCGTGCTGTGGAACTACATCTACCGCCGCAGCCGCTGGCTGGCGCTGGTCGTCTTCGTGGCGGCAGCGACAGTTATCGCCGGCGCAGGCCTGTCTTACTACGGGCGAGTGTTTCCGGCTGTGCAGGGAACTGTCGAGGGGATGCTCCTCATGTACGGATCCTTGGGGGCTATCAGCTGGTTTTTCCTGTTTTTCCTGGCCTTTCCCGTCTTGGTCGTCGCCTCTGCCGCTGTTTTTATCGAGCGGCGTCTGCGGCGGTGGAAGCAGAAACGGCGCGGCGTGACGACTATGCCGCCTGTACCGCCGGAGAAGGGGCGGGGGATTACGCGGCGTTCCTTCCTGCGCGGCGTCGCGGCGGTCATCCCCGTGGCGGCGGCCGGCACGAGCGTATTGGGGAATTTCGTTGGCGAGAGCTATCTGGCCGTAACACGTCACGACTTGCACTATCCTGACCTGCCGGACTACCTCGACGGCTATAAAATCGGCCAGATTTCCGACGTCCACCTGGGGCTGTTCGTCAGTCCCGAGCGGCTCCGCGAGGCTTTGGAGGCGCTGGCGGCGGAGGGGGTAAGCCGCGTGGAAATTACGGGCGACCTTATCGATGAGCTGTCTCTCCTGCCGCAGTGCGGCGACGTGCTGCGGGAGATGGCGGCGAAATTTCCCGACGGCATAGATTACTGCTACGGCAATCACGAGTATTACCGCGGCCTTGAGGCGATTACGGCCTTGCTGGAAACGACACCGGTACGCATTTTGCGCAACAGCGCCGTAGAGGCGTCGGCCGGGCGGGGAGAGGGCTTGGCCGAACGGTCCGGCCAGGATGCCGCTCCCTTTTACGTTGCCGGCGTAGACTACAGCTTTGCCCGCGGCGACGAGGCCTTTGCGGCCCAGCGGCGGGAGTACGTGGCTCATGCTTTGGACGGCGTGCCCGAATCGGCCTTCGTCGTCATGCTGGCGCATCATTCCGATTTCATCGACGAAGGCTTTGAACGGCGCATTCCCTTGACGATGTGCGGCCACACCCACGGCGCCCAGTTCGCCCTCATCGGGCCTGTCGTCGAGTCCGTCGGCTTCAAGTACCTGCGCGGCATGTACCGCCAGGGCGGCTCATACGGCTACGTCAACCGCGGCACGGGCCATTGGCTGCCCTTCCGGGTATTCTGCTCCCGCGAGGCGACGGTCTTTACCCTGCATAAAGGATAAACAGGAGGAAACAACAGATACGTATGATGATACAAAAAGCGATTTTACATATATTGGATTTCAATACGAACATGTGCATCTTGTCGCAGAAGGACCTCGATTTCAGCAGCGACGTCGTGTACGAATACGTGGACAAGCGCATGAACCGCATCCTGCAGGACGCAGGCCAGCAGACGGGCGTATTTTACGCGACGAGTAATTATCAGGCCCTGCTGCAGCAGCTCATCGGTGGAGAAATCAGCTTCGACGAGTTCGCCTCGCAGACGGCGCGGCAGCTCTACGACATCTTGTCGCACTGTGACGGGCCGGCGTCGCTGGACGTCCTTGTCGTCGATTTCAATGACGACGCCGACGTGCGCTGCATCGGCGTGCTCCTGCTGGACAACAAGACGGCCTATACTCATCAGATATTGGACGACGACGGGGCAGTGTACAACAAGCTCATCAAGCATTACGCCATCCTGCCCGGCGCGTCCCAGAAGATAGAGGCCTACGCTCTCATAAACTGCGGCGATTTCTCCATCCGCTTCGTCGACAAGAAGCGGCAGATGGACGGGGAAGACGTCTATATCCTGCCTGAACGGCTCCTGCAGTGCACGTCGGTCATTTCGGCCAGGGATGCCGTCAAGCTGGTCAGCAAGATTGCCGCTAAGGTGGCTGAGGATCACGGCGGAAATACGGTGGAGGTCTTATCAAAGGCCAAGAATTACCTCGTCGAAAACGCCGAGACGGCCGAAGCCTTTTCGCCGCAGGACTTGGGGGCCGAGGTGTTCGCCGGTTCGCAGGCCATGCGGAATGAATTTGCCGCCCAGCTGGAGGAAGCCAAGCTGCCTGCCGACGTGCCCATCGCCAAGGCCTTTGCCGAACGGGCCGGCCGCAGCCACAAGATCAAGACCGATACGGGCATTGAAATCATCTTTCCGTCGGAATACATCGAAAACACGGACTACATCCAGTTTATCAACAATCCCGACGGCACCATTTCCATCGAATTGAAAAATATCGGCAAGATCATCAATAAATAAACGAGAGAGGGCTTTTTCCCGATGGGAGAAGGCCCTTTTTCCTTGAGCTGCTCTATGATTGAATTTTATGGAGAAAAATGATACGATTACATATATATTTTAAGGATGGCCTTTAACGTTCGAGGGATGTCTGCCGAAAGGGGAATGGGAAATGGAACTGCGCGTGCTGAAGTATTTTTTAGTCGTTGCCAGAGAAGAGAATATTACGAAGGCGGCTAAGATGCTGCACATTACGCAGCCTACCTTGTCGCGCCAACTCATGCAGATGGAGGAAGAGTTCGGCGTGTCCCTGTTCAAGCGCAGCAAGCACAGCATCATCCTGACCGAGGAGGGCATGATACTGCGCCGCCGGGCCCAGGAGCTCGTCGACCTGGCCGAAAAGACGGCGAAGGAAGTGTCGCGGCAGGACGAGGTCATTTCCGGCGAAATCGCCATTGGCTGCGGCGAGACGAAAAATCTGGAGCCGATGGCCAAGGTCATGGCGGCCTTTCAGCAGGTTTATGGAGACGTGCACTTTACCTTGTATACGGGCATTGCCGACGACGTGAAGGAGCGCATCGAGCAGGGAACCCTCGATTTCGGCCTGCTTATCGAGCCCGTAGACGTGAGCCGGTACCGGTGTCTGCGCATGCCTTGGAAAGATCATTGGTCCGTGTTGCTGCGTCAGGATCATCCGCTGGCGGCTAAGGAGGCCATCGAACCTCAGGATTTGGCAGGGCAGCGCCTCATCATGCCAGCCCGCTTGTCTGTCCTGACCCAGGTGGAAGCTTGGCTGGGGCGATGGCAGGATGAAATCTGCACGGCAGCGTTTATGAATCTGTCTGTCTATAATAAAGAGGTGCTGACGCAGAACGGCCTGGGCCTGGCACTGGGACTGGATTTTAATTTTACCCTGCCCGGGCTATGCCTGCGCCCCATGAAGCCAGCTATCGAAAACGGCAGCTACATGGTCTGGAAAAACAACCAGTTCCTGTCGCCCCTGCTGGAACGGTTCATCGAGTTTACCGAAGCGTATCTGCGGGAGCACTATGGAGCGCAGGGCGGCGAATAGGGCGTCGGTGTCTGGATAGAGCCGTTTCATACCGGCGGACTTTGCCTTTTGCCGTCGTCTTACTTGTTTTTTCTATTCCGTCGTAGTATGATATATATGTAAAAAATACATATTATATATTTACATTAATATATTTAGTCTTTGAGGCAAGGTGAGAAAGGGAAATCCTTTCATAGTCCTGACCGGCGGTGACAGTCCGCAACCTCCTGAGGGAGCTGACCCGGCGAAATTCCGGGACCGACAGTATAGTCTGGATGAGAAAAGACTTCGGGCGCGGCGCAGGTGTGTTTGCCGTGCCGTTCTCAAGTGCGAAAAGGCTGGATGTATTCCGGCCTTTTTTTGATTTGCCGCAAGATAGAAGGGCAGGTAATGGATATGGAAAAGAAATATTATTTGGGATTTGACGCCGGGACGCAGAGCGTAAAGGTCGCCGTGTACAGCGAGGACATGGAATGCGTAGCTATGGATACGGCCAAGACGACGCTGTATTATCCTCATCCCGGCTGGGTGCAGATGGACGTAGACGAATATTACCGCCTCATCAAGCAGTGCATGGCGTCGTGCAGCCGCCAGCTGGAAGAAAAGGGGATTTCCCCGGCGGCGGTGCGGGCTATCATGGGCGACGGCATCATCTGCGGCATCGCCGGCATCGACGCCGAAGGAAACGCCGTGACGCCGTACGTCAATTATCTGGACAGCCGCACGGCCGACGACGTAGAAGGGCTGAAGGCCTTGAAGCTGGATATCTGGGCGGCCGAAACGGGCAACGCCGAGCCGAACGTCATGTTCCCGGCCATGTTTGCCCGCTGGTTCATGAAGCATATTCCGGCCTTTAAGGAAAAGGGAGTCAAGTTCGTCCACAACTGCCCGTACGTCCTCATGCATCTGGCTGGATTGAAGGGCGAAGACGCCTTTATCGACTGGGGCGCCATGTCCGGCTGGGGCCTGGGCTACAACGTCGTGACCAAGGAGTGGTCCGATGAGCAGCTGCGCATCCTGGGCATCGACAAGAAATACATGCCGCGCATCGTCAAGCCCTGGGACATTATTGGCCGTCTCTGCGAAGCCGACGCCCTGGAAACGGGCTTTCCCGCCGGCATTCCCATCTGCGCCGGCGCCGGCGATACGATGGAATCCATGATGGGCAGCGGCATTCTGGAAGCGGGCAAGGCCGTCGACGTAGCCGGCACGTGCGCTATGTTCTGCGCCGCTACGGACGGCATCATCCCCGAATTGTCCGTACCGGGAAGCGGCCTCATCTTCAATTCGGGCACCTTGCCGGGGACGTATTTCTATTGGGGCATGGTGCGGACCGGCGGCCTGGCCCTGCGCTGGTTTAAGGACTCTGTCTGCCGCCGCGAAGACGACGAATACTACGCCGAGCTGGATAAGTTAGCGGAACGCCATCCAGCGGGCTGCGACGGGGCGATGTTCATTCCCTACCTGACGGGCGGCAACGGCGATTTCCCCCATGTGCGCGGTACCTTCACGGGCCTGACCCTCGACTCGGACCAGGGGGCGATGTGGCGCTGCGTCCTCGAAGGCATCGGCTACGACTACATGGAAGTTACCGACCGGTACCGGGCGGCAGGCATCGACCTGACGACCCTGACCATTACGGAAGGCGGCAGCCGTGACGATTTGTGGAATCAGATCAAGGCTGACATGCTGGACACGCAGGTATCGACGCTGCGCGTCGCCGGCGGGGCCGTGCCGACAAACTGCATCGTAGCCGCCTACGGAGCCGGCGATATTGCCGACCTCAAGCAGGCTCTCCAGCGGCAGCTCGCCGTTCACAAGACCTTTATGCCGAATAAGGACAACACGGCCATGTACAGGCGGCAATACGAACAAAGACGCCGTATCTTGCAGGCCTTAAATGTCGGCGAAGGGCAAAAAAATGAATTGTGAAAAATTACATAATCTGGTATGACCAACGTTCATAATATAACGTAGTAAACGGCGCTTTTGGTATCGAATGATGAAATAAAAGTATTGGACACAGCGCAAGTATTAAAAAAACGTATACGTAATATGCAGTTTTTTTGAAAAATTGCGTTTTTTCGGTAGATTTTTTTGGAAAACGTGATATACTATGAGTGTAAGCAGTGAAACTTATTTTAATATCGCGCGTGAGTTTTTGAAAAGAACTCGTGAAAAAAATCACGCGAAATAAGGAGGAGTTTAACATGTTTTGTAAAAAGGTAATGGTTATTGGCGCAGGCACCATGGGTTCCGGTATCGCTCAGGTATTTGCTGTTAACGGTTGCGAAGTCGTTTTAAATGATATTAAAGACGAATTCATCGCCGGCGGCAAAGCTAAAATTGATAAAGCCTTAACGAAATTGGTCAGCAAGGAAAAAATGACGCAGGAAGAAAAAGACGCCGTAATGGGCCGCATTTCCGGTTTCGTTACCCGCACGGCCGACAACATGAAAGACATCGACCTCGTTGTTGAAGCTGCTATCGAAGATCTGAAAATCAAATCGGCTATCTTCAAAGAATTAGACGAACTCTGCCCGGAACACACGATCCTGGCCAGCAACACGTCCTCTTTGTCCATCACGCAGATCGGCGCAGCTACAAAACGTCCGGACAAAGTTATCGGCATGCACTTCTTTAACCCGGCTCCGGTCATGAAATTGATCGAACTCATCAACGGCATCGCTACTTCTGAAGATACGTTCGCAAAAATCAAAGAAGTATCCGAAGAAATCGGCAAATCCCCGGTTAAAGTTGCAGACTTCCCGGGCTTCGTAGGCAACCGCGTCGTTATCCCCATGATCAACGAAGCTATCCAGGCTTTGATGGAAGGCGTAGCATCCAAAGAAGATATCGACTCCGTATGCAAACTGGGCTTCAACCATCCGATGGGCCCCTTGGCTTTGAGCGACTTGATCGGCAACGACGTTGTCCTTCACATCATGGAAGTTCTCTATGAAGGCTTCGGCGATCCGAAATATCGTCCGTGCCCGCTCCTCAAAACGTACGTCAACGCTGGTTACCTCGGCCGCAAGACGGGCAAAGGCTTCTACGACTACACGAAATAATAGGCGAGCAGTACAAACACAACTCTATAAGCAAGCAATGTAAACTCAAGCGATTTATATTTGTCAGGCAGTGGGCGTGAGTATTCACGCCCCTTGTTTGCACGTCCTACGTGTGAATATATTATTTTGGGAGGGTTCTAATTATGGACTACAAAAACATTCTTTACTCGGCAGAAAACGGTATTGCAACGATTACGATCAATCGTCCGAAAGCTCTGAACGCCCTGAACACGGAAACGGTTTCGGAATTAAGAGACCTCGTCGGCAAAATCGCCGCTGATTCCGAAATTAAAGTCGTCGTTATCACGGGTTCCGGCAGCAAATCCTTCGTAGCCGGCGCAGATATCGTTGAAATGTCCACGAAGAATGCAGTTGAAGGTCGCGCATTCGGCAAAATCGGTCAGGATACGTTTACGGAAATCGAAAACATGCCGCAGCCGGTTATCGCTGCTATTAACGGCTTCGCTTTGGGCGGCGGCTGCGAACTGTCCTGCGCTTGCGACATCCGTTATGCTTCTGAAAACGCTAAATTCGGTCAGCCCGAAGTTGGCCTCGGCATTACGCCGGGCTTCGGCGGCACGCAGCGTCTGCCCCGTGTCGTTGGCCGCGGCTACGGCAAAGAACTGATTTTCACGGCTGGCATGATCGACGCTCAGGAAGCATATCGTATCGGCCTCGTAAACAAAGTTGTTCCTCAGGAAGAACTGATGGATACCGTATATGCATTGGCTAAGAAGATCGCGAAAAACGCTCCGATCGCCGTACAGCTCTCCAAAGCAGCTATCAACCGCGGTATCAACTGCGACGTTATCACTGGTATTGCTTATGAAGACGAAGTATTCGGCCTTTGCTTCGCTACGGAAGACCAGAAAGAAGGCATGGGCGCTTTCGTTGAAAAACGTAAAGCTACGTTCACAGGCAAATAATATCCTTGATATTGCCATATGAATAAGAAAAAACCGTATCCTCGTCAGAGGGTACGGTTTTTTTGATAGGCGAATTAGTCTTTAAAATAGGGCTTGAACACGGAGCGGTTTGGTTCCTTGCGGACCTTCTTTTCTCCGCTGCGGCGGAACGTTCCCGACGCGTTGTCGTTTTGCTTCCGCGGCGCAAAGTGACGGCGTTTCGTATTGCCGCTTCGATAGTCTCCGCTGCGTTCGCTCCGGTCGTTTCGTTCGGAACGGTCGTTCCGGTCGTGACGATAGTCGCGGCGGCGGTTTTTGTCGCCGTAGGGACGGCGGGAGCGGTGGACGCGCAGGGGCGCTTCTTCCGTAATGTTGACCGGCGTCGTGTCCGGCTCCTTCGTGAGCAGCTTGATGGCTGCCGACAAGAGGGCGACGGAGTCGAAGTGGGTGAGAAGCTCTTCGGCGTTGGCCCGGTAGATGCTGTAGTTGTCGTCTTCTGTCGCGGCGACGAGACGGCGGATAGCCGCCTGCTGGGCTCCTTCCAGGGCTTCCGAGAAGGTCGGGGCCTTGCGGCGGGCGATGCGCCGTTTGATGAGCCGTTCGATGGCCCGCAGGTGGTCGATTTCGCGGGGAATGACGAAGGTCGTCGCTTCGCCGCTCTGGCCGGCCCGGCCTGTACGGCCGACACGGTGGACATAGCTTTCCGGGTCCTGGGGCAAATCGTAGTTGAATACGTGGGTGACGCCGCTGATGTCGAGGCCGCGGGCGGCGACGTCGGTGGCGACGAGGATATCGATGGTCTTTTCCCGGAACTGGCGGATGACCGTGTCCCGTTTAGCTTGGGTCAGGTCGCCGTGAATGCCTTCGGCGGAATAGCCACGCTTTTTCAGGGCTTCGGACAGCTCGTCGACGCGGCGCTTGGTACGGACGAAGATGATGGCCAAATCCGGCTCCTGCAGGTCGAGAAGGCGGCAGAGGATGTCGAATTTCTGGCGGTCCGGCACTTCGATGTAGGACTGCTCGATGAGGTCGATAGTCACTTCCTTGGCCTTCATGCGGACGATCTGCGGGTCATGGAGGAAGGTTTCCGCCAGCTGCTGAATGGGTTTGGGCATGGTAGCCGAGAACAGCAGGGTCTGACGGGTGCTGGGCGTGGCGGCCATGATGAGGTTGATGTCTTCGATAAAGCCCATGTCCAGCATTTCGTCGGCTTCGTCGAGGACGATCGTCGAAATATGGCTCAGGCTGATGGTGCCGCGCTTCATGTGGTCGATGAGGCGGCCCGGCGTGGCGACGACGATCTGCGGCGATTTGCGCAGGCGGCGCAGCTGCCGTTCCATATCCTGACCGCCGTAGATCGGCAGGGCCTGGATGTGGGTAAACTGAGCCAGGTGGTTGAGCTCTTCGGCGACCTGCATGGCCAGCTCGCGCGTCGGCGACAGGACGACGGCCTGTATTTCCTTCGACGGCTCGGACGCTAATATTTTTTCTAATACGGGAATGCCGTAGGCTGCCGTTTTGCCCGTACCGGTCTGTGCCTGGCCGATCATATCGCAGCCCGACATGGCGACGGGGATGGCGTTTGCCTGAATCGGCGTCGGTTCTTCAAAGCCCATTTCGTTTAAGGCGTTGAGAATGACGTCGCTAATTTGTAAGGTTTGAAATTTTTCTAACATGTATGCCTCCTTTTGTATAACTTATTTATTATATCATTAGATAGATTAAAAGAATAGAGGGGGGCTGCGTTTTTGCGGCAGGAGAATGGTGGGCTTTCGTATTGAGCGGCGGCGGAATTCCTGTTATAATGAGAAAAACGAATGTTCGCAGAAAGGGAGGATACGATGATGGATTTGCTGCAGGGACTGAACGACGCCCAGCGTCAAGCCGTGACGACGACGGAGGGCTGCGTGCGGGTTATCGCCGGCGCAGGCTCGGGCAAGACGCGGGCCTTGTCGCATCGGTTTGCCTTTTTAGTCAACGAGCTGGGCATCTTGCCGGGCCATATCCTCTGCGTCACCTTTACGAATAAGTCGGCGGCGGAAATGCGCCGGCGCATTCATAATCTGACCGGCGACAACGACACGGGTTACGTCAACACGTTCCATGGCTTCTGCGTATCGGTCCTGCAGGAAGACAGCCACGCCGTCCAGTATCCCAAGAATTTTCTCGTCCTCGATAATGCCGATATCGACGCCATGCTTCAGATAATTTACGAAGAACGGGGACTGACGCTGCGCAATATGACCTTTTCCGCCGCCCGGGATATGATAGAAATGCGCAAGCTCGTCCAGGAGCCGGAGTATTACGCCGACATGATTACGATGTCCCTGGAGCGGCTGAAAAAGAAGTACGATGAAGCCGTGTCGGCTGCGGATATCATCTTCTACGGCTATTTGTATCAGGAAAAGAAATGCTTTGGCCTCGATTACAACGACCTCATCAAGTTTTCCCTGTATATTTTCAAGGAGCACGACGACATCCGGCTGAAATGGCAGCGGCGGCTGGAATACATCATGATCGACGAATTTCAGGATATTGACCTGCTCCAATACGAGCTCATGAGCGTATTGTGGGGGTATCACAAGAATTTATTCATCGTCGGCGACCCGGACCAGACGATTTATACGTGGCGCGGCGCCAACGTGAAGTATCTCCTCGAGTTCGACAAAGCCTTCCCGGGGACGAAGACCATTCTGATGATGGATAATTACCGCTCGACGCCCCAGATTCTGGCGGCGGCCAATGCCCTCATCGACAACAACGTGTGCCGCATGGCCAAATCGCTCCGGCCGACCTTGCCGGACGGCGACGCCGTGGTCTGCCATTTTGCCGAAAGCCCCCAGGCCGAAGGGCAGTGGATGGCCGGGTGCATGAAGGCCTTGCGCGAACGCGGCGTACCTTACAAGGACATGGCCGTCCTGTACCGGGCCCACTACGTGACGCGGACTGTGGAGGAAGCGCTGCTGAAGGAACACATACCTTACGTCATATACAGCGGCGTCCAGTTTTTCAACCGCAAGGAAATTAAGGACGCTCTCAGCTATTTGCGCATTATCGCCTATAAAGACGACCTGTCCTTCCGACGGATCGCCAATGTGCCGAAGCGCAATTTGGGCAAGCGGCGCATGGCCTTTCTGCAGGAATACGCCGACGTCCGCGGCTGCTCCCTGTACGAAGCCTTGGCCGAAACGATGGACGACGGCCTGTTTAAGGGGACGAAGGCCCGCCAGTTCGTATCTCTCGTCGAGGCCTTTGCTGCCGATTACGAGGGACGGCCCGTGTCGGAGGTCCTGGCGGCAATCCTCGATGCCAGCGGCTATGAGAAAGCCCTTCGCACCGAAGGCAGCCAGGAGCGGCTGGATAACCTGGCCGAGCTCAAGCAGGCCGTGTACGAGTATGAAACGACGTGCGGCGAGGAAGTCACGCTGGAGCATTATTTGTCCCACGTGACCTTGCTTACCAACGCCGACGCCGCGCCGGATGACGACAAGGTCAAGCTCATGACAGTTCACGCCGCCAAGGGGCTGGAATTTCCCTACGTGTTTCTGTGCGGCCTGAACGAAGGCATTTTCCCGTCGCGGAAGGTGCGGACGATGCAGGCCATGGAAGAAGAACGGCGTCTGGCCTTCGTAGCCCTGACGCGGGCTAAAAAGGGCCTGTATTTGTCCGAAGCGGACGGGCAGCACTTCGACGGCGCAGTCCGCTATCCGTCGCGGTTTATTCTGGATATGGGCCCGGAAGTGCTGGCGTATGACAATCCGCCGCCGGACAGCCTCGTCCGGGCGACTCGGGACTATATCGAATACAGCTGCAAATACTGGCCCGACCGGGAGGGTGAAAGGCCCTTTGCTTCAGGCCAGCGGATACGGCACGCTGTCTTCGGCGAGGGGACTGTCATCGACGCCGATATAGACCGGCAAGCCTACGTCGTGCAGTTCGATGCCATGGATACGGCGCGGATGATTTCGTTCCGCGTGAAGCTGGAAGCCCTGTAACTCAGGGAAAGGGTTGTTGCAGAAGAAAGAAGGAATACGCCTATGAACCCGGAAAAAATCTATCCCCGTACGGGAGATAGGGAGACTGTTTACTTGAAAAATGTCGTAACGAATCCCAATATACAAATCGGTGAGTACACGATGTATAACGATTTCGTTCACGATCCGAGGCAGTTTGAAAAGAACAACGTCTTATATCAGTATCCGATAAACGGAGATTCGCTGCGGATAGGCAAGTTTTGTTCTATTGCCTGCGGCGCAAAGTTTTTATTTGCCAGCGCCAACCATACGCAGGCGTCTGTATCTACGTATCCTTTTCCCATCTTTTTTGAAGAATGGGATTTGGATATAGGCGATGTGACGTCGGCTTGGGACCATAAAGGCGATATCGTCATCGGCAACGACGTGTGGATTGGCTACGAGGCCGTGGTCATGGCCGGCGTGACGATTGGCGACGGCGCGATTATCGGCGCGCGGGCTGTCGTAACGAAGGACGTGCCGCCGTATACGATTGTCGGCGGCGTTCCGGCCAGGAAAATTCGCCGGCGGTTCTCAGATAATGTGATTGCCCGGCTGCTGGAACTCAAATGGTGGGACTGGCCGGCCGAGCAGATTCAACGAAATATAAAGAATATACAAGCCGGTCGGTTGGATTTGCTGCTGTAAATACGGCATGCAAACCTTTCTATTGTAAGAGATGAAAAAAGCTGCTGGGAAACGCAAGTATTGCGTCTTCCAGCAGCTTTTTGACGGATATGTTGTTTTGTACGCCGTGAATCTTTTTGCGGGCGACGCAGGAAATCAGGCTCCGAATAATTCGACGGCCTTGGCGGCCATGCGTTCGCCGTAGGTCAGGAAGGTTTCCTTGCTTCCGTCCAGATCTTTGCTTAAGGCTACAGGGCCCAGATGGATGACAGGCGCGCCGCAGGAGCCGCCGCCGGAATAGGTCATCATGCCGTGGACCATCATGTGGTCGAGGATGAGGCGGATGCCCAGGTCGCCGCCGCCGTGGAGATAATCCATCGTCGCGAAGGCTCCGCCCAGCTTGCCGGCGAGCTGGCATTTCTTGCATGGCCCTTCGAGCCAGGACTTGACGTCGGCGCAGACGCTGGCGAAATAAATAGGCGAGCCCAGGACGATGCATTTGCTTTCGGCAGCCCACGCTTCGTCCAAATCGTCGATAGAGCAGGCTTTGGCCTGGACGCCCTGTACCCGTTCCATGCCCTGGGCGATGATTTCGGCCATCTTCTGCGTGTGGCCCGTTTTAGAGTAATACAGTACCATTGCTTTCATACTTCATGCCTCCTTGTTGCATACGTATATATACATCTTACTCATACGGCCCTTTCTTTGTCAAATCCGGCGCTGTATAACATAACCCAGACCATGGCAGGTTCTGCTGCGGTCTGGGTTATATCGTATCTACTTATTTTTTATTTTTCTTGCGCGAGGCGAAGTCGCCGCAGGCCTGGATGAGGTTGACGCCTACGATGAGGATGATGATCGTCGCCAGCATGACGTCGGCGCGGAAGCGCTGGTAGCCGTAGCGGATGGCGATGTCGCCGAGGCCGCCGCCGCCGATTGCGCCGGCCATGGCCGAAGCGCCGATGAGGTTGACGATGAGGACCGTAATGTTGTTGATGATCGTCGGCAGGGCTTCGGGAATGAGGACCTTGCGGATGATCTGGAAGGGCGTGGCTCCCATGGATTCAGCGGCTTCGACGAGGCCGAAATCGACGTCGCGGATAGACGTTTCGACGAGGCGGCTCAAAAAGGGAATGGCCACGATGGTCAGGGGCACGCAGGCTGCCGTCGTGCCGATGGACGTGCCGGCGATGATGCGGGTCAGAGGAATGATGGCGACCATGAGGATGATAAAGGGAATCGAGCGGATGATGTTGACGATGGTGCCCAGTATCTGATTGATAAAGCGGTTTTCCAAAATATGGCCCCGGCTGGTCGTGACCAGCGTAATGCCGAGGGGAATACCGATGATGGCGGCGATGATCGTCGCGACGGCGACCATGAAAACAGTTTCCTGAATGCCTTGGAGCATTAAATTAATGATTTCTTGGGACATATCCTAAAACCTCGCTTCCAATAGGTAATTCTTTAATATATTCAAATGCTTTTGCCTGTTGTTCCATAGAACCCATGATGACGACGATGAGATAGCCGAAAGGTTCGTCCTGAATGTAGTCGATGTTGCCGTAGAGGACGCTGACGTAGGTGTGGAAGCGTTGTACGACCGATGCGACGACAGGTTCGTTCGTAGCGGCTCCCTTGAAGCGCAGGCGGACGAGCATATCGTAGCCCGGCGCAGGCTGGTCCGTAATGCCCATCTTGGCGATGCCGGCGGGCAGCTCCATGTTGATAACCGATTTGACGAAGTCCTTCATCGTCTGGGACTGGGGATTGGTAAAGACGTCGACGACGCGGCCTGCTTCCTTGATGACGCCGCCTTCGATGACGGCGACGCGGTTGCAGATTTCTTTGATAACCGCCATTTCGTGGGTAATGATGACGATGGTAATGCCCAGGCGCTGGTTAATGTCCTTGAGCAGCTCGAGGATGGATTTCGTCGTCTGCGGGTCCAGGGCCGACGTGGCTTCGTCGCACAGGAGGATGTTCGGGTCGCTGGCCAGGGCCCGGGCGATGCCGACGCGCTGCTTCTGGCCGCCCGACAGCTGGGCCGGGTAGTTGAACTGACGGTCCGTCAGGCCGACTAATTCCAAAAGGTCGGCGACTTTTTTCTGGATGGCTTCCTTCGATGCGCCGATGAGCTCCAGGGGGAAGGCGATGTTGTCGAAGACCGTCCGCGACGAGAGCAGGTTGAAATGCTGAAATATCATGCCGATATGCTTGCGTTCCGCCCGCAGCTGGGCGTCGGTCATGTTCGTCAGGTTCTTTTCGTCGATGATGACGTTGCCGCTCGTCGGCCGTTCGAGCATGTTGATGCAGCGGACGAGGGTCGATTTGCCGGCGCCGCTCTTGCCGATAATGCCGAAGATTTCGCCGTCTTCAATGGTCAGGTTGACGCCTTTGAGGGCGTGGACCTGGGCCTTGCCGTCGTAGGTTTTGGTAATGTTTTCCAGTTTTATCACAATATCAACTCCTTGATTCAGTACGAGTTCAACCCGGTGGCAGTACAACTAAAAAAGCCGTCAAACAGATGACGGCTCGGTATTTCGTGTATGTCGCTTCATCTGCCGGAATACTCCGTTGGAATTGGCACCTTCCCTGACGGGGGTTGCCGCAGCGTCATGGGGCCAGTCCCTCAGCTGCTCTGGATGAACTTGTATATTTGGTTGTTGCTTAACATATTATCACTAAGGAACGGGTGTTGTCAAATGCAAGAGGTATCTCGCCGTGTAAAATAATAAGAAAACAAAAGAAATAGGCGCGGCCTGTGGCCTGGGATTTTCGTAAAATTGCAGAATATACACAGGAAAATCGGAATATTTTTCTAAAAATATAGTTGCATTTTAAATGTATTAAGCCCATCAATCGGATGCCTGCTGCAGAAAAGACAAGGGCACGGAGGTTTTATGAAGAATTTTTCCTTCGTTTAATTTTTGTTTATCTTTTCCGCATACACTGCATAGTAATGAATATATTTGCGAACGCATCAAGATATCTGCGGCGGCGTGGTATAATAAAAGACAAGGCGCGTCATGCGGCAGGAAAGCGGGGAGAAGGACAGATGAACCTGAGAGATATACCTATTGGAAAACGATTGCTGTTGTCTAACTTTGTTATGATAGCCATTCCCGTGGCCTTTACTCTCGTCGTCAGCATCGCTATTTTTTTAGGCCTTCATTTCGGCAACATCAACAGGGCGGCGGCCATTTCCTTTCTCTGGCCGGAGAGCAACGGCCCGACCTTATCGGTGCAGTTTGAGCTGAGCCGCCTCTGCGTCCGCGCCGACTGGTATAACGGAGGAATGGGCCGGCTCATGCAGACGAGCGACCATTTGGAAGATCAGGGCCTTACGGTAGCGATTTCCCAGCAAGGACGAATCCTGTATGCGACGGAACATACGGACCCGTGGGCGACGATCGGCGAAGCGTACCGGCGCAGCCCGGGCAGCGGCGCGGCTCTCAACTGGTCGGACGAGGGCATCGCCTTCCATTATACGTCGCCTGAGACGGGCGTAGCCGTAGCCGTCGTCGGGCCGGTACAGCTGCGTAAGCACGGCGGCATTTGGGACCTCAGCTCGAAGAATATCGTAAAGGTTGCCTTTGTCGTCTTAGCCGTATTAGCGGTCCTCGTGACGATTGCCGTAGGTCTTTTCTTATCGCGCCTGCTGGCCCGGCAAATCGTCCGGCCTGTAGAGGAAATGCGGAACATCGCCGAAGACATCAGCCGGGGCAATCTGGATCACCCCGTCGTCGCCGACGGAAACGACGAAATCAGCCAGACCTGCCGGGCCTTTGAGACGATGCGCCGGGAACTGAAGGCATCGCGGGAAATGAGAGATGCCTACGACAAGAACCGCAAGGAGCTCATCGCCGGCATTTCCCACGACCTGGCGACGCCTCTGACCCGCATCGAAGGCTACGCCAGCGGCCTGCGCGACGGCATTGCCAATACGCCGGAAAAGCGCAGCCATTACCTGACCATGATTATCGACACGTCGAAGATGATGACCCGCCTGGTGCGGACGCTGTTCCTCTTTTCCAAGTTTGACTTGGGACAGGTAGAATTCTGCTGGGAAAACGTAGACCTGTGCGGCTATTTGGAAGACTACACGGGCGAGCAGGCCGAGCATTTCCGCCATCAGGGGCTGGACATTTCTTATAAGGCCTCTGTAGACGAGGCTGTCGTGGCTATGGACCGGACCCACTTCCAGCGTGTCGTGGAAAATATCATCGGCAACAGCGTAAAATATAAAGACGGCGACGAAGGCCATTTATCCATATCCCTGGACGCTGCCGGAGACGGCGCCGTACGGCTGACCTTTGCCGACGACGGCCGCGGCGTAGGCGAAAACGACCTGCCTAAGCTGTTCGATTCGTTTTATAGGACCGACAAGGCCCGCAGCAACGTGGCTAAAGGAAGCGGCCTGGGCCTAGCCGTAGCCAAGCAGATCATCGACGAAATGAAAGGGAAGATTTGGGCCGAACAGACCCAGCCCAAGGGACTGACGATCTGCATCGAGCTGCCTGTACAAAAGGAAGGGAACCATCATGAAGCATATACTGATCATTGAAGACGATAAAGGCATTGCCGAATTGGAAAAGGACTATCTGGAAGCCAACGGCTTTGCCGTGTCCATTGAAGTGGACGGCATCAAGGGGCAGGAGCAGGCGCTGCGGCAGCCCTTCGATTTGATTTTGCTGGACATCATGCTGCCCGGCCAGGACGGCTTCCAGATTTGCCGCCATATTCGGGAGCACAAGAATATCCCCGTCCTCCTCGTATCGGCCAAGCAGGAAGACATCGACAAGATACGGGGACTGGGGCTAGGCGCAGACGACTACATCGTAAAGCCCTTCAGCCCTAACGAGCTCGTCGCCCGCGTCAAGGCCCACCTGGCCCGCTATGACAGGCTGACGGCCCGGGAGACGTCGAAGAGCGTCCTCCAGTACGGCGACCTGGAAATCGACGAGTCGGCGCGACGGGTTTTCATCGCCGGCAAGGAAATAGCGCTGGCCAATAAGGAGTTTGAGCTCCTCTTGTTCCTGGCGAAAAATCCCGACATGGTATTCAGCAAGGAGACGCTCTTCGACCGCGTCTGGGGCACTGAATCCTTGGGCGAAACGGCGACCGTATCGGTCCACGTCAACCGCATTCGCGACAAGATAGAAACAGATTCGGCTAAGCCGAAGTATATCGAAACGGTGTGGGGCGCAGGCTATCGGTTCCGCTCGCGATAAGGTATAACAGAAAGGGAGATGAAGTACTATGTGGGCGCTGTTAGCCCTAGGGTCGGCTGTGTTTGCGGCTCTGACGACGATCCTGGCAAAAATCGGCATCGAAGGCGTAAATTCCCATGTGGCGACGGCTATCCGGACGGCTGTGGCCTTAGTCATGGCCTTCGGCATGGTCAGTCTGACGGGAAACTGGGACAACATTAGCGGCATCAGCCGGAAGGGCTGGCTCTTTCTCATCCTGTCGGGCCTGGCGACGGGGGCGTCGTGGCTTTGCTATTACAAGGCTCTGCAGCTGGGCGACGTGTCCAAGGTCGTGCCCATCGACAAGCTGAGCGTCGTCATTACCCTGCTCCTGGCCTTCCTCCTGTTTCATGAAACGGCGACCCTAAAGATCGTCGCCGGCGCGGTCCTCATCACCATAGGGACGCTGCTCATGGTACTATAACTGCATATGGCATATGTGAGAACTGTCGTGCTTCGGCGCGGCAGTTTTTTGCGTTTATGTTCCGGGAAATTTCTTTACCCTCTGTTTATGCTTTCGTAGCTGTTCGTTCAAACTTTGTTTAAGTTCTCTCCGTATACTTGAGGCAAATGATAAAGACCTGAGCAATAGGAGAAAGAGGGAGCATTATGAACATACTCGTCACCGGCGGAGCCGGCTTTATTGGTTCGCATCTCGTACGCAAGCTGTTATCTATGGGGCACGACGTCCTCGTCGTCGACGACCTGCGCGGCGGCCTGCGGACAAACGTACCTGAAGGAGCCGGCTTTGTCTGCCTGGATATCAACAGCCCGATGCTGCTCGACGTCATGGATAGAGGGCGGTTTCAATGCGTCGTCCACCTGGCGGCCCAGACCCGCGTCGACGTATCCATCAAGGACCCCTACGGCGATGCGAGGGACAACGTTATGGGTACGGTCAACGTGTTGGAATGCGCCCGCAAGACCGGCGTGCAGCGCATCGTCTTCGCCTCGTCGGCAGCCGTGTACGGCGACCCGCCGGAAAAGGATCTGCCTCTGTCGGAAGACTATCCGCTGTCGCCCTTGTCCTTTTACGGCCTGAGCAAGGCGACGATCGAATCGTACCTGCGCCTGTATCACAAGTGGTATGGACTGGATTACGTCATCCTGCGCTTTGCCAACGTCTACGGCGAACGGGCCGAAGTCGGCGGCGAAGGAGGCGTTATCAACGTATTTGCCAAACGGGCTGCCCGTGACATGGACATTACGGTATACGGCGACGGCAGACAGTCGCGGGATTACATCTACGTCGGCGATATTGCCAACGGCATCGTCTGCGCCTTGACGACGGAGCAGGCTGACGAAGTATACCACCTGAGCACGGGACGGGAAGCGTCGCTCCTGAACGTACTGGCCGAGCTGCGCCGCGCTTCGGGTAAAGAGCTGACGCCGAATTTTGCCAGGACGCGAAAGGGCGACATTTACCGCTCCGTATTATCCAACGAAAAAGCCCGCCGCCTTCTGGGCTGGAAGCCGTACATGAAACTGGAAGACGGCATCGCCGTGACGTACCAGTACGCCGCGGAGCAGGGAGGAATATAAGATGGAATGCCTGAATCGCTGTAAAGAACGAATGCTGACCTCCGCGCCGACGGCGCAGAACCTGCTGCAGCGGCTGCTGGACGACATAGGATACGTTCCGATCCTGCTGGCTGCGGCCGTCCTCGTCTGCTTTACAGGCAACGCCCTGATCAAAATTACCGACCCTGTCGAATCGAATTACGCCCTGACGGCGATGGAAATGCTACAGTCAGGCGATTACGTTTCACCGCGCATTTTCGGCAATTACTGGTACGACAAGCCCGTCTTGTTTTACTGGGAGCTCATGGCGGCCTTTTCCCTGTTCGGCACGACGGAATTTGCCGCCCGCTTTTTCCCGTCCGTCTTCGGCCTCGTCGGCGTCGTCATGGCGTACGCCTTCGCGTCGCGCCTGTATGACAGAAAGACGGGCTTCGTCGCGGCCCTGGTCCTTGTGACGTCGCTGGAATACTTCTACCTTTCCCACGCCGTCATTACGGACATGACCCTGTTCGTCTTCTTTTCGGCGACGCTCATGCTGTTTTACCTCGCTTACAGCGAAAACCGGCCGCGTCTGTACTATGGAGCTTACGTCTGCGCCGCCTTGGCCGTCCTGACCAAGGGGCCTGTAGGCTTCATCCTGCCAGGGTTGATTATCGTCCTGTTTTTGCTGTGGCG
>OGXK01000304.1_pt1 | contig 25352 bp, 20 predicted proteins | sample 1576261 | NCBI WGS metagenome assembly OGXK01 (sample SAMEA3541581, study PRJEB24748) | human gut metagenome | biome: human gut; feature: human-associated habitat; material: faeces | place: China | collected 2012 | reverse complement strand
ACAGCCAGATCATTTGATATGCCGCCTGTGATCTGATATTCGTCACCGACGGTGACCCGCATGAGATTGTTTCTGATGGTACCGGCATTCAGCTCGATCTTCGGCACGTCATGACGTTATGATGGTGTCCGTGAGTGGCGTAAATAATCCTGTTGCCGCACGGGATCACTGCATAATCTGCCATGATCGGAAAATCCAGTACCATCTGGTCTACCTCTGTGTCACAGTTTCCGCGTACACAGAATAATTTTTCTTTGACTTCATTTAACATTTTGATTACCTTTTTTGGTTCGTATTCCAGCGGAAGATCATTTCTTGGTCCATGATACAGGATGTCGCCCAGAAGTAACAGTCTGTCCGGGCATTCTTTTTTCATCGCATCCAGCATTTCCAGACAATAATATGCGGATCCATGGATATCTGATGCAATCATTAGTTTCATAGCGTTCGTCTCCTTTTCTTCTATCTTTTTGGTAAACATTTCTGTTTCTGTAAATTTTTATAATTATAAATAGGTGAATTGCGTAGCAATGGAGCAATCCGGTTACATCAGTGAGTGGCAAAATTTGCTTTTGACACTCACATCATAAATATTCTGCCGTGACAGATTTCTCACTCATTTTCATCTCAGACGGTGTACCGGCAAACAGCAGTCTTCCTCCTGCATCTCCGCCTTCTGGTCCTAATTCTACCACATAATCAGCGGATTTGATAAATTCTATGTTATGTTCGATAACAAAAATGGAATTCCCTTCATCCACCATCTGGTTCAGAAGCTTTAACAGACTCCGGACATTCTTGATATGCAATCCGTTTGTCGGCTCATCAAGAATGAAAATACGGTCTTTACTTCCGAGATAGGAAGCAAACTTCATTCGCTGCAACTCTCCGCCGGATAAAGTAGAAAGTGCCTGATTCAGGTGCAGATAAGAAAGTCCTACTTTTTCCAGAGGCTCCAGCGCTTCGCTGATCTTTGTTCCCCTGAAGAATTCCCCTGCCTGTGCAACAGTCAAATCCATCACTTCCGCAATATTCTTTCTATCTACTTCGTATTGCAAAACTTCTTTTGAATACCGAAGTCCTTTACACACATCACAGGTCGTCTCGATGTCATCCATAAATGCCATATCCGATACGATCACTCCTTTTCCCTTACATGCCGGACACTTTCCTGCGCCGTTAAAAGAAAACAAAGATGCCTTCTGACCGCACCGCTTTGCAAATATTTTCCGGATTTCATCTGCGACTCCCAGATAGGTCGCCGGAGTGGATCTGAGACTTGCACCTGCAGCGCGCTGGCTTACAAACACCACATCCTCTCCCATACTGCGGTAAAAGCTTTCCATCAGAGAACTTTTTCCGGATCCGGCAACACCAGCGATCACAACCAGATTTCCTATTGGAAATTCGATGGTAATGTCCTTCAGATTGTGAAGATGGATATGCTCCATCCGCCATATTCCTTTCGCTTCCCTTGCCTTTGCTTTTAGAGAAGTAGTAAGCCGCATCTCTTCTCCGGTCGGCGTATCACTCTTTAAAAGTTCCTTATAACTGCCTTCAAATAAAACTCTTCCACCGGCCATTCCCGGTTCCGGACCCATTTCCACAATGTGATCGGCCATCTCGATCATTTTCCGGTGATGCTCCACCAGAACAACCGTATTTCCACCATCTCTCAATTTTTCCAGTGCACGGCGCATCCGCTCAATATCATGATTATGAAGCCCTGCACTCGGTTCATCCAGAATATACAACAAATCAGAAAGCGAGGAATTCAGACATTTTGCAATCTTGCATCTCTGGATTTCTCCACCAGATAAAGTAGATAACCCTCTGTCCAGAGACAGATATCCCAGTCCGATATCTATAAGTGCAGACAGTTTGGTATGCAGTGTATCCTGAATATCTTTTGCAAGCGGATCTTCTATTTGGTCAATCCACGCACGCAGCTCGGATAATGGAAGTTTTATTACATCTGCAATATTTTTCCCGTCAATTTTGCAGGACAACACCTTCTGATTCAATCTTGCCCCATTACACTCCGGACAAACTCCATGACTGGTGATCGGATCCAATAACTCCCTGTGAAGTTTTCCTTCTTCCGAATTTAGGACACTGCGATACATCCGATGCACAAGACCTTCATATTTCGCAGTTTTCGGCCAGCCTTCCGGTGGGTTTTTAAGACGTATCTGCGGTGAATATAAAAACTGTTCCAGTTCTTCTTCGGAATAGTCTTTAATCTTCTTATTCAGATCAAACAATCCGCTGTTTGCATAACGGATCCATCTCCACTGCCCCGGCTCAAATGCCACATAATGGATCACTCCGGCATCATTCAGACATTTATCAAAATCCACCAGCTTATGCACATCCAGATCTGTCACTTCTCCAAGTCCGTTACACCGCAGGCAGCATCCCTGTGGATGATTGAATGAAAAGCTGTCCGAATAACCGACAAAAGGCTGTCCCACTCTGGAAAATAAAAGCCTCAGAAGGGTATAGGTATCCGTATAAGTTCCAACCGTCGACCGCTGATTCGGCGACGGCTTTTTCTGATTGATCACAATTGCTGCCGGTAGATTCTCAATCCGTTCTACATGCGGTCTTCCGTATTTTGGAAGATATTGCTGCACAAAACTCGGGAAAGTATCATTTAATTCCCTGCGTGACTGCGCCGCAAGAGTATCCAGAACCAGCGAAGATTTCCCGGAACCTGATACTCCGGTAAATACGGTGATCTGATGCTTTGGTATCCGGATGGATACATTTTTCAGGTTATTCTCCGTCGCATGGTGAACAATAATCTCATTTGTTTCCATATATTTATATTCCTCTGTTTTACTCTTTCTACAGTAATTTCTGTATTTCTTATTGTATCTTTATCAAAAAAGAAAGTAAATAGCAAGTTTTGGTTGACTTTAGTATGGTAGATTGATAATATAGTGACGTGACATTTTTTGAAATTATATGAGGAGAGATTATTATGAAAAAAATAACAGCACTTGCACTTACTTCAGCAATGGTATTATCCCTTGCAGCATGCGGAGGTTCTTCCTCTGACACCAAGAAATCCGACAGCTCAAAAAGCTCATCTAAAAGTGATATAGAATATGTTCAGGATAAAGGAACTCTTGTAGTCGGAATCACCGATTTTGAGCCAATGGATTACAAAAATGATAAGGATGAATGGATTGGTTTTGATGCCGACATGGCAAAAGCATTTGCAAAAAGCCTTGGCGTAGATGCCGAATTTGTAGAGATTGACTGGGACAATAAAGTCATGGAACTTGACGGAAAGACAATCGACTGTGTATGGAATGGTATGACACTGATAGATGAGGTTACAAGCGCAATGGCTTGCACAGCCGCTTACTGCAACAATGCACAGGTTGTCGTTGTTCCTTCTGATAAAGCAGACAAATATCAGGACAAAGACAGTCTGAAGGATCTTTCTTTTGCAGTTGAATCCGGAAGTGCCGGAGAAGAAGCTGTAAACGGAGAAGGATATGACTACACTGCGGTTTCTTCACAGTCTGATGCCCTGATGGAAGTTGCAGCCGGAACCTCTGATGCAGCAGTCATCGACCTTCTGATGGCCGGTGCCATGGTCGGAAAAGGTACCGGATACGAAAATCTGACTCATACAGTTGAGCTTACTACCGAAAAATATGGAGTTGGATTCCGCAAAGGTTCCGACCTTGCAGACAAACTGAACGAATTCTTCAAGACAAGCTACAATGATGGTTCTATGAAGAAATACGCTGAAACCTATGGGGTTCAGGATGCCATTATTGAGCAGAAATAATATTTAAGGCAGGAACTTTTTATGGATCTGATTATGAAACAAATGCCGGTCGTAGTGTCCGCACTGAATGTCGGCTTTTTACAAACTTTAAAATTATTTATTGTGACGCTGGTCGGCGCCCTTCCTCTCGGACTGGTCATTGCCTTTGGCTCCATGTCTCATTTTAAGCCTCTTAGCTGGCTTGCGAGACTGATCGTCTGGGTGATCCGTGGTACCCCGCTGATGATCCAGCTTCTGATCATCTACTATTTCCCCGGGCTGGTCTTACATAACCCGATCTGGGGTGGTGGTGAAACAGGACGATTCCTTGCAGCAGCCGTATCTTTTATCATCAATTACGCCTGTTATTTTTCAGAAATCTACCGCGGTGGAATCCAGGGTGTTCCGGAAGGTCAGAAAGAAGCCGGTCTTGTACTTGGCATGACAAAGCATCAGATCTTTTTCAAGATCACACTCCTTCAGATGATCAAACGCATTGTACCACCGATGTCAAATGAGATCATCACCCTGGTAAAAGATACTTCTCTTGCACGTATTATCGCGCTGCAGGAGATCATCTGGGCAGGACAGGCATTTATGAAAGGCTCACATGGCATCTCCGGTGCCATCTGGCCGCTGTTCTTTACCGCTGTTTATTATCTTATTTTCAATGGTATCCTGACCGTTCTTCTCGGACGCCTTGAAAAGAAACTGGAATATTTCAGATAAGGAGAATTCATATTTATGCCAATCTTAGAAGTAGAACATATCAGTAAATCTTTTAATAAGACTCCTGTCTTAAAAGACGTTGGATTTAACCTAGAAAAAGGACAGGCTGTTTCCATCATCGGATCTTCCGGAAGTGGAAAGACAACGCTTCTCCGCTGCCTGAACTTTCTGGAACATCCGGATAACGGAATTATCCGGGTAAATGGCGAGACACTTTTTGATGCCTCTGTCCCGGCAACCACTCAGGAATCCGTGATCCGTAAAAAACGACTGCATTTTGGTCTGGTGTTCCAGAACTTTAATCTGTTTCCGCAGTATACCGCTCTGGAAAATGTAATGCTTGCCAAAAAGCTTCTCGCCGCAGAGCAGCCGGATTTTAAAGAAAGAAAACGTGAAATCCTGACCGCCATCGAGGTACAGGCAAAGGTTCTTCTGACACAGATGGGACTGGATAACCGGATGGACAATTATCCGCATCAGCTTTCCGGCGGACAGTGTCAGCGCGTTGCCATCGCAAGAGCTCTTGCCCTGCAGCCGGACATCCTGTGCTTTGACGAACCGACCTCTGCACTGGATCCGGAGCTCACCGGTGAGGTACTGAAGGTCATCCGCGAGCTGGCCGATCAGAATACAACCATGATCATTGTAACACATGAAATGGCATTTGCCCGTGACGTTGCCGATCATGTGATCTTTATGGACGACGGACGCATCGTTGAACAGGGTGATCCGTGTCAGGTGTTTGAAAATCCAAGTGAAGAGAGAACAAAACAGTTTCTTTCTCGGTTTCATGAAGGATAACATGCATTTTTACCGAACCTCATTTTCATTGACTTTCCCTCTGCCGCACCTTATACTTAAAAGTAATGACTTAAGAAACGGGGGAAATATTCTATGTCAAAATCTTCAGCCAAACTGATGACCGAAGGCTCCATCTGGAAGCGTATCGTTGCTTTTGCGATCCCGCTTTTTTGGGGAAACCTTTTTCAGCAGCTATATAACACCGCCGACTCTCTGATCGTTGGAAATTTTCTTGGAAGCTCTGCGCTTGCCGCTGTCAGTTCTTCCGGTAATCTGATCTTTCTTATGGTCGGTCTTTTTAATGGAATCGCCATCGGATCCGGTGTCATCGTTGCCAAATATTACGGTGCCAGAGACATTGCGAATCTACAGAAATCCATCCATACAACCGTTGGTTTCGGACTGATCTGCGGCGTGATCCTTACCATCGTCGGTATCATTGCCGCACCACAGATCCTGGTACTTATGGGAACACCGGAGGCGGTACTTCCAAACTCGATTACTTATTTCCGGATCTACTTTACCGGCTCACTTGCCTTTGTCATGTACAACTTCTTTGTCGGCATTCTGCAGTCCGTCGGTGACAGTACCCATCCTCTGATCTACTTAATCGTTTCTTCGGTAACGAATATCATTCTTGACCTTGTACTGATCGCAGGTCTTGGATTTGGCGTAGGTGCTGCCGCTTTTGCAACTGTCATTTCACAGTTTTTAAGTGCTATCCTCTGTATGGTGCAGCTGCTTCGCAGTCCGGAGGAGTTTCGGCTTCATCTGAACCGGATCAATCTGGATTCCTATATGCTCCGCCAGATCATTTCTTATGGTCTGCCCGCAGGACTCCAGAACTCGATCATTTCCCTGGCAAATGTATTCGTCCAGGCAAATATCAACCAGTTTGGGGAAATGGCGGTTGCCGGATGTGGTTCTTATATGAAGATCCAGGGATTTGGATTCCTTCCGATCACCTGTTTTGCACTGGCACTTACTACTTTTATCAGTCAAAATCTGGGAGCAAAAGAATATGAGCGTGCTAAAAAGGGCGCTGTATTCGGTGTGATCTGTTCCCTTACGATCTCTGAGCTGCTCGGTATCTGCGTGCATTTTACCGCTCCACAGCTTCTATCTGCTTTCAGTTCCACCGCAGAGGTTATCCGCTACGGAACCATGCAGGCTCATACGGATACCTTTTTCTACTTCCTGCTTGCTTTTTCACACTGTATGGCAGGAATCATGCGCGGAGCCGGTAAATCCACAGTCCCGATGTATGTTATGCTGGTATGCTGGTGTCTGATCCGCGTTTCTTATATCGTGATCATTTTAAAATTCATCCCGTCCATTCAGATGATCTTCTGGGCTTACCCGATGACCTGGGCGCTCAGTTCCATTGCTTTTCTGATTTATTTCCTAAAGTCAGACTGGATACACGGACTGGAAAGATAAATTCCACAAATTTATACTTGACTCATCGTATACAAAAAACCATTACAGAATCTGATGAAATCACATCTCTCCTGCAATGGTTTTCTTTTATCCTAACCCACATACAGTTTCTCACTGCTGTATCCGTTTTATTTCCATTATTCATCCATTCATATTTCCGTTTCGTCAAGAATACGGAAATGTTTCCTGTCTACTTCGATCAGCCTATCTTTCTGCATCTTCCCAAGCTCATTTGACATCGCGGACCTGTCTACATTCAGATAATCTGCAAGCTGCTGCCGGTTGAACGGGATGTCAAATTCTTTCTTTCCGTTTTCCATAGCCTGATAAGATAGATACGACAGCAGTCTTCCCCGGATCGATTTTGATGAAATATGAAAAATCCGTTTCGACAGACGGAGATTCTTCTCTGCGGAAAGCTTCAGCAGATTTTCAATTAACGTATGATGAAACACACACGAATTGGAACAGACTTTCAGTATCCTTCCCACATCAAGAAACAAAATTCTTGCCTCTTCTGCCGCAACTACATTGACCATCAGCTTCTGCCTCGGAATCGCTGCATATGTTTCTGCAAAAATCTCGCCTCTTCCGGCCCGGTCCAGAATGCTGTGATTCCCCCAGATATCATCATTCTCAATGAACACGCTGCCGGAAAGAACCACGCCCATTGAAGTAACCTCATCCCCGGCATGGTAAATGATTTCATCTTTTTTATAAGTCTTTTCTACCGGATTCAGACAGTTCAGCATCTGTCTGGCGTCCTCCTTCGTGACGCCCCGGAAAATTGCTGCCTCCTCAAATATGCCCATTTTCTGCTACTCCTCAATTCTCAATGCATTTCTGTCCGCTTTTTAACCAAATCAAAAAGCAAAACAAATTACGAATATCCACCTGACTTTATTTCCCAAAGTTATTTTTTTCGTTTCTTTCTCTGATATATTCTGCGTAGTCCATCTTCTGTCTCCTTTTGCAATCTTGTTTTTATAACCTTTTCGTCTTAGTATGTGCCCAGATTTCTCCATTACTATACCATTCATGCTTTTGGCACTTACACCATCTTACTATATTTTTGCAGAATCGGCAAATCTGTTCTGTTTATCTCAGCCGGATAAAACAACATTCTCTATAGACATTCATTCAATAAGATTTTTAAACTCAATCGTTTCCAACCTATACAAAAAACGGAGAACAAGATTTTTCAAAGTTGTACATGACTTGAACAATCCCGTTCTCCGGTTAATATCTTATGATTTCCTGTTCCCTGACATAACCTCACATTTGTCAGATTCTGCGTCTATTCTATAAACATCGCATCCCCAAAGCTGAAGAATCGATATCTCTCTTTAACTGCTTCTTCATATGCCGCAAGCACATGCTCCCTTCCGGCAAGCGCACTTACCAGCATGATCAGCGTTGACTCCGGTAAATGGAAGTTCGTGATCAGGCAGTCCAGTACCTTGAATTTATAGCCCGGATAGATGAAAATCTCTGTCCATCCACTGCACTCTTTTAACTTTCCGTTTTCATCAGCCGCAGATTCTACGGTCCGGCAGCTTGTCGTTCCGACGCAGATCACCCGGTGTCCGCTCTCTTTCGCACGGTTGATCTTTTCTGCCTCAGATGCCTCGATCCGGTAGAATTCCGAATGCATATGGTGATCCAGAATATCATCCGCTTTTACCGGACGGAAAGTTCCAAGTCCGACATGAAGCGTTACATGCGCAATCTCCACACCTTCTGCTTTGATTTCTTCCAGAAGCTCCGGTGTAAAATGCAGTCCTGCCGTCGGAGCAGCCGCAGATCCGGAATGCTTTGCATACACGGTCTGGTAACGATTCTTGTCCTCCAGCTGGTGGGTGATGTAAGGCGGAAGCGGCATCTGTCCAAGCTGATCCAGAATCTCTTCAAAAATTCCTTCGTATTCAAAATGGATCAGACGGTTTCCTTCCTCTACAACCTCCAGAACTTCCCCTTTCAGAAGACCGTCCCCGAAGCTGACTCTTGCTCCGGGTTTCATCTTCTTTCCTGGTTTTACAAGTGTTTCCCAGACATCATTTTCTTTTCGTTTTAAAAGAAGAACTTCGACTTTTCCGCCGGTTCCTTCTTTTTCACCGATCAGTCTTGCCGGGATAACCTTGGTATCATTGATCACAAGGCAGTCTCCCGGTTTGAGATAATCTTTGATCTCACGGAAAATATGATGACTGGTTGCACCGGTTTTTTTATCAAGAACAAGCAGTCTGGAACTGGATCTGTCTTCAAGCGGATCCTGCGCGATCAGCTCTTCCGGTAAATCAAAATAAAAATCCTGTCGTTTCATTCTTTTAACCTCTTTTCGCCTACTTACGAAGCTCGATACCCATTTCCTCCAGTGCCTTTAAGATACGGTTCATAGCAGCTGAAATATCAGCTTCTTCCAGAGTCTTATCTTTTGCACGGAATGTGATAGAGTAAGCAACAGACTTGAAACCTGCCTTGATCTGAGCGCCTTCATAAATATCGAACAGCTTATAGCTTTCCAGATAAGCGCCACCCTTGTTCTCGATCACTTCTTCAACCTGTCCTACCAGGATGGATTTTGGCATTACCATACTGATATCACGGCTGACTGCCGGGTATTTTGCAATTCCTTCGTATTTTCTGTCAAATGTTGCAAGCTCTGTGATCTGTGGCATATCGATGACAGCAACGTATGCTCTTTCACCGATTCCATAGATATCAGCAACTTCCGGATGAACCTCACCCATGTATCCGACAACCTTTCCATCGTAAACGATGTTTGCCTGACGTCCCGGATGAAGGAAGTTCTTTCCTGCATTTGGATCATAAGTTTCTTTCTTATGAAGTCCGACTTTTTCAAAGAACTCTTCTACAACACCTTTCATACTGAAGAAGTCTCCATCTCCGTACATTCCAAGTGTAAACTGCATTCTTTCGTCCGGCAGTTCTGTCAGTGGAAGTGCCTTTGGAAGATAAATATTTCCAAGCTCGTACAGACGGACATTTTTATTTCTTCTGTTGTAGTTTGTTGCAAGAGATGTCAGCATACCATTCAGAGATGTTGTACGCATGACACTGTAATCTTCTCCAAGCGGGTTCATGATCTGGATTGCCTGACGCATCGGATCATCCTTGTCGAGGAGGAGCTTGTCAAATACCTTCGGGCTTTCAAATGAATAAGTCATTCCCTGGCTGAATCCACAGAATTCTGCAATATTTCTTGCTACTTCTTCCACACGAAGCTTGAAAGAAAGCTTACCAGTTGTAGCTTCACCTGTAGGCAGTGTAGTCGGGATATTATCATATCCGTAGAATCTTGCTACTTCTTCCGCAAGATCGGCGATACGGAATAAGTCATGACGGAAGGTTGGTGCGATCACTTCTTTTGCTTCTGCATCATATTCCAGGTCGATCTTTTCAAAATATTTGATCATATCTTCTTCCGGGATGTCTGTTCCGAGAAGTGCATTGATCTTGTCGGCATCAAATGGTACACGCACAGGTTCTTTTTTCTTGCTGTATACATCAACCATTCCTCCGACAACTTCACCGGCTCCCATTTCTTCAATCAGCTGGCAGGCACGGTTGATTGCATCCTCTGCATTATTCGGATCCAGTCCCTTTTCAAATTTACCGGATGCATCGGTACGAAGTCCGACTTTCTTGCTGGATTTACGGATGTTGGTTCCATCGAAGCATGCAGCTTCAAATAACATGGTCTGTACATTGTCAGTGATCATGGAATTTTCGCCACCCATGATTCCGGCAATACCTACCGCTTTTTCGCCATCACAGATCATCAGAACAGAATCATCCATTTCTCTTTCCTGACCATCCAGTGTTACGAATTTTTCTCCTTTTTGGGCATTGCGGACGATGATCTGATGACCTGCGATGGTATCCAGATCATAAGCATGCATTGGCTGTCCGTATTCTTCCATTACATAGTTTGTGATATCAACAAGGTTGTTGATCGGACGGATTCCTACGGAAGAAAGTCTTCTCTGCATCCATTTCGGTGAAGGTCCGATCTTGATATTTTTTACAACTCTTGCACAGTAACGTGGGCAAAGGTCTGTATTTTCTACTTCTACTTTGATGTAATTGTTGACATCTTCATCATTTCCGGTTGGTGTTACAATCGGTGGCTTGAATTCTTTGTGGAATGTAGCTGCCACTTCTCTTGCGATACCAACTACGCTGAAGCAGTCTACACGGTTGGAGGTGATCTCGTATTCAAATACAACATCATCCAGTCCAAGTGCTTTTACTGCGCTTTCTCCGACAACTGCATCATCATCAAAAATGTAGATTCCATATTCCGGTGCTTCCGGGTACATATTTCTGTCTGAACCAAGTTCTTCGATCGAACACATCATTCCGTAGCTATCGACTCCACGGAGTTTTCCTTTTTTGATCTTGATTCCGCCTTCTACTCTCTGCCCAGGCTCATGTCCGCCTGCGACACGTCCACCATCCAGAACAACCGGTACTTTGTCTCCTTCTTTTACATTCGGAGCACCTGTAACAATCTGCACCGTCTCTGTTCCTACATTTACCTGGCAGATGATCAGTTTATCTGCATCCGGATGTTTTTCAATTTTCTCAATCTGTCCTACTACGATCTTGTCCAGATCAGCAGCCAGCTTTGTAAAACCTTCTACTTTTGTTCCGGAAAGAGTCATTGCATCTGTATATTCCTGCGCTGTTACGTCAAGATCCGGAACATACGCTTTAATCCATGATAATGAAGTATCCATTTTATATCTCCTTCTGATTTGTTTATATATTTCTCTTATTCAGTCTCCAAAATCCAGCATCTTTCGATGCTGCCGCAGCTCTTCGCACTGCTCTCTGATTTTGTCGTGCTCACTAGAATTGCTTTAAGAATCTGATATCGTTCTCGTAGAGGAGGCGCATGTCGTCGATCTCGTATTTGAGAAGGGCGATCCTTTCAAGTCCTACTCCGAATGCAAATCCAGTGTATTCTTCCGGATCGATTCCGCACATTTCGAGTACGTGTGGGTGAACCATACCACAGCCGAGGATTTCAATCCATCCTGATCCTTTACAGAAACGGCAGCCTTTTCCGCCACACTTGAAGCATGATACGTCTACTTCTGCACTTGGCTCTGTGAATGGGAAATGATGCGGACGGAATTTTGTCTTGGTATCCGGTCCGAAAAGTTCTTTTGCAAATACTTCCAGAGTTCCCTTTAAGTCAGCAAAGGAAATATTTTTATCGATTACCAGTCCTTCGATCTGATGGAAGGATGGTGAATGGGTTGCATCCACTTCGTCAGAACGGAATACTCGTCCCGGTGCGATCATACGGATCGGGAGCTTGCCCTGTTCCATCACACGTGCCTGAACCGGTGATGTCTGGGTACGAAGCACGATGTCTTTGTTGATATAGAATGTATCCTGTTCATCTTTTGCCGGATGATCTGCAGGAATATTCAGTTTTTCAAAGTTGTAAAGATCATATTCTACTTCCGGTCCTTCCACAACTTCGTATCCCATACCGATGAAGATACGCTCTACTTCTTCCAGAGCGATCGTATTCGGATGACGATGACCTACTGTATTTTTCTTGGAAGGAAGTGTTACGTCAATAACTTCCTGTTTTAATTTTTCTTCACGGATTGCAGCATCCATTTTCTTCTTTGTCTCATCAAGAAGTTCTTCGATAGCAGCTCTTGTCTCATTCACAAGCTGTCCTACCTTCGGACGTTCTTCCGGAGCTACATCTTTCATTCCTTTTAATACGGCTGTCAGTTCTCCTTTTTTACCAAGGAATTTGACACGTACATCATTTAATTTCTCCGGTACATCAGAAGCCTGGATCTGCTTAATGGCTTCCTGTTTGATGCTCTCAAGTCTTTCTTTCATGATATCCTCCTTAAAACTTGTTTTGGCTATTCATTTGCGACTATAACAGGAAATAAAATTTCCTGTGGAAGAAAAAAGAATGTGCCTTGGCACATTCTGGCACCTGCGGCGATCGCTTGTGACATCTTCCTTATACGCCGCAGTGCACATCCTCGCGGAGCGTTTTTATATATTAGGAAAGAACACTTTCCTAAATATATAAAAAAATCGCCCCTAAAAAGGGACGAGATAAATCGCGGTACCACCCTGTTTCCTGCTATTTGAATAACAGGCACTCGGACTGCGTAACGTGCAGGGACGTCGTTTTCTACTTTATTTTCAAAAACGCAGCTCACGTGGGAAATTCGTTTCCTGCCTGAACCGGGGAGAACTTACAGCCGGGGATTCTCCTTCTCTGTCGGAAAACAGTTCACTACTTACACGGTCATTGCTTTTATGATATGTCATATACTTAATTATTGTAACATATGATTTTTTTATGTCAAGCGGTTTTATCTGATAGATTCACCGTTTATCTACACAAAATCATATTCCGGAACCTGGATGCTGCTTTTTGCAGAACTAATCCTTTTCCAGGATATCCCGCTTTGCATCTACCCAGATACAGTTAATAAGCCCTCCCAGCAGCATCACATACATACAGAAATACAGCCACAACATCACAAGAATGATCGCTGTCATACTTCCGTACAGACCGGAAAAACCTTTGAAGATTGTCAGATACATCGAAAAAACAAATGAGATCACCAGCCATCCCAGAGAGCAGAAAATAGATCCCAGAATCAGATCCCGGAACGGAAGCTTCCGGTTCGGCAAAAAGTGATATACCAGAAGCGAGATTCCAGTCATAGCAACAAATGAAATCACCGTTCTCAAACGCATGATCATATCCGTCGTCTCCGCAAGAAACGGAATCTTGTGATATATAAAAATACTGATATTATTACCAAACACAGAAAGTACCAGAGCCATCACGATCGCTGCAATGAACAGGATCGTATAGATGGATGCCCGGATTCTTAAAAATACATAATTTCGTGTTTCACGAAGCTCATATGCACAGTTCAGTCCGGTACTAACCGCAAGTACCCCTTTACCTGCTGACCACAGTGCTACGATCGCAGTGATCGGAATGACCGTCTTCGACTGGTTATATACTTCATTTACAATGCCAACCATAAAATCCTGCATACTTGTCTCCGGAAACAAATTTACCACTGCAGTCATAACATCTGCTTTTGTCACCGGAGTATATTGTATGATAGCAAGAAGCAGCAAAATAATCGGGATCATACTCAGCACAAAAAAATAAGCAGACTGGGCCGCGTATGCTCCCACATGCTTTTGTGACACCTGCCCTGTAATTTCCCGAATCTTGTTTATCGTTTTCATCATATAATAACTCCATTTATCTTATCGGCAGTTTCATTTTTCAAAATAGTTTATCACATTTTCACTTCTTTGAAAACCCAAAAAAACAGTTGCTCTCGCAACTGTCCTTTATCTTTTGTAGTCCCCCGAAATGCCGTTTTCCGTTTTTTGACTCCTAGCACTCCGCTAGGTGGGCGACCGCATCTGCTTTTCTGCCTTCCCCTGCGCAATGAGGGCCTGACATATTACAGAGATATAAGAATCCCGTTTAAAGTATTGTAGGTTCAAAAATACGGAAGTCTCGAACATTCCAGGTTTTCTAAAGCCTATTATAGACCATCAGCCGTGTTTTTTCAACTGTTAATCGTTGAAGATATTTACTTTTTTTACCAGAAATTAAAATACGTTTAACGTACCCATTTCCCGCTTTTTCCACCGGACTTTTCAAGCAGATGGATTTCTCTGATCTCCATTCCCCGGTCAACCGCCTTGCACATATCATAGATTGTAAGAAGAGCGGTATTTACCCCGGTCAGTGCTTCCATTTCCACACCGGTCCTGCCAGTACATGTCGTGTGGCAGATTGCCCGGATCCCATGCTCTTCTTCCAGATATTCAAAATCAATCTCGACTTTGGTAAGGTTTAACAGATGGCACAGCGGAATCAGTTCTGCTGTCTTTTTTGCACCCATGATCCCGGCAATTCTTGCTACGCCAAGAACATCTCCTTTTTTCATGCTGCCTTCCTTTACTTTCTGAAAGCATTCTTCCGACATGCGGATCACCCCTGATGCAAGTGCTTCTCTTTTTGTCTCAGCCTTTTCCCCCACATCTACCATCACTGCATTACCATCTTCGTTAAAATGTGTAAATCCACTCATGATTTTTAACCTCTTTATTTTCTGGCACATTCGCCTTCTGTTCCACGGAGGATTCCAAGCCCATGTCCAAGTTCAGGAAGCAGAAACTCCAGTGCTTCCTGTACTGCTTTGGGACTTCCCGGGAGATTGATGATCAGCGTTTTTTTTCGGATACCTGATACAGCTCTGCTGAACATAGCACGCTTTGTGATCGTCATCGAATAATTCCGGATTGCCTCTGCTATTCCGTTTGCCATCCGGTCACAGACATTTACCGTCGCCTCCGGTGTCCGGTCCCGCTCGGAGAATCCTGTTCCTCCGGTGGTGAAGATCACATTAAGCTGTCTCTGATCAGCCAGTCTGATCAGCTCTTTTTCCAGTTTTTTCTGCTCATCCGGTAATAAAATCGTTTCTTTAATATCATATCCGGCATCTTTCAACATTTCGACAATCATGGGACCGCTTTTGTCTTCTCGTTCTCCGGCAGCCCCTTTATCACTTAAAGTAATAACTGCCGCTGAAAATGGACGGTCACTTTTCACCTGTTCCATGACAACTTCATCTCCTACCTTGATATGACCTCCGGTGACGACTTCTGCAAAAACGCCCTCTCTTGGCATAATGCAGTCACCCATTCTCTTATAAATCTGACAATGACTGTGGCATTCTTTTCCAATCTGTGTCATCTCAAGTACCACATCTCCGATATGAAATCTTGTTCCAACCGGAAGCATGCGAAAATCAAATCCCTCCACGATCAGATTTTCACCAAATGCACCATACGCAACTTCTGCCCCTTTTGCACGAAATTCCTGAATCTTTTCATCGGAAAGCAGACTGATCTGACGATGCCATTTTCCACCGTGCGCATCTCCTTCAATCCCCCAGTCCATTTTGACCATGGCTTCACGAACCTCATGTTTTTCGGTTCCTCTCTTTTCACTGATGCAGATTCCCTTCAGTCTTCCCATTTTTATGTTTATCCTCCGATCTGTGACATATTTTTCTGTTCTGTAATAAAATTCTGCTCCTCAAAATGATGCATCTTCGGTTTTCCACGGATCGCCTGTTCGAGACATTTCCGGATTTCTTCTTCCGATCCGTGTCTTGCTGCCTCAAAAACGGAGATAGTATCTGCATAGCACAGACACGCTTTTAACTTTCCGGTTGATGTCATCCGGATCCGGTTACATCTGTCACAGAATTTTCCATGCAATGCACTGATCAGACCGATTTTCCCCTGAAAACCAGGCAGTTGATAATACACAGCAGGTCCGTTCCCAAACCGTCCCTCTAACGGATAAAACTCTCCTTCTATTCCATAAGCTTCTTTCAGTTTTCCAAGCACCCAGGCACCGGAAATGCCATTCTCTGCTCTTCCCTGTCCAATCGGCATCAATTCAATAAAACGGACATCCAGCTTGTTCTTTTTCGCCAACTCTGCCAGACTTTTCCATTCCTCATCATTGACTCCTTTTTGCAGGACCGTGTTGATCTTTACCCGGATCTCGCTTTTTTCTGCCATGAAAATGGATTTTCTGACTCTTTCCAGTTCATCTGCCCCGGTAATCTCCTGATATTTTTCCGGAATCAGTGTATCCAGACTGATATTCACCGCATCCAGCCCCGCTGCAAGAAGATCTTCCAGATTCTCACCCAGAAGAACCCCATTTGTCGTCATTGTTACTTCTTCTGTGCCCGGAATCTGCCGGATCATCCGGATCAGATCTGCGCATCCTTTTCTGACCAGAGGCTCCCCTCCGGTAATCTTAAACCTGGTAATCCCGATCCGGACAGCCTCCCTGCAGATTCGTTCAATCTCCTCATAAGTCAGGATTTCTGACATAGGAATCCACTTTGCGCCATCCGGCATGCAGTACCTGCATCGCAGATTACAGCGGTCTGTGATTGAAATTCTCATATATTCAATTGTTCGTCCATAAGAATCTCTCACAGCCTTTTCCATCCTTTCTTAATTCCAGAGTGGTTCCAGTAACACCTCGATCGTACCGCCGCAGACCATGCCTTCTTCCTCCGCATCATCTCCGGTCATATCCACATATTCTGTCTTTAGTCCTGTATTATTTTCATGCATCATGACTCTCGCTTTTCTTAAAACCTCTGCCTCCATACAGCCGCCTCCGATGGTTCCAACACAGCTGCCGTCTTCCAGGATCAGCATCTTGGATCCCACATTTCTTGGTGCAGAACCCTTTCTTGTAATGATCGTTGCAAGCATCTTCTTTCCCGGATGAACGATATCCAGGATTGCTTCCAGCAAGTCTTCCGGATAACCGCAGACTCTCTTGTTCTGATTCTTTACTTCGATGATTTCCGCCATGATCGCCACACCGATCTCCTCCGGTGTCTCAGCACCGATGTTCAGACCAATCGGACTTTTTATCTCGCCGATTACTTCCTGGCTGCATCCTTTTTCAATCAGATTCTGCTTTACCATCGCACTTCTTCGCCGGCTTCCGATCATTCCGATATAAGCATGTTCCTTCCCAACGATCTTCTCCAGACAAACCTGATCATATCTGTGACCTCTGGTCAGTACAACAAAATACGTATCCTTGTCTCCTTCGATCTGATCCAGGGCATCTTCAAACGGCTGGCAGATCACTTCCGTTGCACCCGCATTTCTGGCATGATCGGCAAACTGCGGACGATCTTCAAGAACCGTGACTTTCCATCCAAGCATAATCCCGATTTTGATCACCGGCACCGATACGTGACCACCGCCACAAATGACCAGATGCTCCTGCCCTCCAATTATATCACAAAACACCTGCTGCTCTCTGATTTCATAAAGTCCACATTTTTTCAAATCACCTGCTTCTGAAAAATGTGCGGAAAAGAAACCGTTTTCTTTACTTTCCCAGATTATTTTTTTCTCTGCCAAAATTGCTTTTTCTCCGGCTGCGGATCCTTTTGCCACTGTCAAAAGAACGTAATCCCCCGGCTTTGGTAAATCTTTTAATATCTCAAATACATTTTCCATCCAATCTCATCTACCCTACTACATATTTATTCAGTCTGTCAAATGCTTCTTTTAATACGGTTCCATCCTGAAACGGATCGGAATCTTCCGGCATTTCATCTTTCGCATGACATTTTCTCTGCCATGCAATACTTTTATTGTAACAAATTTTTCCGCCAAATGAAATAAGAAGGTGCAGCTCTTTTTGTCTGCACCTTCCCTTTTCCTTTATTTTGTGATCTGATTTTAAAAATACTTTGCATTCAGCTTTTTGACTGTCCATGCAAACCATACCAGTACTGCAAGTACCAGCACTAACATCACCCAGAATAATTTTCCTGTACTCTGCACGTAAGTATTATACAGATCTTCTGCGCCGTACAGGATCAGCACTACCGCAAGCACAAGAAGCTTCGGTCCCGCTGCTGCCCTGTATGCTTCCTTATCCTTACACTTCTTTATATTCGTATCTTTTGGTACAAGAATTGATGTATTGATGATTCCTTTGAATTTAAGCTGAAACCATGCATACAGGCTGTACAAGCCCGCCCCAATACCAATGATACCGAAAATTCCTTCCATTCCGTTCATTCTTTTGCCTTCTCCTGTCTATTTTACGCCAAGAATATTCTTAACGGTCTGCTCCATCTGATCCACATCACATTCCGTATTGTGACGGATCTCGGCATTCATGATCTCTTTGATGGCATTCGGAATCTCTGTACCGGATACTTTCTGAAGCTCCTCGATCAGTTTGAAATCATCCTGTCCTTTATACTTCGGATCGATCGCTGACATAACGCTTCCTGCAAATTTGTATGGACTTGCTGTGGATGCGATTACTGTCTTTCTGTCATCTTTACTGTCTTCTCTGTAAGCTTTATACACCGTTGCAGCTACCGCCGTATGGGTATCCATTACATAACCGGTATCTTCGTATATATCATGGATTGTCTTTGCGACCTGCTCTTCTGTCGCATATCCTGCCGCAAAATCAGCCAGGTTTGCTTTCATCTCACCTGTAATCGCGTAACTTCCCTTTGTCTTCAGCTCAGTCATAAGATCCGTATCTTTTCTTGCATCTTCTCCTGAGATCTTGTAGATCAGACGCTCTAAGTTGCTGGAGATCAGAATATCCATGGACGGAGATGTTGTAAGAACAAATTCACGGTTACGGTCATAAGTTCCTGTCTGGAAAAAGTCATAGAGAACTTTGTTCTCATTGGATGCACAGATCAGCTTTGCAATCGGGATTCCCATATTCTTTGCGTAGTATGCAGCCAGAATATTTCCAAAGTTACCGGTCGGTACAACTACATTGATCTCTTCATCTTCCGCAATCTCTTCATTCTGAAGAAGCTTCGCATAAGCATATACATAATATACAACCTGCGGAACCAGACGTCCGATATTGATGGAGTTGGCAGATGAGAACTGGTAGCCTGCTTCATTTAACTCTTTTTCCAGCTCTTTGTTCTCGAACATTGCCTTCACACCGCTCTGTGCGTTGTCAAAGTTACCGTGGATCGCAACAACAGAAGTATTGTCTCCTTTCTGTGTTACCATCTGCAGCTCCTGTACTCGGCTGACTCCGTTCTTCGGATAGAATACGATGATCTTGGTTCCTTCTACATCTGCAAATCCTGCAAGTGCAGCTTTTCCTGTATCCCCGGATGTTGCAGTCAGAATGACGATCTCATTCTTCACCTGATTCTTCTTTGCAGAAGTAGTCAGAAGGTGCGGAAGAATGGAAAGTGCCATATCTTTGAATGCGATCGTTGCTCCGTGGAACAATTCCAGATAATAAGCATCCTCCACCTTCGCAAGCGGTGCAATCTCTTCGGTATCAAACTTACTGTCGTAAGCCTTTGCGATACAGCTCTTCAGCTCTTCTTCTGTAAAGTCTGTCAGGAATTCCTTCATAACTGTATATGCGATTTCCTGATAGGTCATCTCTTTGAGCTCACCAAGCGACACCGGAAGCTTCGGAATCGAAACCGGTACAAATAATCCGCCGTCATCTGCCAGCCCTTTTAAGATTGCCTGGGAAGCTGTTACTGTCTTTTCTGCATCTCTTGTACTCTTATAAAGTAAATTCATGGTTCTCCACCCTTCTTATTCTTTCTGATTCACTTCAGCAATCTGCTAAAGTATTTTCCTATTTAGCGATTATAGCATAAGAACCTTTCAAGTGCAATGCCATCCTTATCTGCGTTTCCACTTTCGTCCACACATCCGGCTCAGAAGAAAACACAGGAGCAGTGCCCCGGTCAGAATAACACCGATCAGAAATATCAGAATCTTTACATAAGATCCATCTCCGGTTGCAACCGTCTTTGCTTTCTCAGTTTCCTTTGGCTTTTCCGGACTTTCCGGTTTTTCCTCTTCTGCCGGCTTTTCCTTTTTATAGGTTACACTCTGTCCTTCGTCCTCCAGATCTGCGTGCGCTGCAACCAGCTTTTCCTCCAGATACACTTCCTCAAATACAACAACCTGTTCTCCTTTAAGTTTCGTTGCATCAAACGTAAATTCCATCTGAATTTCTCCGAAATCTGTATCCGGGATCAGCTTTTTCTCTGCGGTCACTTCTTTTCCATCCTGAAGAACCGGCTTTTTGGTCTCCTTATCCATTAATGTGCCTTTAACTACATATTCTTTTCCAATCTCCAGATTTTTCCATTTTACCTGATCTATGACCGTTACCTGTTCTGTCCGTTTCCCGTTATGCGTTCCCGTTTCCCGGTCAGATGCTCTTGTCCCGATCTCCGGTACGGGATGTTCATCATTTGTCAGTGTCCCCAGATCAATTACTCGCATTTCCTTTGTTACTTCCACCTCAAACGCAGGAATCAGCATCCGGTCTTCATTATTTTTACAAGACAGTTCTTCCACCAGATACGTTCCGTAAGGAAGCGCTCCTCTTGTATTATCCGGAGTTCCTTCCCCGAACCAGATCCCATCTTCACTTGTCTTCCCCTCATTCGTGTTGACGGTATGTGGATTCCAGTACGCACCGGTCGAAGCCTCCCCGTTTTTGTCCGTCCGAATCACATGGCTCTCCCCAGTTGCCTGCGATGTGATCCGAAATGGGATATCCGCCAGTCTTTTCAAAGTTTTATCTGCCGCTTTCACCAGCTTTAAGTCCCCACGGATGAGCTTTTCCTTTATTTCCACTGGATTCCATATTTTCAGAGCTTTATAGCTTCCATTTTGCTCCGTTCCAGTCCTGATACAATGTGTAACGGTGTCCACCAGATACCCTTCCGGCGCATGCATCTCCCATACCGTAATCGTTCCAAGCGGAAGCTCGTTATTTTCAAAAAACGGATCTCCGCTGATCAGGTGCGCCTCATCCATCCGGACCACACCATCCGCATCCGACTTCAGCTTCCAACTCCTGAGTGGCACCTTCACACCGATCTCATTTTGATTGTCAAAAATGCTATCAAAAAATGCCACATGAAATTCTGCTCCCGCAAGAGAAAGTCCTGCCTGCGCCTGCCCTTTCCCTGTTTCCGCATCCTGCTTCCGGATCAGGATTTCCACCTTTGTCTTTTCCGGTTCATCCTGACACTCATAGGTCACGGTCTGTCCGGCATTCACCGTGATCTGCCGCAGCTTTGTGTCCAGTACATAGCCTTTCGGTGCTTTAGTCTCTTTGATGTCATAGGAACCCTCCGGCAGATTTTCTGCCTTCCCATATCCTTTCTTGTCTGTCCGGATTACGCAGACTGCCTCGGATGTCCCACTTTTACAGACGGTATACTCTGCCCCTTCCAGTGAATAGAGCTGATTATCAGCCGTAATCTCTGACCTTGCAGAGCTCTTCATGATCTCCAGGCTTCCGTTATGGGTTGTCTTAAAAAGATATATCGTTGATCTGGATTTTGCCACAAGCTGTGAAATCTGATTGCCACTCGACGGGATAGATGCCGAATGCCAGAACCGGTTATCGTTGCTATTATCTCCCCAGAAAAATCCGATATGGCAGTCTGCATCTTCTTCCTCCCAGGAAACCGGCTCAAAATAGATCACATCTCCTTTTTGCGCTTTTCCGCCCGCAAGCAGCTCCTCAATGGTGTTGTAATGATAGGATTCCACGGCATTGTCTGTCATCCAATGAAACCAGTTGCTCGCATTGACCTTGCCGCCACGGAGACTTCCTTTGTCAATTCCTGACAGATCCGCTCCACATTTTTCCAGAACATAAGCGACAAACCCGGTACAGTTCATTGCCCCATTTCCACCGTAGGCTCCGTTCGGACGCATGCAGTTCTCTGCTGTCAGAGGATATCCGCTGTAAGGCGTTCCCAGATAATAACCGTCCTTTTCGTGTTTTTTTAACTCCTCAAGCACTTTTCCCGGCTCTGCTCCTAATTTTTCATCAAGTTTTACAATCGTTTCTTTCTTTGCGATTCTCTCTGCTGAGTTTGCAGATACGACAGGCATACTGCTGCCCGACAATGATACTACCGCCAGAATCACACTTAGTATTCCGACAAAATGATTCTTCATATATTTCATAAAAGTTTCTCCTTCTGCCTTTTCAGGTCAGAAAAGAGAATATAAAAGACGAGTACCCTTACTATAAAGGAAGAGTACCCGCTTGTCAATAGTATTTTATTGTTGATCTGCCTCCAGAACGATCACACTTCTCGGTCCCACAAGAATTCTTTCCTCCGAAATCCGTACCGGATTCTGATAAATTTCCTGCTTTTTATCTCCAGTATTTGCCGCCACATGCCAACTATATCCGCCCGGAAGTTGTGGAAGTTCTACCCAGACACCTTCCCAGTATGGATTCATCAGAAGATACACACAGTCTTCTTTTGCCATTTTGTTATCATATCCGGCAAACATGACTGCCGCCGTCCGGATCTCCGGTCTGGAAAAATCCAGTTTCCACGGCACTTCACCGTGAAAACTGATCTCCGGAAATCCAAGACTACTCGCCCCTGCATCTCCTGTGATCGACGGATGCCGTTTCCGAAATGCCGTCATATAAGCACAAAAATCAAATACATCCTGAAACTTTTCTTTTCTTGTCCAGTCCAGCCAGGAAATCTCGTTATCCTGACAGTAAGCATTATTATTCCCGAACTGAGTATTGCCAAACTCATCACCTGCAAGGAACATCGGTGTCCCTCTGCTGCAAAGCAGGACCGCAAAAGCATTTTTCATCATCCGGTGGCGCAGTTCAACAACCATCACCTGATCAGTGTCCCCCTCTGCCCCACAGTTCCAGCTCCGGTTATCGTCACTTCCATCAAGATTTCCCCATCCATTAGCCTCATTATGCTTCTGGTTATACGAATAAAGATCATACAGGGTAAATCCATCATGGCAGGTCAGGAAATTCACAGAAGCATGTTTTCCGCGGATTCTGGTATCATAGATGTCCGGAGAACCGGCAATTCTCTGAAGCGCTGCTCCTGCTGCCCAAAGTCCCCCTTTTAAATATTCCCGCACGTCATCCCGGTATCTTCCGTTCCATTCTGACCATCTGCGGAATGCCGGAAAACTTCCGACCTGATAAAGTCCGCCGGCATCCCACGCCTCCGCGATCAGCTTTGTGTCTGCAAGCAGCGAATCATAGGCAAGATTCTTTACGAGTGGTGGATTTTCCATCGGTGACCCATCCTCATTTCTTCCCAGGATCGAGGCAAGATCAAACCGGAAGCCGTCCACCCGGTACTCTGCCACCCAGTATCGCAGACAATCCTGGATCATTTTGATCACCACCGGATGATTACAATTCACAGTATTTCCACAGCCACTGAAATTATAATATTTTCCATCGGGTGTCAACATATAATAAATCTGATTGTCAAATCCTTTAAACGAAATAAACGGTCCGCATTCATTTCCTTCTGCCGTATGGTTAAACACCACATCCAAGATTACTTCAATCTGGTTATCATGCAGTTCTCGGATCAGTTCTTTTAATTCTACTCCTTCCCGGTTGTATTCCGTTGATGCTGCATAGCTCGTATTCGGCGCAAAAAAGCTGACTGTATTATACCCCCAGTAATCAATCAGTTTCTTTCCATCAACCTCACGGCTCCCCTGCAGTTCATCAAATTCAAAGATCGGCATTAGCTCCACCGCATTAATCCCCAGTGTTTTCAGATAAGGAATTTTTTCTTTGATTCCGGCAAAGGTTCCAGGATGACGGACACTTTTGTCCATCTTCGTGAATCCCCTGACATGCATCTCATAGATGATCAGTTTTTCCATCGGGATCTTATCTGGCTTTTCACTGCCCCAGAAGAAATTATTCCGGACTACTCTGGCACGATATCCCCCTGTATTTAGTGCTTTTCCCCATACACTCTGCCCGGTAACTGCCTTTGCATACGGATCCAGTAAAATATGCTTTTTATCAAACAGCAGACCTTCCTTTGGTTTCCACGGTCCGTCCAGCCTGTACGCATATTCAAATTCTTCAATATCCAGTCCGAATACCATCATGGAAAATACATCTCCGATCCGGCAGTTTTCCGGAAATGGGATCACCGCATAAGGTTCCGGTTCCTTTCTGTGAAACAGAAGAAGTGCACATGTCACTGCCCCTTTTGAATGCACTGTAAAATTAACTGCCGACTGAAATGCAGTCGCACCCTCATCACGATACAGTCCGGGACAGATTTCAAATCCATTTACATTTTCTGTCGGAACCCATCTTGGCATCATTTCTTCCCAGCCACCAGATTTCGTGTACGTCCTGGAACGCAATGCCGTTCATCTCGTAAGTGCCGTATTTTTCCAGCAGCTTGCCCAGCCGCAGCACGCCCTCGCGCGCAGTGTGGATGTAAGGCAGTACCAGATAAACAATGTCCTCCTCGCCAATGCCGCCGGGAACTTCTGGCTGACCATCCTTGGCGGGGATATACTCCACCAGCGGGTCAGCCCCCAGAACGCGGGGGTTGGAAGTGATGGTCTCGGTGGCGGTCATGCCGACACCGGCCTCGTTCACGCCGCCTGCGGCCCAGATGCCCTTGCCCTCCACGGCGTTGGGCATTGCGGTCATCCGCATCGGGCTGCCGGGCAGCTCCACTTCCACATGGGAAAGTACCGACCGGTACATGGCCGGGTGCTCCTGCGGGGGAACGACCACGAACTTTTTGGGGGTGAAATGCCCGGAACCGGAATCGTCATTGCGGGCAATCATGGTAGAGCCATCATAAGAAGCTTTTCTGCCAACCAGAATTGTTGTACAAGCCATATTAGAATGCAAGTCCTTTCTGTATGCTGCGTACCGGAGAATCCGGCACGCAGGAAATGATATGGTTTATGATACTTATAGAATAATCGTTTGCTGCCGTAAATACAACTGGGCTGCCGCAAAAAAATTATGCGGTTTGGACGCAGAATTACTTGCCGACATGTACAAAGTATGATATAAACAAATAAAAGGATATCATGTAACTTTAAGGGCAATACCGCATAATTCTAAGTGCCGATACGGCGAGCGAGGTGCGGCAGA
>OGXK01000291.1_pt1 | contig 25642 bp, 21 predicted proteins | sample 1576261 | NCBI WGS metagenome assembly OGXK01 (sample SAMEA3541581, study PRJEB24748) | human gut metagenome | biome: human gut; feature: human-associated habitat; material: faeces | place: China | collected 2012 | reverse complement strand
GGGAATGAGGAAAAAGGAGGCATATTATGAAAGCGAAGCATCTCGTTTCCATGCTGCTCAGAAGGCCTACAGCCTGTCGCACACGAAGTGGATGTGCAAGTACCACGTCGTGTTCACGCCGAAGTATAGGCGCAAAGTCATCTACAACCAAATAAGGTCCGACCTTGGGGAGATCTTCAGGAAGCTCTGCCAGTACAAGGGGATAGAGATCATCGAGGGGCACCTGATGCCCGACCACGTCCACATGCTGCTGGCGATACCGCCGAAGTACAGCGTGTCCAGCGTGATGGGCTACCTGAAGGGGAAGAGCTCGCTGATGGTATTCGACAGGCACGCGAACATGAAGTACAAGTTCGGCAACAGGAAGTTCTGGGCCGAGGGCTACTACGTGTCCACCGTCGGCCTGAACGAGGCCACGATCGCGAAGTACATCCGGGAGCAGGAGAAGGCCGACATCGCGCTCGACCGGCTGAGCGTCAAGGAGCACGAGGACCCCTTCGATAGGGGGCCGGGGCGCAAATAGCGCCGGTTTGACCGGCCCGTCACGGGTCAACCTGCAGTGCGGCCCGAACCCCGTGAGGGCCGGCGCCTTTAGACGCGTGCCGGAAACCCAAGGGTTATACCCTAAGAGCAAACCACCCCTTTTAGGGGTGGTTTTGATTTTCCCACCATAATCCCGGACATACCGGTAACTTTTTACAGTCTGCCGCGCTATAATTTTCGATAACTATAAATGTTCAAGTAGGTTAGGGAATTTCATGCTAGATAAGATTAAAAACGGGGTGAAAGACATCCCTATCTCAGCGGACGCTTTTGGGTTTGCAGCGGTCATGGCGAGCGTGGCGCCCGTGCCGGACGCTATAGGCAATTTGGTAACTTCTATCAGGTACATTGCACTTTCGCATTCTGTCTGGTCTGTCCTGCAACCGGCAATTCCAGTAATCATTCTCGCACTCGCAGCCATTGCGTTTTGCAAAAATAACTATAAGGTTGCACTTGCGGCTGGTATCGTTGCAACTATCTATTTTTTACTTCCGGCTTCCCATATGAGCACTGAGCCAGTTGTAATCCAGCTCTGCGATACCATCTGCCTTGCCCTCTACACATTAAAATTGTGCGTTCAAGATAACTACGAAGAAACCGGTTATGCCGAATAGGGAGCTGAACGATCCAATGGAAAAAAGTAACGAGATCACCCATGTTAATGCGGAACTCATCCCACAGGATAATTCTGCTGAAAGTGATGATAAGGCACTCTCCCGCCGCCGTGTACTCGAAGCCGGCGCAGCGGCGTTGGCATTGCTCATGATGCCCAAGTTAGCGTTCGGAGCAACCTGTCCGGGCGGAAATCCTCCGAACGAAAGAGGTTGGTTCGGTTCAGGAAATGGATCTGTTGTCCATCATGGTGGGAACTATATCGGTGTTACATCTAAAACCTGGTGGTGGCAGGTCGGATATAGTTGGGATGCAAGCCAATGGCTTTGCCTCTCCTTCAGGGTATACGTCGAATCGATTTTCACGGATGAGCTCTATGATATTTTTAAGGTTCACGTCCAGGCAAAATGCGGCGATGTAAACACTTCAACCGGTCATCGAATCTGGTTTTCCAAATATAAAGATAACTATCTCCATTTTTGGGTGAGCAATCTTGGAATCGCCGGCAGTTGCCAAAAAACTGACTGGGAAGATAATAAATACTTCGCTTTCTCAAACGAAAACCTCGGTGGCGGAAATCGAAGTTGGTGGAGTATTACTGGTTGGTCCGATTTGGGATACGACTCCCCGACATACCTCTATAAGCGGAACAATGGTCTTCAAGACGCCTATTTCGGCCTTGGAGTTTATGTTTATAACGTCGTAAGCGGAGGCGTCAATATCTGGACTACACCTGACAGAGTTTTTCTTAATGGATTTACAAGTTCCCCTGATACCTTCATGGGCAGTGATATCCACGCAAAAATCGATAAAATTACCCTCGACCAGGACATGTCCCTGTTCGGCAAGATCGTCGCGATCGTTCCGGATGCCGTCAAGAGTGGATATCAATGTCTGGATGTCGATGCCGCAAGACAGTCCTCCGGCACGCTCGTTCATCTTTACGGTGCGGACGGAAGCGGAACGAATTATACGCAGCGCAATTTCGTCATGGGCCTCGGCGCGATGGACGAACGAGGCGGTATCACATTCACCATCTTCCCGGCCCATGTGAAAGGTTTCAGTCGTGTGCTCAATGCGTCGGGAGGAAGAAGCTATCTAGAGCAAGCCGCCCGAAACCGCACTGCTCCTTCTTCCACTCAAACGCTCCAGCTCTACGGGGATGACAATACCATCGCCGGTCGATTCTGGGTCACAAAGAGTGTCGACAAGAACGGCAGGTACAACATTATCAGCGATGCGTCCGGTTTTGCCTTCGACCAAGCCGACGGCAAGACCGCCGAAGGAACCATTGTCCGGCTACATTCCGACGGTAATAACGGTTCCGAATGGTCGAATGAAGCGCACAAGTGGCGTATCGAGGAAGTGTTCTTCAAGGGCACGATCTCGCTCGATGCCGAGCGTGTCGAGCCCGGCAAGACAATCTCTGTCATCGACCCGTCAAAGACGTGCACGCCCTACGATCAGGGCGGCACCGGTTCGGTGAAATACCTGTACCGCTGGTACTGGATGAAAGACGAGAGGGAAAGCCCGTTTGCCGAAAACAAGTATCCTGAAGCCTTTACGTTAAGCAGCTGGTGCCATCTTGCAAATTGCGGCGATCAGATCTGGCGTGACGCCTATGCCGGCGCGGGATACCCCGTTCGCGACACTAACTTCTTCGTCGAGGCCTTCAAGCTGAGGATCAAGTACGGCAACGGTTTCATCGAGAACAACGCCGACTTTGGAGCAATCTGCTACGCCGGATGCATGGGCATCGAAAATTCAGGCGATTTCTCTTGGTCCGATGTCTGCCGCGACGGCGAGGAACTTGGCAAGGGCGGCGTCAGCAACCGCATTACCGGCATCAAGATCTGGCTTGAGGGAGATATCGCCAAGGAATACGATATCGCCTACCGCGCCTTCATCTATGGGCAGGGCTGGACGGAGCGTTTCCACTCCAACGGCGGTTCTCAGGATGATGCGGAGCTGTGCGGCTCGGATGATGCATCCGGCAGCAAGGGAGCCATCAAGTGTATCCAGGTATTCGCCATCCCGAAGCCGCGCGGCGCCAAGCTGGCACGAGAGTTCGCCGAGGACAATTCGTTTATCCCGGAAAACTCCCATTCGGGTGGCTATCTCACGGCACAGGCGATGCTCGCGCTCAACCTCGATGACACGTCGGGGTTCGATGGGCACAAGATGATCGCCGATGCGTATCAGGGCGACAGTTCGAAGGGATTGGAGGCGCTGCCAGTTCCGACAACAAAGACACCTCAAGTCGGTATCAAAGTGTTCTATTATGTCGACGGCGAAGGCGATCCGTGTTTCGAGGAAGAGTACGAGATGGGAACGACCTATCAGGTGAATCCCGATGCGACTGCCGCCGGTCAGAAAGACAACTGCCTCGATCTGGTCTGCTGGTACACGGACCCAGAGTGTACGCAACCCTATGAGCCGCAGGAGCTCAAAACATCGTTGAAGCTCTACGGATACAATCCGTGCTCCGTCAAGTACGACACGACCCCCCGCAGCAGCGTGCTGGACACCTCGTATAACTGGTCGACGGACGCCGACCTTGGCACCGCGCTAGATCTGGCAGCCCTGTACCCGCAGGACGAGGTCGTTAAGTATGGGACGAAGCTGACGTTTGCCGGTCCGTGGTCCGCTTGGTGCGAGGATGCCGGGAAGACACGCTGCGTGTCCAGCACGCCCGGTGTATACGCTACCTCGGGCGCCAGCGGATCCCCGATCCTTTCGGCGACCATCAAGGGCAACACGACGGTCTACGTCGATTGGCCTTGGAGCGGCTACGACGGCGTCATGAGCGCCCGGTCGTAGCGGATATCGACTGAAGAGACTGAAAGAGGGGTAGGTGGAGTTTCATCTGCCCCTCTTTATCAAAACCGTCGTAAACCCTCTGGTTTTAACTATGGGGGTGCCAATTTGCTATGAGTTTTTAAACGGGAATATCTAGCATATTTTTTACGAAAGGACAGAAATGCTATCACAGGGAAAGAACCTTATTCTTGCAATTCGTGAATACGAGGATTCTGTCGATATGCCCCTAGAAGAGAGAGTTACATATACAGATGAATTGAATAGGCTTCATTTCATTGCAGGTGATGACAAATTTCGAACAACGAATTACGCCGGAACGCATTGTATTTTATGACAAAGAAAAAGGGCGAGACCTAGAGCGTTTGGCCGGGATCCAGTTCCCCGAATACTACTCTAAGCTCGCCTCTGATACTATTATACACAAGCCTCTTTGTATTTGCAACCGCCGAAATAGACAGGTCTCCTATGCCGCCAATCCATCGCTTGAACAACGAAAAGAAACCATGCGTTCTATTCAAGAAATGAAAAAGCCTGATATTCCATTACAAATGAAAGATGAATCCGTCCGTTAAAATTCGCAAGCGCTTGCGAATAAAAAAAGAAGAAGGCTGCGGAGAGAGACCGCAATCTTCTTCTTTTCCTGTATAAAAATAGGCTGATGCCGGTAGATAGGAATACCGGTCAACAAGGTGATTCCGGAAGGAATCTTCGAAAACAATACTACTATAGCATAGTATAGACAGTTTGTCTACTTCCTCTGTTGCGCCGGCAAGACATCGTCGGGATCGATCTCATAGAGCCCGAATGCCGCCGCGATCTTCATCATGTCACGCATACCGGCAAGATAGGCCGTATCGACCTGGTCACAGGCATGGACGCGGACAGCGCGGATAAAGCGATCCGTCACATCCCGAAGCTCCTGCGGAATCTCATGAGAAATCTTGAGCCAATCCTGCTCCGCAAGATGTTCTTCCATCTCACTTTGTCGGAAGCCGGGGTCACGCTCGCTCAACTCGACCATCGACCCGTCCTTCAGCTCAGACAGGGCCGAGCGCAAAGCGACCTGAAAGCTATTTTCCTCCATACGTATCCTCCTTCCGTTAATGCAATATGCTAGTATTATAGCACTATAGCAACCGAAAAGCAACCGTATGTTCGAGCGTTCGAGGTATATCGCACCTTTCAAAACCGATGAAGGCAATAGCCCGATCTATCCGACACGAGCCCGTAAATGCTCTTCGGAAAATACTCTTCAACTGGGACTGATTCCCTTGCCGCATCGAAGAGGCCGGATTTCAAGGCATGAATTATCCGCTCTTCCGCAACTACCGCCATGAGCTCGCAGTTACTCAATGCGAAGAATATGATCTTCTCCGTGCCGAATAATTTGGCGGCACTCTCCCATACCGATGACAAGAGCAGCGCCGAGGCGCCTCCCACTCCCCCGCTCAGCCTACCGATCTCCAACATAGCGAGCTGCCCCGTTGTGCCAGTGAAGCCGATCCGTATATCCGATTTGAGGTTGCGGGATGCATATTCGAACAGCTTCCCTCTCGGCAAGCCGAATGTATCGAGATTGTCATACGTCACGATTGCGGCCGCGTAGCCGTCCGTTTCGGATTCACCCTCGACGACGTAGGTGACAAGCAGATCGAGATAGCGATCGTAGATGATCCCCAGCTCGTCATAGCCGTCAGCCTTCCAGGCCGGCGACAGCACCGGATAGATCCTGTACGGTATGACTTCTTTAGCAGGGACCTTATATACCCCGTATTTCATATCAAGGTCGCATATCGGCTGACCCACATCGAACGCATCAACCATTTCATTTCCCATCCGATCTCCTATCGGATGGAAGCGGCGATACCCACCGCGCCACATCCTTCCCATATTCAATTCCTCCTGTAATGCTTTGTGTAATAATACTATAGCATCATAGAAGATATATTGATACAGCCGACTACATTTACGATGGCTTTCGATCCATTTCGATGAGATCCTTCCCGATACTTTCTATAGTCGCTTGAAACAGGGAGGCACGGCGAACGCTAAAAAAGGGGCAAAAAGCCCCTTTCATTACCGTTCTCTTTCAGTTCTTGAAACTGAGTCATTCATCCGCGGTATCTGCAAAACCTTATCAAAACCGTCGTAAAACCCCTGGTTTCAACTACGGGGAGTGTCAACTCGCTTGACATGCAATGGCTCCTTTTGCCCGACTGTCAACTTTTCAATATGCCGTTGAACACCGCCGATGTTTCGCTCGATGCGGCTTTCGATAACATCAAGTCGAGCCTGGATACCATCGTTCCCATGGGACAAGATCTCCTTTGCCTCAAGAGGGAAACCGACAAGCTTGCCCCTATCGAACCAGCTGTAATCTCTGAAAAGGCTGAGCTGCTTGTCAGGAGCCATATCTTTCGGTCCAAATGGTTTCGCGATATAGCTATCTTCAGCGAGAATGTTGTAGGCGTGACACCAAAGGCTTGTCCCATTATCGAAAATCGGCGCAAGCCTTGTAAATTCAAGTGTTTCAACATTTCGGATTACCCCGAAGTTACGCCAGTGCCGGTCTTGATTGGCAAGGATATAATCACAGGTGAACATTTTTGCCAGACCTTCCTCTACATTTTTGAGACCAAGGCTCTTGTAGGTGTCCACCAGAAAGTCATAGTCACTTATAGAATCAGGTTTCTTTCGTGTTGAAAGTACGTCATATGCGGTGACTAGCTCCTCATCCTGTCCGAGCATGTTCTCACATGCGGAATAGATTCGGCCATTCTCCTCAAATAGGAAGTAAGGAACGTAATCGTTTCTGCTTAGCAGGCGGTTATACAGCGCCGTCGCCACAACTTCGTTCAGAACCTCCTGTCGTGTCGACCCAGTCCCGCCTTTCACGAGGATTCGCCTGTCATTGACGATCTTCCATTTTTTATTGAGATCGCCGCCAAGCGTCGAATTCGGCGACATCAGATTCGGATTGCCGGACGATTCCTGTCCAAGAGTCAACATTCCAAGATCGTCTGTAAAGTCATTATCGAAGAAATTGACATCCTCCCATTTCAAAGGATTCTTACTGTCGTTGATCCAGTAACGATCAGACAGTGAAAGTCCAAAATTCTCCTCCGCCAGCTCCAACGTGCTATTGAGATTCAAAGAATCGAGAAGTTGCTGAATCTGATGCCGGGACGCTGGAATCGCCCGCCGGCGCCACCAGTCGTTGAGTGCACGCCTAGTCACGATACCTTTTGAATCAGCGAGAGCCACGGGTGCATATCTGAGATCATGAACATCAACAATCTTCACCACTGCGTGAATATCGCGGTCATATCTGAAAGAAACAACGGGGTGGTTCTTGTTCATCAATGTGTATTCAGCCATCTTCATGATTTCCCCTTTTGATATAATAATACAATTATACCATTAACGGCACGACGATTCAATCTCGAGCGCTCGACTTGATTCGAGATATTCGAGCGGCGCGAATCTGATGCCATCCGAATGCCCCGAAGGGCCGCCCTTTATTAAGGGCGGATAACTGAAAGGCGGTACTCGCCGTCTGCAAGGCGCATCGGATAGATACTGTCCGTGAGCCGTTCCTCCAGCGCGACTTCCATCTCATTGATTTCATGGACCATTGCGAGAAGCATTTCCGGTTCACCGGCTGTCTGCGGTACAGCAATGACCTCTGAAATGCTCGATGGAAGGAAGACAAGGCTATCGGTCCCGAACATTTCGGCAAGTCTCCTGCGAACCGACGGGAGCAACATCGCCGCCGCCCCGCCAAACTGTTTGTCTTTCCTGGTTGCCGCAACCATCTTGAAGCCGGATGCGTCATCACGCAGCGTCATGAAATCGACAATCCCTTCAAGGTTGGCAAATGCAGCCTCTCGGATCTTCTGACGGGAAATTCCGAAAGTCTCAAGATGGCTGTCCTGAAGTCGAATCGTTCCGATTCCAGCATTCATCTGCATCAGTTCGACGCGATATGTAATCAGCATGTCGAGATATCGATCGAATGTGATACCGGCCTTCGCAAAGCTTTCCGTATTGTTTTCGGATACGACAACTGGATAGATTTTCTCGAACAGCTCGCCGCTCTTGAAAAGGGCATTCAGTCTCTCCCCGATCGTCTCCTGGTCTTCCGTCACACAGTATCTTCCGTCGAGATCGATCAGGGTATCGAAAAGTTCCCCGTCTGACATCTGCGCCCATCGTTCGTTCTGGTAAACGTTTACAGATACCGTTGTCCCGGCATCCAAGGTGTATCCACGCTCGATACCATTGTTCACCGTCTTCTCAGCGTAGCGAAGTCTGAATTTGGCATCCTTCTGTTCCGCGATATGATTCAGCGCCGGCAATCTCATCTCCAGTTCCTCCCTGGTCATCATTCTCTGTCCATTCATTTCTCTTCTTTCTTCCATTTTGTTTTCCTCCTTGTTTTTCAACCTACTGTTTTCTTTGGTGCCTTTGTGGGTTCGGCACTCAACATCCGCTCTTCCGTCGGCGCTTCCGAACCCTGTTCAGTTTTCAATGTGCTGGCGATTTCCCGTCGCCGGTATCCGTTCAAGACCACGATGGGACTGAAACGACAAGGGACAAGTGAAACGATGCGCCGTAGGGCAGCCCTTGCGTTTCCGGACCTCGGTGGGCTAGGAAACCCGCGAGCGACGGGGACCGCTCACATGGAACTAACAGGGACCGGTTGCAAAGACGACCAGATGTCGCGGCTTTGACGAAATCCGCAAGCGTTTGCCAAAATACGGTTCAGCAAAAACATGGAGAGAAACGTAATGGTCGGATGAGAATGAGTGGTAGAATCTTACAAAACAGGGAAGGAGGCAAGTGTTTGAGGGAAATCATCGTCGACAGGGAAAATGGAGCCAAGGCATTCGTCCTATTCGAGCTCACCAAAGGCAACATCGCGGAAGTCAAGGACCGATACATTCTGGAGCAACTGCGTTCCGCAATCGATAGCCCATGGAGCACTGCCCTTCCCGACGGAATTCGCTCAGCTCTGATGCGTTCGGTTTCAGAAGAGATGGAAGACAGATTCCTTCTCGAGAACATGGACAAAGATACCGATAGGAGCGTCAAGAGCGCTATCAGGAGTGCCGTGATAAAGGTCAAAGGGCAGCATGGGGTCAAAAACGGACCCTGGACCGATGCATACGGCGATGCCGATGTCCTCGATTATGCCTACCAGGAGATTATCACGCGATTCAGCGATGGTCCGGGCGCCTTGCTCGATGAAATCGAAATTCCTGAAGGCTACCGAATTATCTCAGGTGAGAAATGGGCAAGCGACCTCTCGGGAATCGGACGGGAATGGGTCGACGACATCAACCCCTTCCTCCTGCTGGCGGATAAGACCGGAGAGCTCATGATTTGCGACATCCTGTCGAAGCGGACCGTGCCAGTCGTTGCCGTCAGAAGCGATTTCGCAGAACGGTTTGACAGGCTTGCCGACGAAGACGGCATGATCGGCGATAAGTTCTGGACATATGCCTGCATCGCAGAGGCCAGGGGCCGCAATATGACTTTCGATTTCCGCGGTGCGGTATCGAGGGCATTCGAATTGAAGGGGCGAGTCGAAAAAAGCGATTCGCCAGGGCGAGACGATGGAAAGTTGACCGTGAAGGGCGAGATCGCGCGAGCGGGTGCCGATAAACTCGCCGAAGAGGCCAAAAAGAAGGGAGAGTTGTTGCTTGACGGGTGATGCAAGAGAGATCGATTCGACTTGCAGGACGGATGGCAACTCGAATGGGCGATGCGTACCGCGACCCGCATTCCATGCGGTGCCTGGCGGCACCTATGATCCGCTCACCAAGGCTCGCTCGATGGATAGACTTTCAGGATCAAAACGACTAGAAGGAGACGACAAATGACAATGACTAAATTCTCCCGCATCAACAAGCAGCGCGAGGAAATCACCATGCGCGTTCTGGAGGACATGGAGAAAGGCGGTAACGAGTGGAAGAAACCGTGGGTAGAGGCCTCCCCTCTCCCACCGCATAACCCGGTCTCAGGTACCCAATACAGCGGACGCAACTTCCTCTACACATATGTCTACGGCATGATGCGAGGCTATGCCGACCCGCGTTGGGCTACCGAGAAGCAGATCAAGGAAATGGGCTGGAAAATCCCAGAGAACCTGCAGAACGGACGCGGGGGCATCAATGACGAACTCGGCGTAGGCATCGAGCACTGGGGCATGTACGCCTACATTCCGCGCGTCAAGAAAGACGGAACGCCGCTTACCGACAAAGGGGGCACACAGAAGTTCACCAGGGTCCGCGCCGTCAAAGAGAACGGCGTCTGGGGATGTTACCGTAAAGGCGATAACGGAAAATATGAATTCGAGCAGCTGCCGAGTGGCGTCCATCCGCACCCGGAATGCGACCGCTACTTCAAGGTCTTCAACCTCTCACTTATCGAGGGCGTCCCGTCGCTTCCCGTTCCCGACCTCGCGCCGAATGACGATATCGAAGTCGGACTCCTTGCCGACGATGTGATCGCGTCGAGTAGGTGCGAGGTGTTCGAGGGGAGCACCGACGGCGCCTACTACAACTTCGCCAATGACAAGATTTCGGTTCCGTCCCGCGAAGCGTTCAACAGCAATTCCTCGTTTCTCGCCTCACTGCTCCATGAGATGGGCCATTCTACAGCGCCCGCACTTGACCGTCAGATGACGGGTGACATGCGCAGCAAGGAATATGCACACGAGGAGATCGTCGCTGAGCTAAGCAGCATCTTCAGCTCCGTCGACCTTGCCGTCAAGGCCGAGACCGACCCCGAGGCCGCCGGTTATGGCGAGCATGTCGCCTACCTCGAGTTCTGGAAGGGGCGTCTCGACAGCGTGGCCGGCACGGACGAATATGAGGCGACCAAGGAAGAGCTCTGTGACGATTTCTTTGCCGCCGCTTCCCAGGCATCGCAGGCGACCGACTTCATCATCGACCGCTACGAGCAGGAAGTCGGGCATCCGGCAGCCGGCAAGGAGATCGTGCAGAAGCTCGATATGCCCGAAAAGACGGAACAGGAAGACCGCGCCGACCGCAGTCTCTCGCACAAGAAGGAAACGGCTCGCGACGCGTCTGCCCACATGCAGGGCGACCGCGCAGACCTTGTGAACATGCGCGATGAAAATGCCATCGGAGCGTAAGCAAAGGGGAATGGGCAATGGCTAAGTTTGATTTCGATAAACCCGTCGCCAGTTTCAGCTGGTATCTGCAGAACGGCAGCACCGATGACAAAAGGGGCAACCGTCTCCACGTCGGTACCGGACAGAAGGCCCAGATCTATTTTGACCCGGAGAGCGGTGAATTCATCGGCAAACTCAAATATGTCGACGACTATATCGACCTCGCGGACGGCGCAAAGCAGCATTTCGAGCTGCCCCGCACAGCCCGCGAGTATAAACCGAGCGATTTCAGTCCGAAATTCCCGATCTCTAACGTCAAATTTGAAGTAGATGAGTCCGTGAAGGATTTTATCCACGTCCTGCCGCGCGGTCTCTTCTTCTACCAGAATGAATTCTACGATGCCGTCTTCGGGGACAAGACGGACTACCCAGAATCACTTAAGGATTTTCTCTTCACCCGCACGGGCGACATCGAGGCCGCCGGTGAATTCTATGGAGCAATCGAAAAGTGGCCGCAGAGCGTCTACTGCACCCTCGTGGAAATGTGCAATGTCGAAAACCGTCCCATTCCGGAATATGAGAACGATCGGGCTCTGCCGCTCGACTACCATAAAGAGCTGCTGGCGTCCCTTAAAGATCATTTCGGATGCGGAGAGAGTAATTACAGGACGCCAGGCGACCTGATCGCTGCCAGGAGCTACGGCTCATATCTCTCCGGTATCTCGCTTAAGTTCAATCCTCAAGACGTTATCGCGGCTGTAGAACATGCTACCGAGACTGTTCAGGCCGAACTGGTCCCCTATCTCTCAGACAGCTTCGGACCCGATAGATATCTTCCCTGCGGCTGCCATGTCGCCGTCCAGATGAATAGTTCGATTGAAAATGCGGCGCAATCGATCAAGGAGCTGCGGGATGCCGGAGTGGATCTTGACGCCTTGCCGAACCTCAGCTGCGACGAATGCAGACAGCTCGCCGCCAAAGTCATCCCATATGCGGAGAATAAAGCGCAACCGGCACCCGACCGCAGCCTGGGACACAAACATGAAGTGAACCGCGATGCGGCGCAGCGGATGCAGGCAAGTCGTGAAAACGCCGTAAGTATGATCGGCGACCATGCGATTCACATGTAAAGGAGCCGAACAGACATGGATACTGAAAAAACTCTCGATCTTAATAAACCGCTCTTCAGCTATAGTCGCTACGAAAGAAACGAGTACGGTTACGGAGACGACTTTATCCACCGCGACGGCGATGGCGTCGACATGCAGGTCTTTTTCAATCAAGCCACCGGTGAGTTCGTCAGCAAGGGCGTGTCGATCTCTGATTTCACCAATCTCGTCGAAGGCAAATCCGCCCGTGACACGAATGCCTGGACTAGGCACTCGCTCGACCCGAAAGAACTCCTTCCAGATGACATCTCCAAAGTCGAAATCAACGATGGGATGATGGCCTTTCTGAAAACGTATAGGTTCAACGTATCCGATGAGCACACCGGTGACCCTATCCAACAAGAGGTATATGACTTCGATTTCAAGGATGCCGATTTCTACAGTGCGCTTTACGGTGACGTCGGAAACTGGCCGCCTGCTGTTTTACGGGGAATTGTCGATAGATTTGCCGAGACCGGCACGCATGTGCTCGAATTCAAAAGCGAGTATTCGCTACCGACCGGCTACCATGAAAAACTGTTCGACGCCTTGAAATCATATTTCAAATGCGCCGGCGAGGACTATACGACTATCGATGAAACTATCTATATGGAATACGGCGGCGGAGCCGATGTCGATGGGTACAGCCTGAAGTTCAGTCCCGGAGCCCTTGTCTCGGCAGTTGAAAGCGGCTCCCGCTCGCTCGAAGGTGAACTTGTCCCATTGATAGACTATGAGCTGATCGGCGGAGGCGAAACGTATGAATATCTCCCCTGCGGCTGCCAAGTCGATATTCCCATGAATGATTCCATGGTCGCCGCATCTCAGTTCCTTAGAAATCTGCAGAATGCCGGAGTGGATATCGGCAAACTGCCGAACCTCAGTTGCGACGAATGCGGCCAGCTCGCCGCCAAAGTCATCCCCTATGCGGAGAATAAAGCGCAACCGGCACCTGACCGCACCCTGGGACATAAACATGAAGTGAACCGCGATGTGGCGCAGCGGATGCAAACTGAACGAACGACAGTCAACCAGATCCGTGAAGAAGACACCGTAGGCGAATAGTTAAAAGGAGCGAATCGCAATGTCCGATTACATCAAATATATGTACCGCGAATACCTTGAAGGCCGCACCCGTATCAAAAAAGTCAATGAGGACCAGCCATTATTTCCAAACACCGGCGCCGGCCTATTGATCCAAAAAAACAAGCTTACCGACGATTGGACCGCGCTGAACGTCTCCGACGGGCATTATGAGGAGGAGTCTTTCAATCATGAAGCCCTTGCCGCGGCCTTTCTTCAGGGCGCGAATATGGGACAGCTTCGTATGTTAAACGAGATACTTGACCGCGCCCGGCTGAACGGACCATATTGCCTGGAAAACGTCGCCGACGCATTGCTGTCTTTTGCACCAGCGTGCAAGGCCGAATCGCTCATGGAAAACCCCATGCTGCATTTCATCGAGCTTTCCAAGTCCTTCTCCAAGAACGGCGGCATCTACGATCCCGTCCACGGTATCTATATCGACTCCAAAGTCAATGGGTTGGGCGATGTCCCACATTTCACGTTATATGATGTGTCGGTCGCAGACATCGAGGAATGTATGGCCTGGGGTATAAAGCACCTCGATGAGGTTCCCGGACAGATCCATGTCGTGAACGGTTCCCCCCACATCGCGACAATCTACGTTACGGGTCCAGATGACCGTCGAATCAATGACCTTATCTTCACACTTTGCGAAGACGGTCGCTGGAGCTATGTCTCGGAACTCGATGCGGAAACGCTCGCCCGTTTCAATGAAATCATTGCAAAGGCGGACCGCATCGAAGCGGGTATCGTAAAAGATGACGAGTGGCGCGACGGGATGGTCGAGCAGGTGTCGGGGTTCATGGATAAAATCAAGGATATGGATGCAGAGGAGGCGGAAGGTGCCGATACGGTGCTCGCCGAGACATTCAATTCGATTGACGCCCTCTCAACCGATGCTGCGATTGATTTGCTGCGCGTCTATTCGAATTGCGATGCATCCGGACGCGATGCCGTCGCCAAGACGTTCTATGCGTTGTCCGGTGAATCATTCGACTCCTATCTCATGACGGCATCGGAAGTATGCAAGAAAACGCTCGGTATGCTTGAGCCCGAACCGCCGCAGCCTGCAAAAACTAAGAACCTATCCCAGAAAACAATGTCGTCACGTGAGGCATCGAATCGACTGTCTGATGAGATCGGCGTGAAGCCCTGCACACGCGATGAAGGCACCGTCGGCGACAGCTGATCAGCGAACGGAGGTCTAGGGTTATGACGCAGGTGGTATATGGACAAAAAGGCTACTTAGGCTCCTCAATGAGCGTACGTGCAGCCGAGGCGTATGAACAAGGCGAGATGCCAATCAGCAGATGGACCAAGACTGCAATTATCCAGGCGGTCAAGGACTACTGTTTCGATTTCGACCTGGCTTACGATCCGGATATCGAAAACAATACGAAAGCAGAGCTCGTTAAGGAATTTCTCGAGTATAAATCTTGGCATCATTCCAGCCGTACTGCCCGCGAGGTCGAGTTTTTCGGTCTCAATGAAGATGCCGTCTGCCGGAGTTTCGAGCAGATGAGCGAGGAGCAGATTATCGAGCGAGATCGACAGATGGCAGATGAACGGGCTGCGCTGGAGGCGCGACTCCAATTCATGCAGTCGCGGGAAAAGGAATTCGAGCAGAAATTTGGATGTAACCCATCGAGCGTTCTGGCCTATGAGGCCGTTCATCCCGAGATGTGCACACGGTTCATCGCACGACGCAAGAAAACCGAGATGATTTCTTACCGATTGCCAGCTGAAGCAGTCAAGGCCGGTATGAAAGAGGAACAGGTCTGCCCTCTCGCATATGCCGGGCATAGCCGCGTCGCCTATTTCGACGTCTTCATGCAGGGAACAGGGAAGAAACGGCATTGGGAGGATGTTGACTTCGAGGCTCTTACTGAAAAATTCGATAAGGCTGCCGAGAAGGGGAAGCGTGCGAAAATGCAACCAAAGGCGAGGCTCGATGCAAAAAAGACTTGCGTCGAGGAAGCGATGAGGGTGATGCGGGAACAAACCGACAATTCAGGCGACAAAGAACAGGAGAATCAAAAATGAGTTTCACAATGGAACAATATAACGAAGCCCTGCTAAGCGTTATCGATAAGAACAAGCGGTATGCAATTGAGGCGTTGCAAAAACCTACAACCGTGTATAAAACCGAGGGATTCAAGAATATCCTATACACCCTGATGGTTGCACCGCAGCTGCAGGACAGTCAATCTGTTCTCGATTTTCTAAATCGGGATACGCTCGAAAGCAGCCTTGCAGAAACCATCAACAACCTTATCGACGAAATCAAAGTCAAAACGAGCGGTAAAACAGACGAACTAACTATCTGTCGGGTTGCTGAGAATCTATATCTCGATTCGTTCTGCCAAGAGCATGACAGTTTGCTAAATGCGATGATCGATGCGTTTGAGCAAGACGGATGGAACATCAAGCTATACAAAGACTATCCTGGATATTTCGAGATTGAACGTTGGACCGGCACATCCGACGGCCCCGTAATTCTCTGTATCGACCTCCGCAGTAAAGGTCTTGATTCTCCGAGCAATTGGAAAGATGAGATCAACGACGTTGTCGATAGTTGGGATGTTGAAGAAAGATCCATTCTCAACCTTCAATTTGCTCCTGGTACACCACCACTTTCGGAAATTATTAAAGATTTTCAAGATTTCAAAGATAACGAGCTTAGCAGGCTTACTTTTATCACCAAAAATGTGGCTGATGCCTGGGAAAGGAAAAGCATGAGAAATGAAGACTTGGCACTGTCGCGAGAGCCACACAACCTTTCAGCAAAATGCGCACGCATTACTGATATCTCGCATAATTTCTCAATGCGCCCGAAAGATGAATCATTAACACATGATGGTGAAAACACTAACAGGTAAGTAGAGGGAAGTCAGATTGGGGGTCTGGCTTCCCTCTTTTTGCGTTCGTTGTAACTGACATGAATACATGGTATAATAGTACTAGCTGCAAAACATAGGGAGGAACGCAAATGAACAAGTTGGAACTTGAGCTGGATGAGAAAAAAGTGCTTGCTGATGGTGAGTATAACCTTGATGAGCTTTACGGATATATCGACTACATCGCCGTGACCGAGAAAGGGCTTCGTAAGGAAGGGAGCTTCTACATCGAGGATGATCCGGTTGACGACGGTTTTGGAATGATTGCTGCTGTCGAGCTGATTCTTCTCCGGAACGATTGGTTCCGGAAATACGTGAAGACACTCAACTGCTACTGGTGGGATGAGGAAACAAACAGTTTCGATGTTGAGGATGGGATTGAGGAAGCCGTGAGAAATTGGGGTTCATTTCATTCGGGCACCTATTCCTTCCCCACCGGCATCCGGAAAGATGCGATTCCGATGCACAAGCTGGAACTCATCTTGGATGAGCAGAGAATCATCGACGACGGGCTTATCAGGATCGATGATGTGAACAATTACCTCGCCAAGCTGATCGTCGAGACAAATGGTCTTCGCAGGGAGGGAAACTTCTATATCGAGGAGAATCCTGAAGACGGTCTGGGTGCAATCACCCATATCGCCCTCTGTCTCTCGAAGCAGAACTGGTTCAGGAACTACGTGAAGGTCCTGAAGTGCTATCGTTGGAATGCCGATACGCAAGATTTCGATATCGAGGATGCGATTCAGGATATGATTTTTGCCGATTTTCCAGTCAGCTAATATTTTGGAGTTCCCATGGGAAAGACGTTAAAGAAATATCTACTTTTTGATCTTGACACCACCGCTCTTAAAGAAGAGTTCGGACCAAAGAGATATACAGTTGCCTATTCCATGATCAGACAATTCCTAGAAAACTGTGGCTTCGAACACAAACAAGGGTCTGGATATCTTTCCACTGAACCGATCTCTCTCAACCAAATAATCGCTATTTACCAAGCCATGACAGAAGAAATGCCATGGCTTGATTCGTGTTCCAAGACAATGGACGTCGGAAACGTCAGGGGATTTTACAACCTAAAGACGTTGTCGCAAAACCTCGTCGCCGACAATGCCGTCGATAACTCACAACTTGAGCTTGCTGATTTTGATAGAGTTTTTCCGACGGTCGGTATCTCTCACGATGAAAGCATGTCACGACGATATCTGATGTTCGACCTAGACTCCGCTAGCCTTAAGAAGGAGTTCGGGCCAACACGATACGCTTTGGCATATTCCGACCTAAGAGAAGCACTTGAAAATCGCGGTTTCGAGCATAGACAAGGCTCTGGTTACCTCTCAAAAGCTCCTATTTCTAAAAACAAATTGATCGTGCTCTACGATTCGCTTGTTGAAGAACTTCCTTGGCTTAACACTTGCTCTACAGCTATGCATTTTGCAGATATCGGCAAAACCTTCAATTTGAAAACCCTTGCAAGAAACAGTAGCACCTCAATCTCGGATGTTGAATTTTTTAGAAATCAAGGTACACAAAAAAGAACATCGCGTGCGAGCGCTGAATCAAAAACCCAATCAGCTCGTGCCACCGGAAAAGACAACATCATTCAATTTGCGCCTCGTCAAAATGGCAAAGATATTCCCTCCTCGAAAGGAACTTCTCTTGCCTCTAAATCGCAGAAATACGTTGCTATGGCAAATGCCCTCAATGCTGCTTCGAAAAGCTACGTGTATCGTAACGAAGTTGCACGGTAGCTGATAGAATTAGCGTAATGAAGAAGCTGCGCATGTGGATCGTGTACAGTATGAACAATCGGAAGGTTTAGATAATGGATATTTACTCTGCCCTGTTCGGTGCGTCTTTCATTACGCTGATCGTGTTGTTCGGCATCGCGATTGTGACGCTTGTCGGCAAGTGGAAGGTGTATGCCAAGCTCGGCATGCCGGGTTGGTACTCCCTCATCCCCGTCTTCTCCGACTACAAGCTCTGCGAGCGAGTCCGCGGCGGTGAGGAGAACAAGACATTCCTCATGGCATATCTCATTGTGCTGATCTGCTCGTGGGTGCTCTGTTGGGCGCCGGCGGTCAACTGGATTCTCATCATTGCACAGTTCGTGATGAACATCATCGTCCTCAACGATCTTGCCCACACTTTCGGTAAGGAGTCCGCCTATACGATCGGCCTCGTACTGCTCGGTATCGTGTTCTGGCCGATGCTCGGGTTCGGCGAAAGCGTGCCTGTAGACACTGAGGATGATAGCGATACGAGCTACGAGGTGCTTTAGCTGAAATTCGCAAGCGTTTGCGAATTTCACTGAATCGTATGCTGGATATGCACCTAACTGTTTCTGGATCAAAAGGAGCTACCGTCAGTACGGCGATAGCTCCTTTTGCTGTATTCAGCTAATTATCCAGCATGACGCTCTATCCTGTAAAACATCTCGCTTAAGGAGTTACCCTATGAGAAAAATAGTTCCAATACTTTGCATTTTGGCGTTGTCGCTATCGGGATGCAGTTCAACAACCTTGCTCAGAAATGGAGTAGATGAATTAAGGGATTATATCGCATCGGAAAATGCTAAGACAAAAAAGAAGCTGGATGATCGGCTCAACAAAAAGATTTCTACTCTAAATAGAGCAATTTCCGAGAAAAATGAAGAAATCATATTTGAACTCATGGCTGATGATCTGAGAGAAGATGGAGACAAACTTAAATCACAGCTAAAAGATTTTGTGAATTTTATTCCCGGTAAAATTGTAGAGACGAGTAACCGTAGCTGGGGAACTTTAATCCACGCGGAAAACTATAAGGATGCCCCAGATAACGTTATCGAAAGAAAGATCTGGCCTCATGACGATGAAGGCAATTATTATTGTAGCGTTCGGGTATACCGGTTATCTTATCTTGCAATAGATGATCAGGGTACAGAATACGAAATTACCATGGAATATATCAAAAGCAATGAGGCAAATCCGGAGGAAATTGGATTAAATTACGTAAGTATTTTCAAAACGGATCCAGATAGCGATGAGATAATTAGAGCGGGAAGAACGTGGGAATAAACAAGAAGAGATTCTTTAGCGGAGTCTCTTTTCTAATGAAGCCGCATGAATGAATTGCCGTGCGGCAATGATGTCTGAAAGGAAAATCTGATGCACTCCTATTCTGCCCCGCCTGGTGCGTTTTTCTTTACGCTGGTCTTGCTGCTCACCATCGCGTTCGTGACTCTTGTCAGTAAGTGGAAGGTGTATGTCAAGCTCGGCATGCCAGGCTGGTACTCTCCAGATATTCGTCTAGATGAAATTCGCAAGCGCTTGCGAATTTGACTGAATCGGCCACCGGGTATTTGCCTGGTTGTTTTCTTTTAGAGTTAACAGGACTACCGTCAGTACGGCGATAGCCCTGTTTGCTGTCTTTATCTAATTATCTTGTTTGACGTTCCGTTCTACAATAACATCAGTTTTCGCCGAGGTAGGCTACCGCGCCGCTGCTTCCTTGAATTTCAAATTGGGCGTCCGGGAAATCGACAGACAAAGGCATAGTCCCAATCCGGGTTGATTACACCTGGCGCTCCTGCACTAAAGCGAGCGTTTTCCCTCCAATTTTCAAGAGCCCAAGAACTCAGATCTTCGGATAGGTTCATGCAGCCATAGAACATCCTATTCAAATCGACCGCCCGCGAAATATTCCATGTTTCGGCTCCAATTTTTCTTAGCCTTTCGCATCCGTAAAACATCTCATGCAAGTCAACAGCACCGTAGAGATCATAACCATCCATGCCGAGCCGTTCTAGCGATTTGCAACCATAGAACATTCGACTCGTATCAGCCACCAACGGCATTCCGAAGCGCGGCATCCTGACCTGCTCAAGGTTACCGCAGCTTTCGAAAAGACCCTGAGCTGCAGTCGTGTATGTCGTATCCAGTTTCTCCAGATCGGCTGCACGGAGATTTTCAAACCGGTTGAACCAATGGCAGAGTTTTCTCGGTTTTATCCCGCCATCTGCAACGGAAACACCGGTAACGCGATCAGCGATCGCGTCAGTTGTCCAGCAATGATCGCTAAAATTTTCGAAGACCTTCGTTACATGCTTTCCAGCAAATTCTGTTCCCACCATAGGAATGTGCCCATAACGATAAAAGGTAAGTGATTCATCGTCTACGGAGTATACGGCAAATTGCCTGTCAGCCATTTCGATTCCTTTCTCTCGGCCTACGGCAATATGATTGCCTAACAAACGAGAAGGTCTTAAAACCGCGGAATCTATGGTCGAAATTGTTTCAGATGAACGATATGGACAAGCCATACCACTGGCTTAAATCTATCCTTACATTCAGTCCCACCATAAAAGACCGGGCTTTCCTGTTTGCAACTCCCCAGGTTGAAACGTGGTTGTTTGACAAGAGGTATGCGAATATTGAAACGGCACGTGAAGCGGGCTATTTGCAAAGGCACCGCGACGTGGAAATTGGTAAAATATCAAATCGATCCTCTTGAATACGCTGCAAGACTTGCAGCCGGAAAAGGAAAGGAATGATGCAAGACATGAACGAAACAGACAACAAGCAAAAGAAAGGAGGAGGCATGTTCAGCAAGATCAAGGCCGTCGGTCGCCGCGCTGCGACCGTTGCCGCCGGTACCGTGCTGGTTTTGTCGCAATGCCTGGGCAGCTTCGGTGCCGCATTCGCGGCGAGTACGGCCTATGCAGATACTTCAACTAAGACAGCAACCGTCACCCTCACCGATACCGAGAACGGCAGCCTGTCGTTTGTCGGCAGGGACGACGACACCAAGGCCATTACGGTGAATGTCGGCGAGACGGTCGCAATCAAGGCCTCTCCCGCCGACGGGTATTTCGCCGACAGCCTCTCCGTCTTCAATAACTCCGATAACGATGCCTCCGCCGTCTCGCTCACGGACGGGATCGGCACCTTCAAGGTGACCGGCAGCGCCACCGTTTCCACCATGTTCTATGAGAACGGTTCGAACGGCTCCTCCATCCTCAAGGCCGTGAAGGTCAAGGAGGGTAAGGCCAACAAGGCTATCGACGAGAAGACCTATATCAAGGAGAACGCCGATTCCAAGTACGTCGGGCTCGGCGACAAGCTGGAGAAGAAGGATGTACTCACCGTGACAACCACGGTCGTCGACTCCAATATCCTCCCGAATGCCTCTCTCGATAACCTCTGGGCCGACGATGACGGCGATGGCATGTCGGACCATGCAGACGCGCTGCGAGCAAATGCAGTCAGCCATGCGATTCTCTATGACCTCAACGAGGGTTCCGACTACTATGTCGGCTACGCCGGCTCCCGCATCTCCGGTGCCACCCTTGCCGATTGGGGCGCCTCCGAGAACAACGCCGACGCCAAGATGCGCGACGGATTCGTGTTCGACGATGCCACCGGTCTCATCTATGTGCCGAAGAAGTATACCGAGAAGAACAAGAAGGGCGAGCTCAAGGTCGCTTCCTCCCGTATCCAGCTGCTCTATGCAACTGCAGACAAGGGCGCAGAGAACAGCATCAGCGTCAAGATCTCCGAGGACGGCGTGGACGGGGATGTCGCCGAGAACGGAACCGCCAAGGTCGATATCCTCGCCACCGACACGAAGATCGTTCTCGCCAAGGACAAGGCCGCCCGCGAGTCGCTGAAAGACAGCTCGATCGATTCCGTCATCGCGAACGGCATCGAGTACACTCGCGATATGGACATGTGGTCCTACGATGAGGGCACCGGTACGCTCGATCTCAAACTCGCTCCGGCCGGTGTTCGCACCGTCAAGGTCAAGCTGACGAACGATACCGGCAAGACTGTCGGCAACTTCCTCACCTCTATCGCCACCAAGGCATTCGCCGGTAACGTGAACAACATCGGCACCTGGAAGTTCAATACGGCACCATATGTCGGCATGACCTTCCACACCGCCGGCCACAACAAGTACACCGGTACCGCGGCCGGCGGCCATACCATGCCGGCAGTCGAGAACCCGTCCGGCGGCCGCTACGAGGCGAAGACCATCTATCAGGCGCTCGGCACCCAGGGCGTGGATGTCTCCGCCCTGCAGTCCGGCAACTACTCCATCGAGCGCACCTGCACAATCAACGCGCAGACCACGTCCTCCGGCGTGGAGATCCCCAACGCCGCAAACCTCAACCTGACTTGCGGTCATGTCGGCGTCAACCCGTCCGGCCAGCTCCAGAACGGCTACAACCAGCCGAAGTACACCGATGACGATTACGGCCAGACCGTCCGTGTCGCCGCCGTATACGGCAACGAGGCCGTCGTGGGCGTCACTGTCCCGACCACCTTCACGCAGGCAGGTGCCGGCTTCTTCAAGGTCAACTGGCAGCTCAACAAGGTCAACGTGACCTTCAGCAAGATTTCCGCCGATGCCAAGGTGACGGACGGCAACAGCGAGTACTCCTATGCGGGTGCCGAGTACGATATCTACCGCACCCGAGACAACTCGCTGGTCGCCCATATCACCATGGACGGCAACGGCCATGCCAGCTACCAGCTCGACCCGAACGAGAGCTATTACGCCGTCGAGACCAAGGCTCCGCAGGGCTTCCAGAAGCACGAGGGACATATCGAGTTCTCGACCGGTAACAGCGCCGGAGCGCAGCAACTTGCTGACGATCCCGGTAACGTAGTTCTCACCGTTAAGAAAAAAGATTCGGCAACAAGTTCTTCTGATGCTCAGACAAGCTTGTCCTTAGCAGGCGCAGAGTATAAATGCACCAGTCTTTCGACTCCTGGTTGGGAAGCGACTTCTACCACCAATGAACAGGGTCGCCTTTCTTTCCGAAAGGTTCCTTTCGGCGAAATTCAAGTTGTTGAAACAAAAGCACCTGCTGGATACAAACTGGATACAACTATCCATGCCTATACCGTTCATGCTGGTGAGGTTGTAAATGCCGGAGTATACGAGCTTGAACCGGAAGATGATTTCGCCGAGAACCCGCAGGCGTTCGATGTCGAGATCGCCAAGACCAAGGGCGGCGAGGACGACAGCTGGGAGTCCGACAACGGCCATGGCAAGCCCGCCGTCGGCGTGCAGTTCCAGATTATCTCGAACTCCACCGGCAAGGTCGTCGGCACGCTGACCACCAACGAGAGCGGATTCGCCTCCACCAAGGATGCCGATACCTGTGACGAGACTTCCATCTCCGAGGACAAGACGGATGATGCAACCCGTCCGTGGTTCGGCGACGGCAAGCGTAATGCCGGCATCGACGGCGCACTGCCGATCGATCAGAAGGGCTACACGATCCACGAGGTGGATTCCACGGTGCCCGAGGGCTATGACCATGTCGATGACTGGACTATCTCGGCAGATGAAGAGGTCAACCAGAGCACGAAGTACTACTCCGTGATCGACAAGACGTTGACGAGCCGACTCCAGATCGTTAAATGCGACGCGGAGACGGGCAACACGGTTCTGCTCTCCGGCTTCAAGTTCCAGATCCTCGATGCTGACGGCAAGGTCGTATCGTTTGACGATCCGTATGACGTGAACGCCAAGGTCGATACGTTCACCACCGACGCGAACGGTCAAGTTTCCATGCCCGGTAAGCTGAAGTCCGGCAAGTACGACGTCAAGGAAATCACCACCTCCACCCCGTATCTGCTCAACAGCGAGACGGTCGGCTTCGAGGTCTCCAAAGACTACAAGGACGCCTCTCCCATCACCGTCGTAAAGGTCTTCGACAGGCAGGCTATGGGGCAGGCGACCATCACCAAGTTCTGCGCCGATGACGGCAAGAATCTCAAAGATGCAGAGTACGATGTCGTCGCGCAGGAGGATGTCATCTCCCCGGATGGCACCGTGCGTGCGTCCAAGGGACAGGTTGTCGACCATGTGACCACCGGTGACGATGGAGTTGCCACCACCAAGAATCTCTATCTCGGTTCCGGTTCCGCAACCTATGCCTTCATCGAGACCAAGGCTCCGAAGGGTCATGTGCTCGATACGACCCCGGTCGAGTTCACCCTTTCCTATAAGGACGACAAGACTGATCTCGTGACCGCTTCCGTAGAGCAGAAGGACAAGCCTACCAAGGTAAAGGTCAACAAGACCATTCTCGGTACCGATGATGTCCTCGCCGGCGCCAAGTTCGACATTTGGAACATCGATGACCAGGAGACCTTCCAGACCGGAACTTCCGTCGCAATCCGCGCCGATGAGGGCAAAGAGGTCTCCGTCAAGCAGAATGTCTCCTCTTCCACCGTCACGGTCAATTCGAATGATTATTCGATTGTCCTGAAGGACAAGGACGGCAGGGAGATCGAGGTCGGAAGCGACACGACTGTCGAGGCCGGTGACTACACCGTCGTGGCTAAGAAGGGCGACGATGAGGTGAAGCTTTCCGACGCCACGATTTCCGTAGACAAGGGTAAGTCCTATACCGTCGCCATCAAGAACCATATCTTCGGAACTTCCGCAGAGCTCAGCGAGACCGGTGACTCGGTGCCGAGCGTGAAACTGACGTGGGATGCCGCCCGCATGGCATACACCACCGACAAGGCCCTTGCCTCCGGCAAATACACCGTCTCCGTCGATGGTGTCGCGGTGGGAAAGATTTCCGTCAAGAGCGGCGAGATCGCCTACGCATCCATCTCCGATGGAAAGGTCAAAGCCGAGCCCGTCCTCCTCAAAGACAGCAAGAAGTTCACCGAGCGCACCACGGACGCGAAGGGCGAGTTCGACGTGAAGCACCTCACCACCGGTTCCTACCGCATGGTCGAGACCGAGGCTCCCGCCGGCTACATCGAGAACCCGAACGTTTTCGCCTTCACAGTCGATTCCGACGGCATGACCGAGGGCGTGACCGAGTACACGATCGATGTCACGGACGACTACACCAAGCTGCATGTCTCCAAGCGCGATATCACGAATGAGGCCGAAATCGAGGGCGCGAAGCTCACGCTCAAGGATTCCGATGGCAAGGTCATCGATTCGTGGACTTCCACCGCGGAGGACCATGTGATCAATGCCCTCGCGCCCGGCAAGTACACGCTCACCGAAGAGCGCACGCCGCATACCTATGATGTGGCGGAGTCCATCGATTTCACCGTAGAGAAGACCGGCGAGATCCAGACTGCCGTCATGTACGACAAGCCGATCTCCATCAAGGGCGAGATTGACAAGCGCCAGGAGATCGCAGACCCCACACATCCGTATACGGAGGCTAACGGTGACGGCGAGAACAACGCCGATACCAGCGCGTCAGATGACGGAAGCTATGATTACACCCTCGATTTCCGCTCCACCTCTAACACCTGGACGGATGAGTTCACCGTCGAGGACGACCTTTACGGAGTCATGACCGGTAAGGCCAAGTCAATGCTACTTATATCATCATTTTTGTTTTCGTTGGTTAGAACGGTATAGAG
>OGXK01000285.1_pt1 | contig 25750 bp, 18 predicted proteins | sample 1576261 | NCBI WGS metagenome assembly OGXK01 (sample SAMEA3541581, study PRJEB24748) | human gut metagenome | biome: human gut; feature: human-associated habitat; material: faeces | place: China | collected 2012 | reverse complement strand
GCAGTTCATGGTTCAGGGTGTCAAAGTATTGGGTGAGGTCCACCGCTACTGCGTAGCTGTACCCCTGTTGTGCATACTCTTTCACCTTACGAATGGCTTGCTGTGCGCTCCGCCCGGGGCGGTAGCCGTAGCTTCCCTCCGAAAAGAGCGGTTCAAACAGCGGCTGTAGCTTCTGTGCTATCGCCTGCTGGATGATTCGGTCCACGACCGTAGGTATCCCCAGCTTCCGTACTCCCGTCCCATCTGGTTTGGGTATGTTCTTGCGCCGTACGGGGCTTGGCTTGTACCGGCCTTCCCGGATACGTTGCAAGAGCTCGTCTTTATGTTCCCGCAGCCAGGGCAGCGCTTCTTCTACGGTCATTCCGTCGATTCCCGGCGCTCCTTGATTGCGTTTGACCTGCTTGTACGCTCTGTTCAGATTGTCCCTGTCCAGTATCTGCTCCAGCAGGTCTGCGGCACTGTCCCTTTCTCTACTGTCCCGAGTGCCGACACTCCGCGCTCCCGCATACTCTTGGCGTTCCACGCTATCCCTTTGCGGGCAGCCCTTTCGGTATTCTGCTTTCATCACACCGGCTCTCCTTCCTGTAGGTATTCAAGACCTGCGATTGTTTGGCCCTTCCCGAAAAAAACTTTTCCGGTACTATGGCTTCTGCTGACTTCTCACAGCAAGCGTTACTCCGTCTTTCGGATTTTTTTTCCCTATCGGACGTCTGTGAGACCTCCCCGGGTAAGAGCGATCACTTTCCCCTCATCTATCTGCCACATCTACAGGATAGGATTCGGGCAGTATGGGACTTTGCTTTGGGTGGCAAGCTCGTCCGTCCTACCCTGCCTTGTATGTGATTTCTGTTCGTCAGACCGAGGGTTTGCCTCCGGCTTCCTTCAGATTCCACCTCGCGATGGACACCCTTGCCTTTAGCTAACAGTTCCTACTGCCAAGCCTGTAGCGGACTTTCACCGCCGAGTTATCGCCCATGCCGGGCGCACCACGCAAAAGAAAGCAGCCCTCATACTATAACATGGAGCTGCTTTCTTTTGCTGATATATTCTATTCTCTGGACAGCCAGTCCTGGAATTCTTCTTCGGTGATGATATGGGTTCCTAACTGACGGGCTTTTTCGTATTTGCTGCCGGGATCGGCGCCGATGACGACGAGGGTCGTCTTTTTCGTGACCGACGAGGTGCATTTGCCGCCGCGGGATTCTACGGCTTGTTCCGCTTCCTTCCGGGTCATAGTCTGGAGCTTGCCGGTCAGGACGACGATTTCTCCGTCGAAGGACGTATTGACGAGCTGGCGTTTTTCTGCCGTCATGTCGACGCCGTACGATGCGAGCTTGCCTACGAGGCTGCGGTTCTTTTCATCGCCAAAATAAGCGACGACGCTTTCGGCAATGCGCGGGCCGATTTCATCGATAGCCGTCAAGTCGTCTGCCGACGCGGCCATAAGGGCCTCGACGGAACCGAAACATTCGGCCAGAATACGGCCGGCTTTAGCGCCGACGAACCGGATGCCCAAGGCGAAGAGAACCCGGGCCAGGCCGACGGATTTGCTGGCTTCAACGGCTTTAAGCAGGTTGTCCGCCGATTTTTCACCGAAGCCTTCGAGCTCGACAAGGTCTACTTTTTTCAGCGTGTAAATGTCGGACACGTCGTGAATCAAGTGGTTCTGCAGCAGCTGCTGTACAATGGCGTCGCCTAAGCCGTCGATGTTCATGGCATTGCGCGACACGAAGTGGGCGATTTTTTCGCCGACGACAGCCGGGCAATCGGGATTGACGCAGCGCGTTGCCGCTTCCCCTTCCTTGCGCACGACGGGGCCGCCGCAGCTCGGACAGGTACTGGGCATGACGAATTCCCGTTCGGAACCGTCTCGTTCCGATACGACGGCCCGGACGACTTCAGGAATGATTTCTCCGGCCTTCTGGATAATGACCGTATCGCCGATGCGGATGTCCTTTTCCTTGATGTAGTCCTCGTTGTGCAGCGTCGCCCTCTTGACCGTCGTACCGGCTAAATGAACGGGCTGGAGATCGGCCGCCGGCGTCAGGACGCCTGTACGGCCGAGGGAAACGGAAATTCCCAGCACCTTGGTCTTCGCCTGTTCCGGCGGGAATTTATAGGCGATGGCCCAGCGGGGAATCTTGACGGTGTTGCCCAGCCGTTCCTGCTGTGAAAAAGAGTTGACCTTGACGACCATGCCGTCCGTCGCGTAGGGCAAGGTATCGCGCTTTTCATCCCATCTGTGGATATAGGCGATGACTTCTTCCATAGTCCTGCATTTGCAGTATTCCGGATTGACCTGGAAGCGAAAGGCCTTCAGGTCTGCAAGCAGTTCTTCCTGGCTGTGGATTTCCACGCCGACGTTGCCGCCTAGGGCATAAGCGAAGAACGCCAGCTTGCGCTGAGCCGTAATGCGCGGATCGAGCTGGCGCAGCGAGCCGGCCGCGGCGTTGCGGGGATTGGCAAAGGGCTCCAGCTCGTCGTCGCGGCGCTGGGCGTTGAGCTGGGCAAAGGACTCGATAGGCATGTACACTTCGCCTCGAATTTCAATATGAGGCGAATCGTTGTCGATGCGCAGCGGAATGGTCCGAATCGTGCGGACGTTATTCGTAATATCTTCACCGACTCGTCCGTCGCCGCGGGTGACGCCGCGGACGAACTGGCCGTGCTCGTAAATGAGGTTGACTGCCAGCCCGTCGATTTTCAGCTCGACGACGTATTCCAGCTCTTCGCCGCCTAAATCATTGCGGACGCGCTGGTCGAATTCCATGAGCTCAGCGTCGTTGAACACGTCGCCTAAGCTGAGCATGGGCTGGTCGTGCGTGTATTTTTCAAAGCCGCCGGAAATCTTCGAGCCGACACGCTGTGTCGGCGAATCGGGCGTTACCCATTCGGGATGATCCCTTTCAATCGTTTCCAATTCGCGGTACATCATGTCGTACTCGTAGTCCGTTACGGTCGGTTTGTCCAGTGTATAATACTGATAGCTCAGTTCATCAATTATGTGACGCAGCTCTAAGAGACGTGCTTTTTGCTTTACATCATCCATACGTGCCTCCTGTAAAAATATGCGCAGCTATTTCAAGTTGCTGGCTTGGTCTATATCCGTTTCGATTTCAAAGGCGCTGTCCTCGCCGGAACGGGCGACAGCCAGCAGATGGCAGAGACGCTGGTGCTTCGACCGCTCGATAAACTGGTGGGCGATCATGTCGGGAATCGTAGTGCCCAAGGCGATGGCCAGAATAATCATAAAGGCCTGGACACCGCTTTGTATGGCCGTGAGCAGCCCCTGCGGGTCCAGGGAGGGAATATAAAAAATGCCGATGAGCAGGCGGTACATGAGGACGCCCGGAATCATGGGAATGACAGCCGGGACGGTTACGACAGACCTGGGGGCACGAAGGCGGCCGGCAAGCTTGAAACCGACGATGCTGATGAGGGCTGCCCCCCAAAAGGAGGCCCAGGCCATGGGAACATCAAAGCCGATCGCCAGGATATTCCGCGTGCCGACGGCCATGACGGCGCCGATGCCGGCGACGGGCAGCAGGCGCGGCGGGATATTGAAGATGACGGAAAACCCCATGGCCGCCAGTGCTGCGGCGATGGCTTGAGAGCCATAGATGCTGTCAGGCACGATATCGTACGTCGAATAGGCCGGAATCTGGCACAGGCTGATGGCCCCGACGATACCGAAGGTCATAGCCAGGACGACGAGCATCGTGTTCATGGCCCGGGTCATGCCCGATACGATGTAGTTGTTCATGAGGTCGTCAAAGGAATTGATGAGCGGCACGCCCGGCACGAGAAACAGCATGCAGGCAATCATGGGAAACCATGGCGTTGCCGATCCCGGCAGTACCTGTGTCCAATAGGCCGTAGCCGTCGCGATGCACGCCGACGCGGCAATGCTGATGTAAGGATTGACGCCGAAGCGGTTGCAGCCGTGGCGCACCCAGAAGCCGATGCAGGCAGCCAAGGCCGTATAGACAAAGGCAACCCAGTCGCAGCCGAATAATTTGCAGAACCCGCCGCAGGCAATGCCCGCCGCCAGCGACGTCGCCCACTGGGGATAATGGCGGCGCGTACTTTTTTCCTTCATGCCTTCCAAGTCGGCCTTGAAGGTTCCCGTTTCATATTTCTGCTCCAAAGCCCGCCAGGACAGCTGGCTGACGTCGGCAATCGTCGTCATGTTGATGCCGTGAATGCGGCATTTCCGAAACACTGTATAGGATTTCTTCTCGCTGTCGTAATTGGCCATAATCGTCGTATAGGTCATGTGGAAGTTCAAATGCTTCCAATGCAGCCCTAAATAGGCCGCCGCCCGCAGCATATCCCTGACGATGCTCTTCGAATCGCCGCCGCTCTCCATGAGCAGCTGGCCGATATCCAGCACCATTTCCATTTTATCCTTAATCGTAGCTTGTCTGGCCGAACAAATGTCGATAGACGACATGGCCGTTTCCAAGCCCTTGGTCATAGTCTGTCTCCTCGCTTCCTGCTAAGCCTTTTCCAGCGGTGCGTACTTGACGACGACCTGCCGGACGCCTTTCGTCGGAAATTGTATCTTCATCTGCATGTTCTGCCCTTCGCCGATGACCTCCAGGACGGTGCCTATGCCCCAAATCTTATGGCGCACCTTATCTCCGGCGGCAAAGGACGTGTCGACGGCATGCTTTTTCGGCAGCGTCGTCGCCACGGGCTTGGACAGAATCGATACGCGCTGCCGTCCCGGCACGGACGGCGGCTGCTGGGGCATGGCTGTCTTGCGTCGGAATTCTTCTATGAGCTCCGCCGGGATTTCGTTTAAGAAACGACTCGGCAAATACGCCGATATGCGGCCGTACATCGTCCGCGTCGAAGCATTGGTCACGTACAGCTGCCGTTCAGCCCGCGTGATGCCTACGTAGGCCAGGCGGCGTTCTTCTTCTACCTGCGACGAATCCATGAGGGTACGGCTGTGAGGGAACAGGCCTTCGTCGAGGCCGACGAGGAAGACGACGGGAAATTCCAGCCCCTTGGCAGCGTGCAGCGTCATGAGCGTCACCTTGGACTCGCTGCCTTCAAATTCGTCGACGTCGCTGACCAGGGCGATATTTTCCAGAAAATCCTGCAAATTTCCCTGGGGATTGGAATCCATGTAATCCTTGGCAACGGAAAGGAATTCGCCGACATTTTCTTTGCGGCTTTCGCCCTGCACGTCGTGCTCGGCGTCTTTATCGAGCATAGCCCCGTAGCCGGACTGCCTGATCGTCTCTTCGATAAGGGTCTGCACGTCCCATTCGTCGACGTGGTTGAGCAGCTCGAAGATCATGATAGAAAACTCTTCCAGCGACGCCCTGGCCCGTTTCGTAATGGCCGGAATATCGTCAGTCGAAGACAAGGCTTCAAAGAGGGAAATGCCGTTCTGCTCGGCGTAGTCGGCCAGATGCTCTATCGTCGTCGCGCCGATGTTTCGCTTCGGCACGTTGATAACCCGCATGAGGCTTAGGCTGTCTTCAGGATTATACAGCAGGCGCAGGTAGGCGATGACATCTTTGATTTCCTTGCGGTCGTAGAACTTCGTCCCGCCGACCATCGTGTAAGGAATGGCGTAGCGCATGAGCTTTTCTTCCAGCACGCGGGACTGGGAGTTGGTACGGAATAAAATCGCCATGTCGCCGTAGGGCTCGTTTCCGATTTCGTGGCGGTTATAAATGACGCCGGCGACGTAATCGGCTTCGTCGTGCTCCGTCTGGGCATGGTAGTGAATAATTTTATTGCCTGCCGGATTTTCCGTCCACAGCACCTTCTTCGGCCGGCTTTCGTTGTTGTCGATGACGGCGTTGGCAGCGTTCAAAATAGTCTTCGTCGAGCGGTAGTTCTGCTCCAGCTTAATAGACGCCGCGTCGGGATAATCGCGCGTAAAGTCGATGATATTGCGGATGTCCGCGCCGCGCCAGGCGTAAATGCTCTGGTCCGCATCGCCGACGACGCAGATATTGCGCCATTTCTGGGCCAGCAGCTTCGTCAGCGTATACTGGGCGTGGTTCGTATCCTGGTATTCGTCGACGAGGATATACTGAAAGCGGTTCTGGTATTTTTCCCTCACGTCTTCGTGTTCCTGCAGCAGGCGCACGGCCAGGCGCAGCAGGTCGTCGAAGTCCATGGCGTTGTTTTCCTTCAGCTTCTTTTCGTACAGCGTATATACCTCGGCGACTTTCTGGGCGTAGAAATCATCGGCCCGGCCGGTAAATTCATAAGCGTCCATCAGGGCGTTCTTCGCCGACGAAATCGTCCCCAGAACGGACCGGGGCGGAAACTGCTTGTCATCCAGATTGACCTGCTTCAGGCAATCTTTAATGAGCGTCATCTGGTCCGTCGTATCGTAAATCGTAAAATTGCGGGTATAGCCGAAGCGGCCGTCGATTTCAAAGCGCAGCAATTTAGCGCAGAACGAATGGAAGGTGCTGATCCACATGCTTTCCGCCCGCGGGCCGACCAGCTTTTCCACTCGTTCCCGCATTTCCTTCGCCGCCTTGTTGGTGAAGGTAATCGCCAGGATGGCATAGGGCGACACGCCCTTCTCCAGCAGGTAGGCAATGCGGCAGGTCAGTACCTTCGTCTTCCCCGACCCGGCGCCAGCCGTGATGAGCAGCGGCCCTTCGGTCAGCTGCACCGCTTCGAGCTGCCGGTCGTTCAATGTATCTAAAATAGGATTCATACAAACTCCTTTGCCATAATCAGTAAAAAAGCCTCACCGGGAAGATGAGGCTTTGGTTCATATACGGGTAAAGGCTTATTTCAGAGCTGCCAAAATCTGCGGGACGATCTGCTTCTTACGGCTCATAACGCCGGGCAGGTATACTTCCTTGTCGAGGACGTCCTTGGCAAAGGCCTTGCCTACGACGGCGTCCATGTTGCCGGCGAAAATGAGGTTCGTCGATTCGTCGATAATACTCGTAATCATGAGGAACGAAGCGGCGTAGTTTTTAGCCGAACGCATTTTTTCCAGGGCGTTGAGGAGGACCTGCTTCTGTTCAAGCAAATCTGTCGTATCCATGACCTGTACCTGGGAAATCGTAAAGGTTACGCTGCCGTCGGAGAATTCCTTCATGTCGTTCTGAGCGATCTGATCCGGCGTCAAATCGGATACGTTGGCGCCAGCTTTCAGCATGTCCATGCCGTAAGCCTGCAGGTCTACGCCGGCAATGGCGGCCAGCTTTTCAGCCGTTTCCCGATCCTGCTGGGTGCAGGTCGGCGAGCGGAACAACACGGTGTCGGAAATAACGGCCGACAGGAGCAGGCCGGCGATTTCCTTTGGAATGGCGATGTTTGCCTGTTCGTACAGGGACGTTACGATCGTAGCCGTGCAGCCGACGGGCTGGAACAAAATGAAAATCGGGCCTTCCGTCGCCAAGGTGCCGCCGATGCGGTGATGGTCTACGACGCTGATGATTTCAGCTTCGTCGATGCCGTCGATGATCTGCTTCTTTTCGTTGTGGTCGACGAGCATGACCTTTCTCTTTTCTACGGCGGCTACGCAGTCTGCACAGACCATGCCGATGTACTTGCCGTCGTCGACGACGACGTAGCGGCCTTCAGCCGGAACGTCATGGCCGTTATCCGACGTGCTGAATACCGTAGCGGCGTCCTGCACCAGGCTCTTCACCGTGCTCAGTTCTTCACCCAATACGGTCTTGACGAATTCGCCGGCTAAGCTGGACTTATACAATACGCCGGCAAAATTGCCGTTTTCCGCGACAGGCGCTACGTCGCTGTCGTGATCGGCAAACCATTTCGCCGCGTCCTTCAGGCTGGCGCTGTACGGCAGGGCTTCGACGTCCTTGCGGACAGCTTCGCCGACTTTCACATAAAAATCTTTAACCAAGGGCTGCGCTTCTACGTGGAAGTAGTCCAAAGCGTAAGCCGTTTCTTTATTGATGTCACCGGCGCGGACAGCGACTGCGTCGACGCCTTTTAATTGCTGTAATTTTGCAAATGCAATGGAAGAACAAATCGAATCCGTATCCGGATTTTTATGTCCTGTAACAAAAATCTGTTTTGCCACAATACATCACCTCATTCATAATATGACTTTCATTAGATTGGCACTCAATATATTATATCATATGCCGGACGCGGTAGCTAGTAAAAAAACAAGGACTGGAATATATCCAATCCTTGTTTTATGTGTTCTTGCTTGGGAATTACCGACGTTCGCGAATACGGGCAGCTTTGCCTGTCAGACCGCGGAGGTAGTTCAGTTTTGCACGGCGAACGATACCGCGGCGAACGACTTCGATTTTAGCCAGACGCGGAGAATGTACCAGGAAAGTACGTTCTACGCCTACGCCATAGGAAATACGGCGAACGGTGAAGGTTTCGCGGACACCGCCGTTCTGACGGCCGATGACAACGCCTTCAAAAATCTGGATACGTTCGCGGTTACCTTCGACAACCTTTACATGAACCTTGACAGTGTCGCCAGGGCGGAATGCAGGAATGTCGCTGCGAAGCTGTTCTTGTTCAAGTACGCTGATAATATTCATCTTTTTTTCCTCCTATAAGACATTCGTGTTCCCCGTTGCCGCCCAACACACGACAATCGTAAAACGAACAGAGGACTGCCTAAATTAACGAAAATTATTATAGCATGTTGCGCAGGCCATTTCAAGAAAAGCCTTCTATTTTCTATTATTCTGATTTTGCATGCGCATGTTCTATTTTATCATGGGCTGCCCGCCCCAGTTTCCCCTCTGACAAGGCCAGTCCCAGCAAGGTCAATGCCGTGCCGGCGACGGTCATCGTCGTAACCGGTTCCCGGAGGACGACAGCCGACGTCGCTACCGTGACGACGGGCAGCAAATAAATATAGACGCTGGTCTTTACAGCCCCCAGGATCGCCACAGCGCTGCTCCAAGTAACGAAGCACAAGGCCGACGCCCCCAGCCCCAGAAACAGGAGGTTGAATATGACGATCCCGTCGGCAAAGCGAGCCGGCGCCCATTGAAAGTCAAAGAGATATAAAGCCGGAATCATCCACAGAATGCCGTAAAAAAAGGTTCGCCGCGTCGTCAGGAAGACGGGATAGTCAAAGTGGCTGATCTTCTTAATTAAAATGGAATAGCAGGCCCATACGACAGCCGCCAGCACGGCCAGCATATCGCCTATAGGATTGAGCTCCATCGCCGAGCCGTTGAAGCTGATCAGGCAGATGCCGGCGATAGCCAGAAAAAATCCGATGAAAAACTGCGGCGTCAGGGGCTTCTCCGATTTGATGAATACAGCCGCCAGCATGGCCGTAAAAAAGGGAGATACGGAACAAATGACGCCGACGTTCGACGCCATCGTATAGGTCAGGGCGATGTTTTCCAACAAATAATACAAACAAATTCCCGTAAATCCCGCAGCGGCAAAGGTCGCCTCTTCCCGCCATCCCGACATGTGAAACCACCGGGGATAGCAGCACCACAGCACGGTATAGGCCATGACAAAGCGGAAGAATAAAATTTCTACAGGCTGAAAATCAGCCAGCAGGACCTTCGTCGATATGAAGGTAGTCCCCCAAATAAATACGGTCAGCAACGCCGCTATATGGCCTTTTGTCGCAGAATGTGCCACGTACAGTCTCCTCTCTTCTTCCCTTGCAGGCGCGAAAAAAGGGCACGCCTATTCTGTTTCAGGCATGCCCGTTTACGCGCTTCCGCGCCCTATTACATCTTTACGCCGTTCGGCACAAAGCTGCGTGTCATGTGGGAAATGATCTTGTCGTATTTATCTTTCTTTTCTGTCGGATATACGACGGAAAAGGCCGTATAGGTCTGATTCTTTTCGTTTAAGAACAATTCATGATAATACGATTTCGCGCCGTCCGTCCAGGCGATGGCATAGCTGTTTTTCGTGCGCACGTTCATGGTCAGTTCGGGCGAGCCGTTGACGCCGATATCCATGTTGCATAATTCGTCAATGGAAAAATTCAAGGCATTTTTCGCCGCATAGGTCATAAACAAGGCGTCGTCCTTCGGGTCCTGGAAATAGCAGCCGTCGCCGCCTTCGTTCATATCGGCCTGAGTAGCCGATTTAGGAATATCGACGACGTAGCCGTACATGCTGTTGTAATATTGATAGTAGTCGCCGTCCTTGGCTTTATATACTAATACTTCTGCATAGCTGTCTCTATTCGAGCTCTTAATCGTCATGGTGTCGGCAGCAAACGACGTCGAGCCGGCTACGCATGCGATGCCCGCCAGTACTAAGGCGATTTTTTTCATATTCATAAGCAGTCACTCCTTTACGCCAAGCTTATTTTCATAAGGCAATAGCAGATGCGGGAATAGACCGCACCTGCTATGTATTATATCACACATAAATTTTAAAACACAAGGAAGGACGCCCTTCCATGCCGAATTGTAAAGAAGTTGTGACAATAGCCTTACGACAGCTTCTTGATGTCGCCGATGGGGCTGATGAGGCTGTACGTCAGGGTCAGCAGGTGGATGCGGTTTTCCTTTACAGCCGCATTTTCATGCATGACGAGGACGTTGTCGAGGAAATCGTTGATGGCGCCGATGCCTTCGGACAGGATGTCGGCGGCGGCGGCGTAATCATAGACGGCGTATGCCTGGGCCAATCCCGATTCCATAGCCTGGCAGGCAGCGTACAGAGCCTTTTCTTCGTCCGTTTCAAACAAGGCGGCGTCGACAGTCGTGTCTTCTGCATCCTTGATCATGTTGCCTACGCGGGTAAAGGCCTGGAGCAGCTCCGTCTTGCCCATGAGGTCGGCGTCGATGAGGGCCTGGGCGCGGCGTGCCGCCTTGGCGGCGTTGAGCGTATCGTCGCTGAGAACGCAGTCGATGATATGGTAATCCATGCCCTTGTCCTGGAAGATGTTTTTCAGGCGCAGGACGAAATAATCGTTGAGCTGGCCCATGACTTCCATCTGTTTGTCCTTATCCACCTGGAGAAGGCCGAGGACGAAGGCGAATACTTCGTGGCAGTTCAGATTCCAGCCGGCATCCATGAGGATGTTCAGGACGCCGATGGTCTGACGGCGCAGCGCGAAGGGGTCCTGGGAGCCCGTCGGGATGAAGCCCCGGCTGAACATGCCCGTAATAGTGTCGAATTTATCGGCCAAGCCGAGAACCTTGCCCATATCGGTCTGCGGCAGTTCGTCACCGGCAAAACGGGGCTGGTACTGTTCCGTAAGGGCTTCGGCAACGTCTTCCCCTTCGCCGTCAATCATGGCGTATTCCTTGCCCATGACTCCCTGCAGTTCCGTAAATTCCATGACCATCTGCGTAGCCAGGTCAGCCTTAGCCAGCAGGGACGCCCGCTTCAAGGCTTCGTCGGACAGGCCGAGGTCTAATTTCTGATTGAGGAACACCGTAATCTGTTCCAGGCGCAGAGCCTTATCATACAGCGTGCCGAGGCCGTCCTGGAAGACGATTTTCTTCAATTTTTCCACGTAATCAACGAGCTTGTGCTTCTTGTCTTCTTCAAAGAAGAACTTGGCGTCGTCGAGGCGGGCCCGGAGCACCCGTTCGTTGCCGTGCTGCACCGTTTCCAGATGGTAGTCGTCGCCGTTGCGGACCGTCAGGAACAAGTTCATGAGCTTGCCGTCCTTGTCGCGCATGGGGAAATACCGCTGATGATCCTTCATCGGCGTGATGATCGCCGCTTCGGGCAGCTTCAGGTAGTCTTCGTCAAATTCGCCGCACAAGGCCGTCGGATATTCAACGAGGAAAATGACTTCTTCCAGCAGGTCGTCGTCCATGATGATCGTGCCGCCTTTTTCATCGGCCAGCTTCTGCAGCCCTGCTAAAATGAGTTTCTTTCGTTCTTCCGGATCGACAATGATGAAATGTTCCTTTGCCGTGCGTTCATAGGCGGCCATGGAAGGGATTTCAAAATCGCCCGTGCCGAGGAAGCGGTGGCCGCGGCTTATCCGGCCGGATTTGACGCCGGCTAATTCAAAGGGAACGACGTCGTCGCCGAAGAGGGCCACAATCCAACGGATAGGACGGACGAAATGGAAATCCAGAGAACCCCAGTGCATGCTCTTGGGGAACCCTAACCCCGTAATAATCCCTGTCAAAATGTCGGGCAAGAGGCCCGCCGTTTCCGCGCCGATGCTGGTGACGTTAGCGTAGACGTAGCCGTCTTCTACGACCAGGTCTTCTACGGCGATTTTCTGGCCGCGGGCAAAGCCCATAGCGGCCTTCGTCGGATTGCCGTCGCTGTCATAAGCAATTTTGACGGACGGCCCTTTGTTTTTAGACGAAATATCAGCCTGCTTTTCTGCGACGCCCTTTACGAGGAGGGCAACGCGGCGCGGCGTTCCGACGGCGCGGATATCTTCATAGGCGATGTTCGCTTTATTTAATTTGTCAGCAGCCAGCTGCTGTACCTGCGAGAGGACGCTCGGCATATAATGAGCCGGGATTTCTTCGGTGCCGATTTCAAGTAATACGTCTTTGCTCATTTAGTTTTCCTCCTTTTTCAACATGGGGAAGCCCAGTTTTTCCCGCTGTTCCAAATAGGCCTTAGCGCAGGCGCGGGCCATGTTGCGGACCCGGCCGATAAAGGCGGCCCGTTCGCTGACGCTGATGGCGCCGCGGGCGTCGAGCAGGTTAAACGTATGGGAACTTTTCAGCACGTAGTCGTAGGCCGGAATGACGAAGCCGGCCTTGATGACCCGCATGGCTTCTTTTTCATACTGGTCAAAGAGATGGAACAGCAAATCGGAGTCGCTCAGTTCAAAGGAATACGTCGACTGTTCCACTTCGTTCTGATGGAAAATATCGCCGTACGTTACGTCGTCGTTCCACTTCAAATCGTAGACGTTTTCTACGCCCTGAATGTACATGGCCAGGCGTTCCATGCCGTATGTAATTTCCGACGAGACGGGAGCGACGTCGATGCCGCCTACCTGCTGGAAGTACGTAAACTGCGTGATTTCCATGCCGTCGAGCCAGACTTCCCAGCCGAGACCCCAGGCGCCCAGCGTCGGCGATTCCCAGTTGTCTTCAACAAAACGGATATCGTGTTCCTTCGGGTTGATGCCCAAGGTTTCCAAGCTCTTTAAATACAGCTCCTGAATGTTATCCGGCGAAGGCTTGCAGATGACCTGGAACTGATGGTGCTGGTACAAGCGGTTCGGGTTGTCGCCGTAGCGGCCGTCGGCAGGACGGCGGGACGGTTCTACGTAGGCGACGTGCCACGGTTCGGGACCGAGCGTCCGCAGAAACGTAGCCGGGTTCATGGTGCCTGCCCCTTTTTCTACATCATAAGGTTCATAAATGATGCAGCCTTGGGAGGACCAAAATTCTTTCAAAGCAGAAATCATATCCTGAAAATTCATTCGTTTTCCCTCCTAATAATACAAAAAGTCCCTGTAACATCGTGAAATGTTACAGGGACGAGTATCCATTACCCGCGGTTCCACCCTGGTTGGTCGAAAGACCCGCTTCATTTGCCGGCCATACGCATCACCTGCCGGTGACTTCCTGCCGCGGCCTTCGGAGCGCCTTCAGCACCAAACGATAAGCTCACACCTTCCTTATCTCGCTGGCGTCGTGCTTACTTCCTCTCCTGCATCGCCGTACTTCATGCCAATTATCATAGCATAAAAGTACAAAAAGGGCAAGCAGAAATCCATCTCCTCCTGGCGGCCCCACTTACCGGCGGCGGTCCTCCTTGTCGTCGTCAATAGGTTTTACGTCGATGGTCATGCCCTTATGGCGGAATCGTTCTTCCCGCATGGCCGCTTCATAGCCGCGGCGGTAGGCGTCGTCATCGGAGGTATTCTTTTTGCCTCTGAACTTGCGCCACAAGTGAGAAATAAGGGATACGATGACCAGCAGCAGGATGATATTGAACATAACGCCGAGGATGTCGGCCATAAAGCCCATGTTCCCCCAGCCGAACAGGCTGCTCAGCATACTGCCTAAAAACATGCCGCCGGCCAAGAGGCCGATATTGCGCATGGCGCTGCCCCAGCCCGACGATTGGTTCGTCCGGGTCTGCGTATTCGTGCGGGCATTGGCCTGCTGCGCGTTTTGGCGAGTCTGCTGATTGGTCTGATTATTCGTCGTTCTGTTCGTCGTGTTGTTTCGGACGGTCCCCTTCGATCCCGACGGCAGGGCTTTAGGAGCCGACACGCGCACGCCGCCGCGGGCGGCAAAGACCGGCGTCGAAACGACAGGCGCAGCCGCGGCAATGACCAGTCCGGCCAAACATACGACAGCAATTTTCTTTAATTTCATAGTACACTCTCCATTTCAATATCTAGGCATTACTATTATTACAATACTGTATATATTATATTACACTAAAAACGCAAAAAAGAGCAAGGCGAAAACCTGCTCCTCTTATGTAAAATCCATATACGCCGCCGCGAAAGCTATGTATTGGATTATATTAATCGAATTAAATCGGGGAAAATAAACCGACGATTGCCGGTTTATTTCAATTTCTGATTCTGACACGTCCCGCTGACGAGGTCGTACAAATTGACGCCGGAAAAATACGCCGTCAGCTGTTCCTGCAGCTGCCCGAAAGACGTATGAAGACCGCAGTCGCCGCCGTTGCGTTCGCGGTACGGGCACACAAACCCTTCGTCCAGACAGTTGCTGAGCATATTTTCCCTGTCCATGACCTGAATCAAATCCATCAACGTAATATCATGCAGATTCTTTACCAGCCGGCAGCCGCCCTGGGCTCCGCGGATAATTTCGATGTATCCGGCCCGTTCCATTTTCTTGGAAATTTTATATGCAAACTGCCGCGGTATGAGCTGTTCATCGCTGATTTCCCGGATGTTTTTCAGCCGCAGGTTAATTAAAGAACGTAAAATTCTTACAGCATAATCAGTTTCTCTTGTAATGATCACGTTGAATCCCCTTTTACTTTGATGTAATTCTTGTCTTACGGTTTACCTGTTTTAGTACAGCGCAGATTCGCCTTCTTCCCTTACAATCCACTCCAATAGTACTTTATATAGTTACTATTATACTAAATTCTTCATTATTTTTCATCATTTTTTTACAAAATAATTGCCCTTTTAGCGCCTGTTTCATATGCCTCCCCCTCCCGTATCAGCCGGCGGCCGCAAACGAAAGCCGCCTCTTGCACGGCCGATAAAAACCTTATATAATTATTACCAGTTGTATTTTAGGTTTATTGTATAAATGAGGTGGAATATGTCTTTAGTTGACGAAGTAAATAATCGCCGTACCTTTGCCATCATCTCCCATCCTGATGCTGGCAAGACGACGCTTACGGAAAAATTGTTGCTGTACGGAGGCGCAATCCATTTAGCCGGATCGGTCAAAGCGAGAAAGACGGCTAAACACGCCGTGTCCGACTGGATGGAAATCGAAAAGCAGCGCGGCATTTCCGTCACCAGTTCGGTCCTGCAGTTTGACTACGAAGGCCATCACATCAACATACTCGACACGCCGGGCCATCAGGACTTCAGCGAAGACACGTACCGCACCCTTATGGCAGCCGACAGCGCCGTCATGCTCATCGACGTGGCTAAGGGCGTCGAAGCTCAGACGAAAAAGCTGTTCCGCGTTTGTAAAGACAGAGGCATTCCTATTTTTACCTTTGTCAATAAAATTGACCATTTCGGACGCAATCCCTTTGATCTGATGGACGAAATCGAAACTATTCTCGGCATCCATGCATACCCCATGAACTGGCCAATCGGCATCAACGGCAACTACGAAGGCATTTATGACCGGGAATCGGCCTCCATCGAGCTGTTTGAAAAGGACACGTCTCACGGCCAGCGCAAACTGGCTTCGACGAAGGGTTCTGCCGACGACCCCATTTTCAAGGACCTCCTCGACGAAGAAATTCACCAGTCCCTGATAGACGACATCGAGCTCCTCGACGCGGCCGGCGACAGCTTCGACATGGAAAAAGTAAAAAAGGGCCAGCTGACGCCTATGTTCTTCGGCTCGGCCATGACCAATTTCGGCGTCAAGCCCTTCCTGGAAAAATTCCTGGAAATGGCTCCCAAGCCTCAGCCTCGAAAATGTCTGGAAGGCGTAGTGGATCCCGAGTCGGATCAGTTCACATCCTTTGTCTTCAAAATTCAAGCCAACATGAATCCCCAGCATCATGACCGGGTCGTATTCATGCGCATCTGCTCCGGCAAGTTCGAAAAAGGCATGTCCGTCACCCATCGCCAGTCAGGCAAGACGCTGCGTTTAATGCAGCCTCAGCAGTTCCTGGCAACAGAGCGGACGATTGTAGAGGACGCCTACCCCGGCGATATTATCGGCGTATTCGACAACGGCACCATGGGCGTCGGCGATACGCTGTATTCAGGAAAGCAAAAGGTTACATTCAAGGACTTTCCTACGTTCCCGCCGGAATTATTTGCCCGCATCCGCGCCAAAGACTCTATGAAGCGCAAGCAGTTTCTCAAGGGCATGACCCAGTTGGCTCAGGAAGGGGCCGTCCAAATTTATGAAAACCTCGGCTCTATGGAAAGCTACATCGTCGGTGCCGTCGGGAAACTGCAGTTTGAAGTACTGGAATACCGCCTTAAGCACGAATACGGCGTAGACTTGGAAATGAACATGCTTCCCTTCACGGTCGCACGCTGGCTCCAGCTGAACGGCCACGAATACAGGGAACTGAAAAACGTCGACAGCGCCATGCTGGTCAAGGACCACAAGCAGCGATTGGTACTGCTCATCGCCAACGAATGGCAGACCAACTGGATTTGCGAGCGCAATCCGGACATTACGTTCTGCACGACGCCGGATGAGCTGGCCCTCGATGACGACGAAGAATAATAAATAATATCTGCATAATAAAAACACCTTCTCATGCTGACCACAGCACCGAGAAGGTGTTTGTTTTTATATGTTACCACATGCCCTTGGATTTCCAGAAGCTGCGCCGGCACATGACCAGCAAGGTCAGGATTTCCAGCCGGCCCAGCAGCATGGACAAGCACAGAATGCTTTTTGCAAAATCAGACAAATTCGCATACGTACACGTCGCGCCGGTAATCCCAAAGGCCGGGCCGATGCAGCCCATGGTGCTGACGCTGATGCCGACGGCATCGAAAATGTTCACGCCGTCCCACGTAAGCAGCAGCGCCCATAATACGATAAAGGCCATGTACAAAAAGAAAAACTGGCTCACGCGGACGACTGTATCGTCGCCGACGTAATGGCCGTTGATTTCTACGCGGCGCACCATGTTGGGATGAACCTTTTGAAAGGCCGTAATCCACAGGGCCTTGACCAAGATGACGACGCGGGATACCTTGAGGCCCGCCGCCGTCGAACCGGCACAGCCGCCGCAGATCATGAGAAAGAGCAGCAGCAGCTTGGAAAAGGCCGGCCACGTGTCATAATCTGCCGATACGAAGCCCGTCGTCGCAATGGATGTAACCTGGAACGAGGCGTATCGGAAGGCCGTCGTCCACTCGCCGCCGAAGGCATAGGCCAAATTCAGCATGATGAGGAGCGTCACAACGCCTAATATGAGCAAATAGGCCTTAAATTCCGTGTTCCGCCGCAAGACGCCGGGCCCCTTTTGATACACCTGATAGTACAAGCCGAAGTTTCCGCCGGCCAGTATCATGAAAAAGGTAATCCACCCTTCTACAACAGGATCGTCGAAATGGGCCACGCTGGCATTAAAGGTTGAAAACCCGCCGGCCGAAATAGTCGACAAGGCGTGGTTCAGGGCATTGATAAAATCCATGCCGCACAGGAGGAAAATAACCAGGGCGATGAGGGTAAAGCCGGAATACATGCGGAATAAGACATTCGTCATATCGTGAAGGCGGGGCAGCACGCGCTCCCGCGTCGGCCCGGCCACCTCGGCGTTGTACATGGACATAGTCGACTGTCCCGCTTCAGGCAGCAGGGCGATAAAGATGACGACGATGCCCAGCCCGCCGAGCCAATGGGTCATGCTGCGCCAAAAGAGGATGCTGTTCGGCAGCACCTCCAGGTCTTCAATGACCGTCGCCCCCGTGCCGGTAAACCCGGAAATACTTTCAAAGAGCCCGTCGAGGATTCCCAAGTACCCGCCCAATACATAGGGCAGCATGCCCAGGCCCGTCGCCAGCAGCCAGCCCAGGCCGGTAATGGCAATGCCTTCGCGTATCGTCAGGGCCTTCGTCCGGACGTGTCCCCGGCGCTGGCACAGAAAGGACACGGCCACGGCCGCGCCGATCGTCAGGATAAAGGGCACGGCGCTCTCTTCGCCGCACCAGAAAGCGATGCCCAGCGGGATGAGCATAGTCAGTCCCTGGATAAATGAAATTTTTCCTAAAAACCGGCATACGACATGTAAATCCATAGGCATCCTTTCGTTGAAATTCTCTGCTGGCCGCACGGCGGCAAACCTACCAGACGCGGCGCTTCCAAAACGACGGCATCAACAGGGCCAGGACGGGAAAAATTTCCAGCCTTCCCATGAGCATGGACAGGCACACGACGGCCTTGCTGAACGAGGGCATATCCGCATAGGTGCACGTCGCCCCAAACAGGCCGAAGCTCGGCCCGCAGCTACCCATTGTCGTAATAGCTACGCCCAGGGCATCAAAAATAGGAATGCCGTCAAAAACCAGCAGTACCGTCCATAATATATCCAGCATAACATATACGAAGAAAAACCGGGCTACGCCATACAGCACGTCTTCAGAAAAAACCTCTCCGTTGGACCGAACGTGCAGGACGAGCTGCGGATGCATCTTCTGCCGTATGCGCAGAATGATCGTCTTGACCAGCAGCATAAGCCGCGTTACCTTCAATCCGCCGGCAGTCGAGCCGGCGCAGCCGCCGAGAAAGATGAGAAATACCAATATAAACTGGGAAAAGGCCGGCCATTTATCAAAGTCATTGGAAATAAATCCCGTCGACGAAGACAAGGAAGCAGCCTGGAAAAAGGACTGGCGGAACGCTTCGCTCCACGCCCAGCCCTGCGCAGAGGCCAAATTGGCCGCCATCAGCACCGTCGCCGCGGCGACGAGGCCGACATAGGTGCGAAATTCCGTATCGTGCAGGATGACCTTGGGTCCCCGCTTCCATGCCGCCACGTACATGCCGAAGTTGGCGCTGGAAATCATCATGAAAAAGGCCAGCACCCCTTCGATCAGCGGGCTGTCGAAATAGGCCACGCTGGTGTTATACGGGGAAAAACCGCCCGTCGCAATCGTCGAGCAGGCATGGTTCAGCGCTATGAGGAACGACATGCCGCAGGCCATGCAGGCCAGCGCAGCCGCCGTCGTAAATACGACGTACACGCAGAACAGGGCCTTGGCCATTTCCTTTACGCGCGGCACGTTCCGGTCCGACGTCGGCCCCGTGCTTTCGGCGTTGAACATATGAACCGTCCCCCGCCCCAACTGAGGAAATAAGGCGATAAAGATGACGATGATGCCGAGGCCGCCGAACCAATGGGTCAGGGACCGCCACAGCAAAATGCCCTGCGGCATGATTTCCAAATCGGGAATGACCGTCGCCCCCGTGCCGGACAAGCCGGAAATGCACTCGAATACGCCGTCCAGCACAGACAAATAGCCGCCGGCAGCATAGGGCACCATGCCCAAAAACATGACCATAATCCATCCTAAGGCCGTAATCGCAATGCCCTCGCGGTTCGTAACCTCACCGGCAGGCGCCGTTCCGTACGCCGTCAGGCCCTTGCCCAAGGCCAGGCACACGCTGATGGCGGCGGCAAAGGCGAATACGCTGCTTTCACTATACCACAGGGACACGGCCAGGGGAAGGACCATGCCGCAGCCGTAGGCCCAGGACAGCCGGCCTAATACATACCATACTATTTTCAAATCCATTTGACGCGACGCCTCCTACCAACGGCGCTTAAAGGCCTGGGCTGCCGTCTGCAGCACGATGAGAAAGGAAAAGATTTCCAATCGTCCCAGAATCATCAAAAAGGCGCAGTATGCCTTCAGCCAGGCTGGTTCCGCGGAAAATTCGACGACGCCGAACAAGTGGGCCGTCGCGCCGGCGCTAGTCAGGCAGCCCGCCGCGACCCCCATGGACTGCAGGGGCGTCATGCCGGACAACGAGATGATAATCGTCGATACGAAAAATACAGCCATAAATAAGAAAAAATAGCTGAGAACCCGGCTGATGATCTTCATATCGACGGGAACGCCGCTGACCTTTAAGCTGATGACCATGCGCGGATGCAGGAGATGGCGCATTTCCTGAGCCGCTATCTTGAACAGCACGATAAACCGCATGATCCGCAGGCCGCCCGTCGCCGAGCCGATACAGCCGCCGACAAAGACGATGAGCAATAAGATAAATTTATCAAAATCAGGCCATGCCGAAACGTCGGCCGTAATAAAACCGCTCGTACTATAAAAGGAAAGGACGTGGAAAAATCCGAACCGCAGGCTGTCTGCCCCGTCGTACACGCCCATCTTCCACAAGTGGAAGGACACGAGAAGGGCCGTCCCCAGCAAGACGCCTAAAAACACGCGGAGCTCCGTATCCTGAAAGGCCGACCTGAGGTCCCGCCGCTCAAAGCTTTTCCAATACAGCAGGAAATTGCCGCAGGCCAACAGCATGGAAAAGGCGCAGGCCCATTCCAGGGCCGGATTGCCGCCGGACATGAAGGAAAATGGCGCGTCGCCGCTCGTCGATATGCTGCGAAAAGCGCTCGTGCAGGCATCGAACAAGGACAGTCCGGCCAGCAAATAAGCCAGGATAGACAGGACCGTAATGGCCGCGTATATCTTCCCTACCTGGCGGGCCGCAATATCCATGCGCCCCAGCATGGGGCTGAAGCTGATGCTCTGATGAACGGACAAGGTCAGGCCGAAGCAGCCGCTGACCTGAGGAATAATCGTCACCATCAGCAGGATGAAGTTCAAGCCGCCCAGCCATTCCATCAGGCCGTGCCACAAGACCAGCGAACGGGGCACATCGCCGGCCGGCCCGACGGCGCAGGACAGGCCGACAGTCGTATAGGCCGAAATGCTTTCAAAAAACGCGTCGGCGACAGGTAAAGCACCGGAAAATAGATACGGCAGCATGCCGACGCCTCCCAGCATGACCCATACGAGAACCATGTACCAGGCGCCGCCGGCAACGCCCAGCTGCTTGCTGTGCCGGCGGCCGAATCCCATCATCAGCCCGCCCAAGACCAGCGTGACTGCCATGGAAGGGCCGAAATACAAATACGCCGGCTCTCCCCAGGAAAAGGCGCACAGCAGGGGAATCAAAAAGGCCAGGCCGTTCAGAATTGCCATCCTTCCCAGAAGGAAGAAAAACAAATACATGTGCATCTCAATCCCTGCCTTTGAAATATTTCATGACTTCCTTGGAATGCGTCGTCTGGATAAACAAGATAACCCGGTCGCCGGCCATCAGCGCCGACTGGCCGTTTGGAATAAAGGCGTCTTCACCGCGCACGTAAGCGCATACCAGGCATTCCCTGGGCAGCCGGACGTCCATGAGGCGTTTGCCCGCTACGGGCGCGCCGTCCTGTACGATGACTTCCACAGCTTCAGCCTTAGCCCCTTCGAGCAGCGATACAGACACGACGCCGCCGCGGCGGACGAAGGCCAATACTTCGCTGGCCGACAAGAGGCGCGTAGACAATACGATGTCGACGCCGACCTTTTCCATCAGGTCCGTATATTCAGCCCGCGATACGCGGACGATGGTCTTCTTCGCGCCGAAATGCTTGGCGATCAGGGCCAGCATGAGGTTCAGGCGGTCGTCGTCTGTAATGCACACGACGACGTCCGCTTCGGCAATGCCTTCCTGCTCCAGCAGGTTCAGATCCGTGCCGTCGCCGCAGATAGCGATGCCGTTATCCATTTTTTCCGCCGCAAGCAGGCACCGTTCCCTGTTTTTGTCGAAAATCTTGACCTGCACGCCCTGCTTGTCCAGCATGGGGGCGAGAAAGCGACCCGTCCGGCCGGCGCCGATGATGATGGCCCTCTCTACCCGCTTCGTATCGCTCTGGACGAAATTGACGCTGAATTTCTCAATCGCCCTAGGATCGCCGATAAAGTAAGCGTTGTCATGAGGCAGGAGCTGGTCGTCGCCGTGAGGGATGATCATGCGGTGGTCCCGGAAAATCATGCCGACCAGTATGGATGGCGGAATTTCCAGATCCTTAAAGGGAATATTGACTAAAGGCGAATGGCGGCGCACCTTCGTTTCAAACAGCCGCACCTTGCCGTTGGCAAAATCTTCTACGTTCAGCGCCGCCGGCGTCATGATGATGCGGTTGATTTCCTGGGCCGTAATCAGCTCCGGATTCAGCATCAAATCGATATCGAAATTTTCTTTTAAATAATCCTTTGCCTCCGACAAAAACTGCATGTCCCGAATGCGGGCCGCCGTATAGGTAATGCCGTGCTTCTTGGCCAGAATGCAGGCCACCATGTTGACCTCGTCGATAGCCGTCGCCGCGACGAGGACGTCCGAGCCTTGTATATCAGGATTGTTCATCGTAATCGGGCTGGCGCCGTTGGCATGGACAGTCAGGACGTCTAAGGTATTTTTGACGACTTCCAGCCGTTCCTCATCGTGGTCTACGACGACGACGTCGAACTGCTCGTTTGACAACAGCTCGGCAATACTGTATCCTAGCTTGCCGGCGCCTATAACTACTATGCGCATATGCTCACCTCTGTGCTATACGTAGATATCGTAAGAAATAATCGCGCCGCAGTGATTATAGCAGCACATTAGGCAGTGTATGCTATACTATACTGTATCCACTGCCTACGCTACTATATCATAAAAGAACTGCCGTGGCTAGGTGAGAACAGATAATCGCCGGAAAATTTACATGGATAGGCCCGTATCTCTAGCAACTGCAAGTTAAATATGATAAAATTAATTGTTTGTTATAGCATGTAAAAATTATGAAACAAGAGGAGTATCATGGCTAATAAGTTCGTATCGGGGACCTTGATTCTGACGCTTTCCGGCTTTGTCGTCAAAGCCATCGGCAGCATCAACTGGATTATCTTATCCCGTATTCTCGGCGGCGAAGGCATCGGCATTTACCAAATGGCCTTCCCTATTTATCTGCTGGCACTGGACGTATCCAGCGCCGGCCTCCCTATCGCCATTTCCATCATTACGGCGGAAAAGGTAGCGAAGCAGGACTATCTCGGGGCGCAGCGCATCTTCCGCGTATCCTTGTCCATGCTGTGCACGACGGCGTTATTTCTCAGCATTCTCATGTTCTTCGGCGCGGAGTTCCTCATCGACGAACAGATCATCCGTGAAAGCCGGGCCTATTATTCGCTCATCGCCTTAGCGCCGGCCATCTTCTTCACGACGGTCATCGCCGGCTACCGCGGATATTTGCAGGGCTGGCAGCAAATGACGCCGACGGCCCTATCCCAAATCGTAGAGCAGCTGGTCCGCGTCGTCGTCATGCTCGGCTTTGCAGCCCTGCTCCTGCCCTACGGCCTCGACTACGCTGCAGGCGGCGCCAGCCTGGGCGCCGGCGCCGGCGGTCTGGCAGCTTGGCTCGTCTTGATTTATTACTATTATAAGCTGAAGCGCTCCCTGCCCTCGGACGGCCCCGTATATCCGAAGGAAGACATCAGGCATATTCTAAAGCGCCTCGTCGTCCTGGCCGTACCCATTTCTTTATCGAGCATCATGCTTCCCGTCGTGTCGAACCTGGATTTGCTCATCGTTCCCCGCCGTCTGGAAGTCGCCGGATACGCTACAGCCCAGGCAACAGAATTGTTCGGCTATCTGACGGGCATGTCCGTGCCCCTCATCAACTTAGCGACGATTTTGACGGCGGCCATGGCCATGAGCCTCGTGCCGGCCATCAGCCACAGCTTTACGCTGAAAAATTTCGACGAAATATACGAACGTACGGCCAGCGCTATGCGCATCTCCTTCCTCGTGACGATCCCCTTCAGCGTCATGCTCTACGTCATGGCCGAGCCCGTCGTCACCTTTATTTACAATGCGCCGGATGCGACGGACGCGACGAGAGCCGTTGCCATCGCCATTTGCTTCCTCGGCCTGCATCAGATCACGACGGCTATCCTGCAGGGCTTAAAGAAGCCTAAAATCCCGGTCATCAACATGGCCGTAGCCTGCGTGGCCAAGGTGGCCTGCAACTGGTTCTTAGTCGCTATTCCGGCCTTCGGCATCACCGGCGCATCCTACGCGACTGTAGCCGACATCGGCGTCGCCGCCGCCCTGAACCTGTTTTTCATCTACCGCCATACGGGCTATATCATTCACGCCAATATCATCGTAAAGAACGTCGTTTCTGCCGCCATTATGGGCGTCATCATGTATTTCGTCTACGATTTCCTCTATCTGCACATCGGCCTGTTCCTCAGCCTGTTCCTGACCTGCCTGTTAGGCTCGGCAATCTACATCGGCCTCATGGCCCTGACCGGCGGCGTAACCAGAGAAGACGCCGCAAAGATGCCATTCATCGGCCGGTTCTTTTAAACAGTATATCTCATCAATCAAAACCACCAATAGATGATACGTACCCTCTTTACTGGACTGGATACCCCAGTAAGGAGGGTACTTTTTATGCGTTATCCCTATAAATTTGAGAGAACCTGTGTAAACTTACATTGAAAAGGAAGGTGGCCCCCACACCGAAGAACTGAACACCCAGCAAATTCATAAAACGATCCGGGAATCGTTCCGCATAGAAAAAGCACAATATCCCGAATTGATTCGCTTGTGATTCCAATGGCGCCGCCCTGAATGCGGCCGGTGTTCTGCACAACCCCTGCCTGAATTTGAACCGTCTTTCCCTGCAGTACGCCGCTGTTTTCCACAGCGATCTTCCCAAGATTCTTGATACATACGCTTGAAACAAGGTCGGTATTTTCAGCAATATTGTCCATAAGAAATCCTAACTGCAATCCAGCATTCACTTTGCTGCCGACAGTTTTAGAAAGTACACTCACTTGGCTGTTGTAGAAATACTCTTCTCAACCGTGATTTGTGTCAATTTTTCACTAGCCTTAGCAGCTGCCAAGGCAGCTACTTTTTTAACATTTCCCATATACCACTGAAAAGTTCTCGCCTGATCCGTGCGGATAATGATTCGGTAACTTTAACTATATATTTCTATCATATACGCAAAACACGGAGGCAGCAAGTTTTCTGCACTTGCTGCCTCCGTGTTTTATATTCAGATGCCGAACCTTCTTTCCTGCATCTATGATTCAGTTGGTGGGCTTACCGAGCATATACTCGAACCACTTTATTCAAGTATTCGATCGATATTTTACTGTCTCCATTCCGCGCAATCCATTCAATGCGTTCATTTCAATTGATAGCCATTTTACATTATGAATCCCATTGTGTAACCATAAATTTCTTAATATCTTTAACTAACTTTTCAACAAACCGAATTTGTTCTTCATATTCCTCCTGACTTACAACAAAAAAGTCATCGTAATCGCTGGCTTCCCTAATAAGGGCCAACATGTGTATCCCTCTGGATAAGGTACAATAAGTTTCGCAAAAATAAAAAGAGACATGGCTTGCAGAACTCTGGTAGAATGAAGTCGCGACACACCATTCTGAAAGGAGCAAGCAAACCATGTCTGAAAAGATTGTACAGCTTAACGAGGAAGTAATCAAGGGACAGCTCAAGGATCTTGTGCGTGGCAGCGTAGAGGAGACTCTCAACGAGCTGCTGGAGGCCGAGGCGGAGAAACTGACTCAGGCGGCCCGATACGAGCGCAATGAGAAGCGTCAGGGCTATCGCAGCGGCCACTACAGGCGCAGCCTCA
>OGXK01000271.1_pt1 | contig 26265 bp, 17 predicted proteins | sample 1576261 | NCBI WGS metagenome assembly OGXK01 (sample SAMEA3541581, study PRJEB24748) | human gut metagenome | biome: human gut; feature: human-associated habitat; material: faeces | place: China | collected 2012 | reverse complement strand
TAGAGCAATTGACTCTTAATCAATGGGTCCAGGGTTCGAGTCCCTGAGGGTGTACAAGGTATAAGGCGGTTATCAAATAATGATGACCGCTTTTTTTATGCAATTAATTCTCATTCTCCGGGAATACTTCCTATCTTTGCACTCCGAAATCAATTAAAAGCGTAAACACATTGGATTGGTTATACAGTTTATTCGTTGAACATTCCGCTCTACAGGCGGTTGTGGTACTCTCGTTGATCTCCGCTATCGGCTTGGGACTGGGAAAAATACACATTTGCGGCATATCGTTAGGCGTGACGTTTGTATTTTTTGCAGGTATCATTGCCGGACATTTCGGGTTGTCTATTGACCCGCAAATGCTGAACTATGCGGAGAGTTTCGGGTTGGTAATCTTTGTGTATGCGTTGGGCTTACAGGTCGGCCCCGGTTTCTTCAGTTCGTTCCGTACGGGCGGCGTACAACTGAATATGCTGGCTGTGGGGGTAGTGCTGATTGGTACGGTGATGACACTCTTAGGAAGTTACGGACTGGGAATATCGCTGCCGGATATGGTGGGAATTCTTTGTGGTGCTACTACTAACACACCTGCGCTGGGTGCTGCACAGCAAACTCTGAAACAGATGGGTATCGAAGCAAATACGCCGGCTTTGGGATGTGCGGTGGCATATCCGTTGGGCGTAGTGGGAGTAATTCTTGGTATTCTGATGATACGCAAGGCGTTGGTTCGTAAGGAAGACTTGGAGATCAAAGAGAAAGACGATGCGAACAAACCGTATATCGTTGCATTTCAGGTCCACAATCCGGCAATTTTTAATATGAGTGTGAAGGATATAGCTCAATTGAGTTATCCTAAATTCGTCATATCCCGTTTGTGGCGGGATGGGAATGTGAGCATTCCCACTTCTGAGAAAGTGATAAAAGAAGGCGACCGCCTGCTGGTCATCACCTCGGAAAAGAATGTGCCTGCACTAACCGTACTGTTTGGTGAGCAGGAAAATACGGACTGGAACAAGGAAGACATTGATTGGAATGCCATCGACAGCCAGCTGATTTCACAGCGCATTGTGGTGACACGTCCGGAACTGAACGGAAAGAAATTGGGTTCGCTTCATCTGCGCAATCATTATGGAATCAATATCAGCCGTGTATATCGTAGCGGAGTATTGCTGCTGGCTACGGCAGAGCTTACCTTGCAATTGGGCGACCGGTTGACGGTAGTAGGTGAGGCCGCTGCTATACAGAATGTGGAAAGAGTACTGGGAAATGCAGTGAAGAGCCTGAAAGAACCTAATCTCGTGGCTGTATTTGTTGGTATTATCCTGGGACTTGCCCTGGGTGCTATCCCTATTGCTATTCCGGGTGTAAGCACTCCGGTGAAGCTGGGATTGGCAGGCGGACCGATTATCGTAGGTATCCTTATCGGTACTTTCGGCCCCAGAATGCACATGGTTACGTATACTACACGCAGTGCGAACCTGATGCTTCGTGCACTGGGTTTGTCGCTTTATCTGGCTTGTCTGGGCCTGGACGCGGGCGCTCATTTCTTCGATACAGTCTTTCGTCCCGAAGGATTGCTGTGGATAGCTGTGGGCTGTGCGCTGACGGTAGTTCCTGTATTGATTATGGGAGTTATTGCTTTTCGTTGGATGAAGGTGGACTTCGGTTCGGTAGCCGGTATGTTGTGTGGAAGTATGGCGAATCCGATGGCATTGAATTATGTGAATGATACCATTCCCGGTGATAATCCTTCAGTTTCTTATGCTACGGTTTATCCTTTGTGCATGTTCCTGCGTGTGATTATTGCACAAGTGCTGTTGATGTTCTTTTTAAGTTGATAGTGAAGAGTTGGGAATGTAGAGTTGAGGATTGGGAACGTAGAGTTGAGGATTAGAAACGTAGAGTTGAGGTTTGGAATGAAGACACAAGCCCATATATAATTTGTAAATTGTAATTTGTAATTAGATATCATGAGTAATATTACCCCTGAAAGCATCATGAGCGACTTGCGTTATTTGCAGTTGCTGTCACGCAGTTTCCCTACAATTGCGGATGCTAGTACAGAAATAATCAATTTGGAAGCTATACTGAACCTCCCGAAGGGGACAGAACACTTCCTGACCGATATTCATGGTGAATATGAAGCTTTTCAGCATGTGTTGAAGAACGCTTCGGGAGCCGTGAAGCGAAAAGTGAATGAAATCTTCGGGCATACCCTGCGTGAAAGTGAGAAGAAAGAGATATGTACGCTGATTTACTATCCCGAAGAGAAGTTGCAACTGATTAAAGAACAGGAGGCTGACCTGGACGACTGGTATCTGATAACATTGAACCAGCTGGTGAAAGTTTGCCAGAATGTATCTTCCAAATATACACGCTCAAAGGTACGCAAGGCACTTCCGGCAGAATTTTCGTATATCATTCAGGAATTGCTGCATGAGTCGAGTGTAGAGCCTAATAAACATGCCTATATCAATGTGATTATCAGCACTATCATCTCTACCAAGCGTTCAGATGATTTCATCATCGCGATGTGTAATCTTATCCAGCGGCTGACGATTGATTCCCTGCACATCGTAGGAGATATTTACGACCGTGGTCCGGGAGCGCATATCATTATGGATACACTCTGCGATTATCATAACTTCGATATCCAGTGGGGAAACCATGACATTCTTTGGATGGGAGCAGCGTCGGGTAATGACGCCTGTATTGCCAATGTGATCCGTATGTCGATGCGTTACGCTAATCTGGCGACATTGGAAGACGGGTATGGCATTAACTTGCTGCCGCTTGCCACGTTTGCCATGGATACCTATGCGGATGATCCCTGTACAATCTTTGCACCGAAGATGAACTTCGCAGATGGTAACTATAACGAGAAGACTTTGCGGTTGATTACCCAGATGCATAAAGCCATTACGGTGATACAGTTCAAACTGGAAGCGGAGATTATAGATCGTCGTCCTGAGTTTGGCATGCAGAACCGAAAGTTGCTGGAAAAGATTGATTTCGAGAAAGGCGTTTTTGTGTACGAAGGAAAGGAATATCCGCTTCGCGATACCAACTTCCCGACGATTGATCCGGCTGATCCGTATCGCCTGTCAGATGAGGAACGGGAGTTGATTGATAAGATTCATGCTTCGTTCATGAACAGTGAAAAGCTGAAGAAGCACATGCGCTGTTTATTTACGTATGGTGGTATGTATCTGATTTGTAATAGTAACCTGTTGTATCATGCTTCGATGCCTCTGAATGAAGATGGCAGTTTCAAGCGTGTCCGCATCGGAAAGAAAGAATATTGGGGTAAGAAATTATTGTGTAAAACGGATCAGCTGATACGTACAGCTTATTTTGATGAAGACGGTACGGAGGAGAAGAGTTTTGCGCTGGATTATGTGTGGTATATGTGGTGCGGCCCAAATGCTCCATCGTTTGACAAGGATAAGATGGCAACGTTTGAACGCTATTTCATCGGAGATAAAGAACTGTCTAAGGAGACCAAAGGATATTATTATACTTTGCGTAACCGTGCGGATATTTGCGAGCGTATTCTTGCGGAATTTGAGGTTACAGGTCCTCATTCACATATCATTAACGGGCATGTGCCTGTGAAGATTATCAAAGGTGAGAAGCCGATAAAAGCAGACGGTAAACTGCTGGTGATTGACGGTGGATTCTCTAAAGCATATCAGCCGGAAACCGGAATTGCCGGATATACGCTGGTATATCATTCACATGGCTTACAGCTAGTGCAACATGAACCGTTCCAAAGCCGTCAGAAAGCAATAGAAGAGGGACAGGATATCAAATCCAATACTTTCGTCGTCGAGTTCAATTCACAACGCATGATGGTGAAAGATACCGATAAGGGAAAAGTACTGGTAACGCAGATACAGGACCTGAAGAAGTTGCTGGTAGCGTATAGGACGGGATTTATAAAGGAAAAGAACTGAATACTGAGTATTAGGTATTGACTGCTACACATAATGTATTGACAAATGTTTAAGACCTAATAACGTAAATGACTCATTATTTCGGGTTATGAGGGAAAGTTGACAAGGGGACGAGTTGACCAGGGGACAAGGTTCCATGCGGCATAGGAGCATTGCGCAGCCCCTTGTCCCCTGGTCAACTCGTCAACTTGTTTCCTTCCTTTCTATACCGTTATACGCCAATTCTTATATCGAATTTACGTTAATACTTAGTATTTAAACAGCACCACTCCTCCTTCCAGGATCACTCCTTTATCGTAAGTAACTCCCTTGTTGTAGTAGCGGCTGCCGCCGTAACCACCGGTGACAAATATACCGAGGCGGTCTGTTAAGCGATATTCCAGATTGACGCGTGCCTGGAGGGCATAGAGGCGTGCAGGGAAACCGTAATCTTTATTCTTGAAGTTTTCGATGTGCTGGAAGCCCAGGTCACCGCTGATGAACAACTGCTTGTACAAAGGTAATTCGAGACCGGCACGATAGAAGAGGGAGGCGGAAAACTTATCGCTGAAATCCAGATAATGCGTACCACCGCCTAAGATGGTATAGAACAGCTTGTTCTTGAAACGGGCACCTACATTCAGCTTTGTAGTGTTTCCTCCGAAAAGCATTAGCTGTGCTTTCGTATCCGGATTGGCATTTACCAGACCTAACTGGAAACCATCGAAGTTCTCCTTATAGTAATTGAATAATCCAATTTGCAATCCTTTTCCGCTTTTTGCCATGTTCATGGGGGCAAGTTGTGCACCGGTAAAACTTCCGCCTACCACGTTACCGAGTCCGGATATTTGCATACCGTGCATGTCTTCTCCTGTGATGTTACCCAAGCCGCTGATTTGTATGCCTCGCAGACTTTGGCCTACAATATTCAGAAGCCCGGAAGTGGTGATGCCATTGAAGCTCTCACCCGCAATATTGGCTAATCCTGCCAGGTGCACACCCGAAGAGTTCTCACCGCTAATGTTCAGCAGACCACCTATGATAACACCACTGGTGTTGTCTCCTGTTATATTGGTGAGCCCCGAGAAAATGACACCTTGTGCATGATTTCCCGTGATACCGACTAAACCGGATATGGATACGCCACTGAGATTATTCCCATTCACGTTACTGATACCGGCAATCTGGACGCCTCGCATACTGCCTCCTACTAAGTTGGCAAGTCCTGTGATTTGTACACCGTTCATGTCACGCAACACCACTCCACCCAGTAGATTGATACCCACGCCGTTCAGGCGGTTCATGGAGGAAAAAAGACCGAGGTTGAGGCAGGTACTGCCGACAGTATCAGTCTGCTGTGTAGACATGTTCTTCCACAAGGATAGGTTGATGCCGACAGGCTCTCTGTCTTTCTTTGTTGTTGACGGACTGTCAGTGGTCTGTGCAGGGAGTGTACCCGCAACCATCAGTAATGCAATAATGGATGGAAATAATCGTCTCATTGGTTTCAATCTTTAATTTCGTCCGGCCAAGGGGCTAATTTGCCGGTGGCACGAAGCGTAGGACGCTGTGCATCTACCGACCGGAGATAGTTACTTAATTTCTGTGCTAATTTCTTTACGATACGCGGATTCTTTATAGCCACGTCGTTTTTCTCGCTGATATCTTCCGGAATATTAAACAGTTCACGTTTACCGTCCGCAAAGTAATATACAAGTTTCCAGTCACCGGAGCGGATGGAGCAGGTAGCCCCAATACCCGGGCCCGAAGGTCCCCAACTATGGGGATAGTGCCAATAGATATCACGATCCTTGACTTTACCCTTTCCTGTCAACAACGGCATAAAACTGATACCATCCCGTTTTTGCACGGTAGTGTACTTCTGGACGCCTGCTATCTCAAGAATAGTCGGGTAGAAATCTTCAATCATCAGATAATCTCCACATTTCGTGTCCGGAGCTACTACACCGGGCCAGCTCACGATCATCGGTTCGCGTACACCGCCCTCGTAAGCGGAACCTTTTCCACTGTTAAGCGGGTAATTCTGTGTATGCAGTTCTCCGGCACGGGTATGTGCAGCCAGTCCGCCATTATCGGACATGAAGAGAATGACTGTATTTTCTGTCAGATGGTTGCGTTCCAGATAATCCATCAGATCTCCCAGACTTTTATCCATCCCTTCAATGAGGGTGGCATAGGCGGCCTCTACGGGTGGAAGTCCTTTATCCAGATATTTCTGATAGAAGCGATAGTCCGGTTGTATAGGCGTATGAATGGCATAATGAGCCATATATAGGAAGAATGGTTCATCTTTCTGTTGTGCGCTATCCAAAGCCTTCATCGCTTCCAGTGTAAGTGCTTCGCTGAGGAAGGTGTCCGTACCATGATATTTTTCCAATCCCGGAACTGCTGCCAACGGACTTTTCCCGTCCGGCTTATTACCGAAATTATTCTTGCCGTAGTAACTGGCCGGTGAACCGGCAGCGTGTCCGGCTATGTTTACTTCAAAGCCCATCGTCAGCGGATCAGCTCCGGGAGTATCATTGGCTCCAAAGTGGGCTTTACCGCAATGAATGGTCTGATATCCGTTCTCTTTAAGTACTTGTGCAAGCGTAGTGACTTGTGTAGTGCGTTCGATTCCTGGTTCTTGACAAATACCATTCACATTCCATTCCGGATAGATCATCACAGAGTCCGGTTGTTCATGCGTTGTATTTTTGCGTAATGTCCAACTTGTCACACGATGCCGCGCGGCATTCATCCCTGTAAAAAGACTGACCCGGGTGGGGGAGCTGATACTACAAGCGTATGCTTGTGTGAACATCTTCCCTTGTGCCGCCAGGCGTTCCATATTCGGCGTGTGGTAAGTGTCGTTGTAATGTGTTCGTTGAGTCCAGAAAGGCAGCGAAGTATCCTGCCATCCCATGTCGTCAACCAAAAACAGAACTATGTTCGGACGTTGCTTTTCTTTCGGCGCTCCCTTTGCCGGAGATGCCGCAATCGCTTCTCCTGCCATACCACACATGGGCAATATGGCAGCAGATAGTAATAATTCGTTTTTCATTTGAGATGATACTTTATAAAGGTTAGTTTCTTTTTCTTATCCCTTCGCCTCTTGGTATAAGAACCGTTTAATGGAGCGTTTGGGCGTTTTCTCAAATTCTTCGGGATAGATTTTCATTTTGAATATCTGGCTGTATGCCGGAAGCTCTGCGTTTAACGCAACGCGGTTTTCTTCCATGACACGTTCGATGTCCGTAGTGGTCAGACCATGCGCAAAAGCATCGTCAAAGTCAGGATATACCAGTCCGACAAGCTTTTCATTTTGCTGTACGATGATGCTTTCGGCAACATACGGCAGGTTGTTCAGCTTGTCTTCTATTTCTTCGGGATAGATATTCTGTCCGCTGGCACCGAGCAACATGTTCTTGCTGCGTCCCTTGATGGTTACATTGCCCTCGGCATCCATCAGCGCAAGGTCACCGGTGTGCAACCAACCGTCTGCATCAATAGCCTCACGGGTGGCTTCTTCATTTTTATAGTATCCCAGCATGACGTTAGGTCCGCGGCATACGATTTCTCCCGCTATGTTTTCCGGATCAGGAGAAAGGATTTTCACTTCCATACGGGGGACGGCCTTACCGCAGGAACCCGGTTTGAAGCGTGACCAGTCTTCGTAACAGATGATCGGCCCGCATTCTGTCATTCCGTAACCTACCGTGTAGGGGAATTCTATCATGCGAAGGAACTGTTCTACTTCCTGGTTGAAAGCGGCACCCCCTACAATAACTTCCGCAAAACGTCCACCGAAGGCACTGACTACTCCTTCGCGTACGGTTGTCTTGATCTTGTCGTTGATGATGGGGACTTTAAGCAATAGTTTCATGGTTGGTGTTTCCAGTTTCGGAAGCACGTTCTTCTTGATAATCTTCTCTATAATAAGCGGTACGGCTACCACCAGGTGCGGCTTCACTTCCGAGAATGCCTGGAAGATAATCTTCGGGCTTGGCATACGGGTGAGGAAGTATATCTGACATCCTGCGGAGAACTCGTACAGGAATTCGAATGCCAGGCCATACATGTGCGCCATCGGTAGCATGGAGATAATCTTATCCCCGGCCTTCAGTGGCAATACCTCAAATGCAAATGCTGTATTCGACCACAGACTGCGATAGGGTAGCATTACGCCTTTGGAATAACTCGTCGTACCGGAAGTATAGTTGATTACTGCCAGTTCTTCAGGCTGGTCCTTGTGATATTCGATGTGTTCCTTACGGAAATTCTTGGGGTATTTCTTGCCGAACAACTCATTCAGGTGTTCGCGGGCATAATCCAGCTTTTCCGTACGGGATATCAGGATAGAGAAATCCGTCATCAGGATGATGCCTTCCAGAATGGTCATGGCGGCTTCGTTCAGATTCTCCCATACCTGGTCGCCCACAAACAGTAATTTGGCTTCGGAATGGTTTACGATGTTATGTATATTATCCGCTTTAAATTCGTGCAGGATAGGAACTGCAACGGCTCCGTAGGTCAGTGTAGCGAGGAAAGTAACTCCCCAGTGTGAACTGTTACGTCCGCAGATGGCAATTTTATCTCCTTTCTTGATGCCGCTTGCTTCGAAGATTAAGTGTACTTTCTCTATTTTGCGGGCTACGTCTTTGTATTGCAGAGTAGCCCCATTATAATCGGTCAGGGCATCCAGGTCCCAATTCTGTTTAATGCTGTTCTCAATATAGGCGATAAAACTTTGTTCCATGATATTATATATTGCACATTTAGTTGAAATTTGTGCAAATATAAGGCTTTATAGAAAGAATGCAAATTTTTAACTGAAAAAAGCGGAGGGGATGTACAATTTAGCTTGACGGATGAATCTCACCACAGAGTAACACAGAGTTCCACAGAGTTTTATTTTCCTTGAGTTCAAATTAATAAAACTCTGTGGTGAATTTAATGCATTACCGCCCTAAGTACCAGTTGTACATGCGTTGTACGCCTTCTTCAATCTCCACTTTGTGGTGCCAGCCCAGAGCGTGCAGTTTCGAGGGGTCAGTCAGTTTGCGCATGGTTCCGTCCGGTTTGGTGCTGTCGAAAGTCAGCTGACCTTGGTAACCTACGGTGGAAACTATCAGTTCGGCCAGTTCGCGAATAGAGATTTCCTTGCCTGTACCTATATTAATATGGCAGTTACGAATATCTTTATCACCTTGTTTGTAGGTGTCTTTGAAGTCTACATGCTCCATGACGAAGACGCTGGCATCTGCCATTTCTTCGCTCCAGAGGAATTCGCGAAGAGGTGTGCCTGTACCCCATAATTTCACTTCACTGTTGCTGATACCGTATTTGGCAAGGATGGCAAGGATATCTTCCTTACTGCTGTTGCCGTCGATACCTTCTACCGGACGCTGGTTCAGGTCTTTGCATATTGCATCCCAGTCGCCTTGCTTCAGGCAATGAGCCAGATGTATCTTGCGAATCATGGCAGGGAGCACATGGCTGCGTTCCAGATCGAAGTTGTCATTTGGACCATAGAGGTTGGTAGGCATTACGGCGATGTAATTCGTGCCATATTGCAGGTTGAAACTCTCGCACATTTTCAGTCCGGCAATCTTGGCGATGGCGTACGGTTCGTTGGTATATTCCAGCGGAGAGGTGAGGAGCACTTCTTCTTTCATGGGTTGTTCGGCATCACGCGGATAGATGCAGGTGCTTCCCAGGAAGAGGAGTTTCTTCACATTGTGGCGAAAACTTTCACCGATGACGTTTTGCTGTATTTGCAGGTTTTTGTAGATGAAGTCGGCACGGTAAATGCTGTTTGCCATGATGCCGCCAACGAAAGCAGCGGCAAGGAATACATATTCCGGTTGTTCTTCATCAAAGAATTTACGTACGGAAACGGCATCCAGCAAATCGAGTTCTTTGTGGGTTTTGCCAATGAGATTGGTATATCCTTTATCTTGCAGGTTTTTCCAGATGGCGGAGCCTACCAGACCACGGTGTCCGGCTACGTAGATTTTGGCGTTCTTGTCTAACATTATAGTTCTGATTTTTATATATTATTTTTCAAGTGATCTCAGATATAGCTTTTTCACAAACTTCATATCGTGTGCTGCCATGATTTTCACCAATTCTTCAAAACTGGTTTGTCTCGGGTTCCAGCCTAAAAGAGTTTTGGCCTTTGTCGGATTACCTAACAGCTGTTCCACTTCGGCAGGGCGGAAATATTTAGGATCTATTTCTACAAGCGTTTTTCCAGTTTGCACATTGATACCTTTTTCTTCTGCGCCTTCACCTTCCCAGCGCAGTTCGATGCCTACTTCCTTGAAGGCAAGGGTGGCAAACTCGCGGACGGTATGCATTTCGCCTGTGGCTATCACGAAGTCTTCCGGTGTATCGTGCTGAAGAATCAGCCACATACATTCTACATAATCTTTCGCATATCCCCAGTCGCGACGTGCATCCAGATTACCCAGATACAGTTTGTCCTGGAAACCTTGGGCTATGCGGGCGGCGGCCAGCGTAATCTTACGGGTTACGAATGTTTCTCCTCTACGTTCGCTTTCGTGATTGAAAAGGATACCGTTTACGGCAAACATACCATAACTTTCGCGGTAGTTCTTTGTAATCCAGAAGCCGTATTGTTTGGCTACTCCGTACGGGCTGCGGGGATAGAAAGGAGTTGTTTCCGATTGGGGGACTTCCTGTACTTTACCGTAAAGTTCCGAAGTGGAGGCTTGGTAAATCTTTGTCTTTTTCTCCATGCCGAGGATGCGGACAGCTTCCAGCATACGCAGCGTGCCGATGGCATCTGCCTCTGCGGTGTATTCCGGTACGTCGAAAGATACTTTTACATGGCTTTGTGCAGCGAGGTTATATATTTCGTCCGGCTGTACCTGTTGGATGATGCGGATCAGCGAGCTGCTGTCCGTCATGTCACCGTAATGCAGGTTAATGGTGCGCTTTTGCTTCATGTCGCGTACCCATTCGTCGAAGTACAGATGTTCGATGCGCCCTGTATTGAATGAAGAAGAACGGCGGAGAATACCGTGCACTTCATATCCTTTCTGTAATAAGAATTCGGCGAGAAACGAACCGTCCTGACCTGTTATTCCGGAGATTAAAGCTGTTTTCATATTGTAGGCTTCTTTATTGATTATTTTTTGCGGGGGCAAAATTCGTTATTTTTTACGAGAATACAAAACTTATTGGCTTGTCACTTATATATCTTATCTACTATCAGTGCAATAGCCCCATCTCCCGTTACATTGCAGGCAGTACCGAAGCTATCCATTGCAATGTAGAGTGCGATCATCAGTGCCTGTGCCGATTCATCGAAACCGAGCATGGATTGCAGGATACCCAGGGATGCCATGATGGCACCACCGGGAACTCCCGGAGCGGCTACCATCGTGATTCCCAGCATGAAAATGAAACCGGCAAACAAGGGGAAATCAAAAGGCATACCTTGCATCATCATCAGAGCAAGAGCACATGCTACAATCTTCAGCGTGCTACCGGATAAATGTATCGTGGCGCAAAGAGGGATAACAAACCCCGCAATATCAGAGGATACGCCGTTCTTCTTTGTCTGTTCCAGGGTAACAGGGATAGTGGCGGCAGAAGACTGTGTACCTAAAGCCGTGAAATAGGCGGGCAGCATCTTTCCTAACAATTTAAAAGGATTCCGGCGGACAAACAGCGCAGCGATACAATATTGAAATATCAGCAGGAAGATGTGCAGCAGGAAGATTACGCCGATAATTTTTATAAATACCATTAAGATAGAGAATACCTGTCCCGAATGTGTCATATTAAGGAATATGCCGAATATATAAATAGGAAGCAACGGCAGGATCACTGCACTGATCATACGGACAATGATATCCTGAAAATCACGTGCTGCATTCTTCAGTGTATCGTTTTTCAGTTGGGCAAGTCCCAACCCTAAAGTGAAAGCCAGTACCAGTGCCGTCATCACATTCATGAGCGGTGGAATGGCGACTGAGAAAAACGGCAATATCCCTTGCGCTTCACTGACCTCTTCCAGCGGGGCACCGGACTCTATCAGGTGAGGAAATATAGTTACTCCTGTAAAGTAAGAGAGGAAACCGGAAAACAGGGTTGCCCCGTAAGCTATCAGTGCGGTAATCAACAGCAGTTTCCCGGCACCTTTACCGATGTCGGCAATAGCTACGGTAACCAGTCCTACAATAATCAGCGGTATGGAGAAATTCAGAAATTCGCTGAAGATACCGTTGAATGTAACGAACAGGCGTACCAATTCTCCGGGAAGAAAATTACCAAAAAGAATACCGAATGCGATGGCTATAAGGATACGCGGCAGTAAGCCGATATGTAGTTTTTTCATAAAACTGAATTTAAGTTTCTCCATTGAAATAGAGTTATGTTTGCAAAAGTACGATTTTTATTCGAAATTCATACGAACAAATGCCCTTGACATATTGTTTCCATTTCAATGAAACAATAACAAAAAAATGCAAGTTATGACAGAAAAAGGACAAAAGACAGACATCGGCTTAATCGGACTTGCCGTGATGGGGGAGAATTTAGCTTTGAATATGGCGGACAAGGGATGGCATGTGTCCGTGTTTAACCGTACTGTTCCGGGAGTGGAAGAAGGTGTGGTAGAACGCTTTATCAACGGTCGTGCCAAAGGGAAAAGTATTGAAGGATATACTGAAATTCCTGACTTTGTAGAGTCCATTTCCACCCCGCGCAAAATCATGATGATGGTGCGTGCCGGCAGTGCCGTAGATGAACTGATGGAACAACTCTTTCCGCATCTTTCTCCGGGAGATATCTTGATAGATGGAGGCAACTCAAACTATGAAGATACCAACCGTCGTGTGGCATTGGCCGAATCGAAAGGTTTCCGCTTTGTCGGTGCCGGTGTTTCGGGCGGTGAAGAAGGAGCGTTGAACGGTGCTTCTATTATGCCGGGCGGTTCCGTTACTGCCTGGGATGAAGTAAAACCCATCCTGCAAAGTATTGCTGCACGTGCTGCCGATGGTACTCCTTGCTGTGACTGGATTGGTCCGGCCGGCTCGGGACATTTCGTTAAAATGATACATAATGGTATCGAATACGGTGATATGCAGTTGATTGCCGAAGCCTACTGGGTGATGAAGAATCTTCTGCAACTGAATAATGAAGACATGGCTTCCGTTTTTGCCCACTGGAATGAGGGTAAGTTGCGTAGCTATCTGATAGAAATTACAGCCAATATTCTTCGGCATAAGGATAAGGCGGGCGGTTACCTGATTGACAAGATACTGGACACTGCCGGACAGAAAGGCACCGGTAAATGGTCCGTTATCAATGCAATGGAATTGGGTATGCCTCTGGGACTGATTGCAACGGCTGTTTTTGAGCGTAGTCTTTCAGCGCAGAAAAATCTGCGTGAGGCAGCTTCCAAACAATTCATTTGCCAGCGCTCACAAGTGGTCTATAATAAGCCGGAACTGGTGAAAGATATTTATTCCACTTTGTATGCTTCTAAACTGGTATCCTATGCACAAGGTTTTGCCGTGTTGCAAAAGGCGTCCGAATCTTTCGGCTGGGATCTCGATCTGGCATCCATTGCCCGTATGTGGCGCGGAGGCTGCATCATCCGCAGTATATTCCTGAATGATATAGCGGCTGCTTTTGAGGCACAGCAGAAGCCGAAACATTTGCTACTCGCTCCTTATTTCCGGGAAGAAATCAAAGAGTTGCTCTCCGGTTGGAAGCACCTTGTAGCCCATGCGATGAAAGAGGAACTGCCTGTTCCGGCTTTCTCTTCCGCATTGAACTATTTCTATTCGCTGGTATCTGCGAAGCTCCCTGCTAATATGATTCAGGCTCAGCGTGACTATTTCGGCGCACATACCTTTGAGCGTACCGATGAACTTCGCGGACAGTTCTTCCATGAAAACTGGACCGGACATGGCGGAGATACAAAATCAGGTACCTATAATGTATAAAATGAAGCCCTGGTAATAAAATTATGAAGCAAGAGCTAATGAATTTATTGCAAGGGCTAATTTGCAGAAGCTAATCAAAAAAACAAGATTCTATGAGTAAATTTGTAATGATCATATTCGGCGCTTCGGGCGACTTGACGAAACGCAAACTGATGCCGGCACTCTACTCGCTCTACAAGGATAATCGTTTGCCCGAAGGATTTGCCATTCTCGGTATCGGCCGTACCGACTATGCGGATGAAACTTATCGCGACTATATCCTGAACGAGCTGGAACATTTTGTCACACCGGCCGAAGTGGGAATGAAAGAGTTCTGCACTCATTTGCACTACCTTAGTATGGACCCTGCCATAGAAGAAGGTTACGGAACCCTGGACAGCCGTTTGCAGGAAATCACCGGTGAAAAGGAACCGGACAATTTACTGTTCTATCTCGCTACGCCGCCCTCACTTTATGGCGTCATCCCTCTACATCTGAAAACAGCCGGATTGAATCGTAAACATACCCGCATCATCGTCGAAAAGCCTTTCGGCTACGACCTGAAGTCGGCACAAGAATTAAACCATATCTATGCTTCCGTTTTCGAAGAGTCTCAGATCTATCGCATTGACCACTTCCTTGGTAAAGAGACGGCACAAAATATCCTTGCTTTCCGTTTTGCCAATGGCATTTTTGAACCGTTGTGGAATCGTAATTACATCGATTATGTAGAGGTTACCGCTGTCGAGAATCTCGGTATCGAACAGCGTGGCGGCTTCTATGACGGTACAGGCGCTTTGCGCGACATGGTACAGAACCACCTTATCCAACTGGTGGCCCTCACTGCCATGGAGCCTCCCGCTGTCTTCACCGCCGATAATTTCCGTAACGAAGTGGTAAAAGTCTACGAGTCACTGAAACCTCTGACGGATGAAGATTTGAATGAACATATAGTCCGCGGACAATATACCGCTTCCGGTTCTAAAAAGGGCTACCGTGAAGAGAAGAACGTCCCCGCCGATTCGCGCACTGAAACTTACATCGCCATGAAGATCGGTATTGATAACTGGCGTTGGAGCGGCGTACCTTTCTACATCCGCACAGGAAAGCAGATGCCTACCAAGGTGACGGAAATCGTAGTGCACTTCCGTGAAACGCCCCATCAGATGTTTCATTGCCATGGCGGACACTGTCCGCGGGCTAACAAACTAATCCTCCGCCTGCAACCCAACGAGGGTATTGTGCTGAAATTCGGCATGAAAGTTCCCGGACCGGGATTCGATGTGAAGCAGGTAATGATGGATTTCAGTTACGACCAACTGGGCGGACGCGCCATGGGCGATGCTTATGCCCGCCTGATTGAAGACTGCATTCAGGGCGACCCGACACTCTTTACCCGCAGTGATGCTGTCGAAGCCTCCTGGCGTTTCTTTGATCCTGTGCTGCGCTATTGGAATGAATATCCTGACGCGCCTCTCTACGGTTATCCTGTCGGAACCTGGGGACCGCTGGAAAGTGAAGCTATGATGCACGAACATGGTGCCGACTGGACCAATCCGTGTAAAAACCTTACGAACACTGATCAATATTGTGAGTTATGAAAACTTATATCTATAGTACAGCTGTCGAAACGGCGCGCTCTCTCATCAAGCACCTTATTAGTTTGATGGAGAAAGAGCCGCAGAAGATTTTTCACATAGCATTCAGTGGAGGCAGCACGCCCTCGCTCATGTTCGATTTGTGGGCGGAAGAATTCAAGGATGCCACTCCGTGGAGCCGTATGCGTATTTATTGGGTGGACGAACGGTGTGTACCTGCCGAAGATTCGGAGAGTAACTATGGCAATATGCGCCGGCTGTTGCTGGATGAAGTGGGAATACCTGAGGAGTATATTTTTCCTATTGACGGCAGCAACGATCCCGATGATGAGGCGAATAGCTATTCTCGCATAGTGCGTTGCAATGCGCCACTCTGGCATGGCTTTCCGGCTCTTGATATTGTTCTGTTGGGGGCGGGAGAAGACGGGCATACCTCGTCCATTTTCCCCGGTCAGGAGTATTTGCTTTCTTCTTTCCATCCTTACGAGGTAAGTGTTAATCCTTACAATGGGCAGAAGCGCATAGCCATGACCGGCTGTTTGCTTTTTAACGCCAAGCAGCTGATTTTCTTTGTGACAGGCAGAAACAAGTCCAACGTTGTGCGCGATATTCTGGATTCGGGTGATACCGGTCCGGCTGCCTATGTGGCGCACCATGCCTGGAATGTGGAAGTGTTTATGGATGAGCTGGCGAAACCCCAACCCATCCATGAGAGTGATTTATAAAAAAAGAGAGTGATTTATCATCAATTGGACGTTCCGCTTTCCAGAATGCTGACGATGGAGAACAGCGTGAAACAGATGCCGCCTAATCCTGCTAATACGCGTGCGGGAACAAAGTAGACATCATTCAGTGTTGTCATTTCAAACAGAAAAGCAGAGAGGAAAAGACAAGTAAGCGCGGTGAGCACCGGAATGAGCGGAATTCGGTTCGCTAGCTTAAAGACGTTCCGCCAAATAACAGCCAGCAGAATTACTTTGCTGGATATGCTGTAACAAACTAAACCCAGACCTATCATAATGTATCCGGTGGAAGACTTGCCCGGGTCGGCATTCGTCAGCACCCAAAGTCCCCACAGGATACTCAGTGTACCCATCACCAATACGAGGGCGGGCCACCATTTCCGTTCGGCACCACTATAAGAGTTACGTATCTGCCGGACAATGGTAGCAACCAGTGCAACCAGGCTCGTACAGATACATGCCAGTCCGGCCATAACGTGTCCGGCCACATAGTAAGCGGTGTGGATATCACTTTGTCCCAATAACCAGAATGCCCAAACCCATGTAATGACGGCGAACACGACAGCCAGAATGATGAGTATGTCCGCCTGTGCCGAAGAGAATGACTTGGCAGGTACGGCATGGTCAGTCTTCTTGGAATTTTGCGTGATGAAGGTGAAGCGGGTGGAAGAGGTGGCGGTAGTGGCTACACATGCAGTGATGAAAGCTACTCCGCAAATGACATGTCCCGCAACGAAATGGGCTACCGTACTGCCGTCACTAATGTATGTCATTCCACCGATGAAACACACCACGGCAGCCAGATAGCCGATGATGGGCAGGGCATATTTTGCCGCCGTACTATACGTGTGGATAATTTGCCGGATGATGGTACCTGCCGTAGCGAACAGCGCAATACATATCATTCCTAAAGAGAAGACCACGGGCCCCGCAACGAATCGGTTCGTGTCCGTCCCCATGTCGAGCACAAAGGCTCCGTAGCCGAAACAAAAAAGGGCCATCAGCAATGGGATAGCCCTGAAAAGGATACTAATACCGTAATTCATAACTGTTATCGTTTTTAAGTTTCCCCTTCCAACAGTATTCCTTACGGTTTGTTTTCGGTTTTAATATTTGTTCACCACAGATTTATTTCTCAAAGATGGCATTCCTGTATTCGTTGGGCGTCATGTCATAGCGTTCGCGGAAGAGGCGGTGGAAGGTGGACGCATTGGGCAATCCACATTCTTCGGCGATGTGACTGATGATATATTCGGGATGCTCGCGAATGAGTTCGACTGCATGTTCCAGGCGCAGGTTGTTGATATAGGCGGTAGAGCTTACTCCGGTACACTGCATCAGGATGACGTTGAGGCGAGTTCGGTTTGTGCCCGATAGCATGCACAAGTCGTGGCGTGAGAATTTAGGATCCAGATAGGGAGACTGTTTGCTGAGTATGCCTTCCATTAGATCAAATATCCGGCGGTTTTCTATCTGTTCCAGTGTGTTGTATTCTCGCTTCGGTTCATTATCTTTTTCTTCATCATCTTCCGTTCCATGGTCTTGCAGGTCCGGCATGCTGTCTTCTTGTCTGCATTCGGCAGCGGTTTTCATTTGTTCTATCTTCTGTTGCAGGGCGTTGATGGTGTCGCGGCTTTCGCTCAATCGCTTTTTGCTGTTCATTTCTTCGTTGATGCTGCGTGCCATTGCCCGGTTTTTGCGGCGTATGTTGAGGGTGTATCGGACAATGAGCGCCAGGCCGGCGCATAGCAACAGCATGATGCAGATGGCTGAGATGAGGAGGATATTTCGTTCGCGCAGTTCGTTGGCCTGTTGTTGCAGCAGGGCTTCCTTTTCGGTGGTGTCGTATATGGCGGCGAGCTCCAGGGCGGTGTTGCGTTCTTCGCGTTTTTTGATGCTGTCGCACAGTATGGACAGTTGTTTATAGTAGTGGGTTGAACGGCGGTAGTCGCCTTTGCTTGCGTAGGCTTCGCCTAATGTGCGCTTAATGGTGACCATGTGATAGTTCACGCTGTCTCTCTGACTGATCAGGAATTGCTCGCGGGTGGCATTCATGCGGATGATTTCGTCGTACATACGGCGATCAAAGAGGTAGGGCATGATGAGGTAGTTGTCGCGGCTGTGTACGTGACTTACAGTGAGGAATTTTTTGTAGAATTCTTCTGCTTCTTTGTGGCGTCCCAAGCGTTGCAGAACTACGGCGCGATGGGCGTAGAGGGCTTTGAGTTCTTTCTGTTCGAGCCCTTGCATCTGGGGTTCGCTACCCTGTTCGCGGGTGACTACGGACTGGAGGGCGTCGAGTGTGCTGAGGGCTTCTTCGTATAGTTTGTCCCTTTGCTGCATCACGAGCAGGGTGTTGTAGTTGTAGCGCAGGTTGTCGTACTTGTATTCGTAATCGGTGTGGAGCATCAGGTCGACGGCTTGGTGCATGTACTCGTAGCCTTGGGACTTGTTGCCCTGGTAGTAGATCATCTTTCCCAGATTGAAGAGGGCGATGGAGTGCATGGGTTGGTTTCCGGTGGCTTTTGCTTTGTCCAGCAGGAGATTGACACATTCGGCTTTCCCGACTTCGTTGTGCAGGCAGTCGTAGGTGGAGATAAGGCGGTGGAGCTGATCCATATATTCATCGTCGTTCTGGCGTATGGAGTCGCTTTCGAGGGCACGGCGATAGTTTTTTAGGGCGTGGCGGTAGTGACCGTTGTTGAAGTAGAGGTCGCCTTCAGTGATGTCTAAGCGATGGGTGGGGAGGAGTTTGCGGATACGCAACTCGTCCATGATACGGCAGGCCAGGGGAAAGTTGGAGAAAGTATAACGATAGACATTGTCATCGGTGAGGAGGCTGTCGGGCAGGGCGACGTCAGCGGCAATGGTGTCGTTAAGGGCGTTAAAGTTGCTTTCGGACGCGTGCAGAGTGGTGCGGGCCAGACAAATAAGGAGGCAGGACAGCAGGCAACTGCCGAGTAAACGGTAGTCAAGAAAGCGACAGTGGAATTGTTCTTGTCGTTTCATTAAAAGTTTTGATTAAAGTTGATGTTGTCGTCTTGCGGAGACAAAGATACGTTTTGTGGGGGAGAAAAGCAAGGGAAGAGGAACTTTTTAGAGTCCCGTTCCTCCCTCGTTCCATCCGGGTGTCCAGGGTATGATGGTGCCGCTTACTTGGTCTATACCGAAGTTGAGGGTGGCTGCCAGGCGCAGGGTAGTGGCTGTGGCGGGCGGGTTGAAGCCGGAGAAGAGGGGGGTGACGTCTTGCTCGTAGCTCAGGGTGGCGCCGTTCGCGAGGGTGGCGGTAATGAGGATGCGTTGGCCGGTGGCTGAGGAGTCCGTGCCCAGGAGGCGGAAGGTACCGGTGGCTTCGGGGTCGGTGGGGGTGGAGGCGTCCAGTTGCAGGTTGGTGAGGAGGTAGTAAGGGGCCTTCGCGTTGGCACGTAGACTGGGGGCCGGGGAGTTTGTTTGGGTTGGGGCTTCGGCGGTGGTTTGGGTTGTGACGGCCGTGTAGCGTTGTTCCAGCCGTGCGGTGCGGCTGACGCCTTCGAGGCGGGCGGTGATGGCGGTAATGGATGATGCGTCGGCTCCCTGTAGGCGGACGTCGAGGCGGACGAGACGAGTGCGGGGTGCGGGGGTGAGGGCGGTTTGAATGGTGCGTCCCGAGGTGACGGTGACGGGCGTGGCGTCAGTCAGCACATCGGGGGCTTGGGGAAGCCGGCCGTCTGGGGCGAGGAGGGGGAGGCTGATGGTGGTGCCGTTGAGGGTGAAGGCGTCGGTGCCGAAATATTCAGTGTTGCTGCCATCGGTGGGGAGGGCGCAGAGGAGATTGTAGGTGCCGGCTTCTACATCGACAGGTTGGCCGTGGAGGACGGTGGCAACGATGCGATCCTCACGGGCGGGGTCGGTGAGGATGGCGGGTAACCGAGGGTTGGCGACGCCGGGGGCGCTGAGCAAAATTCGGCCGGGGTTTTCGATGGGTTCGCCGTCTGGGTCGAGGAGGAGTTCGAGGTAGTGGTGTTTACTGCACGAGGTAAACAGGAGCGCCGACAGGAGAGCTATTGTAAGTGCGGACAGGATTGCCGACGGTAGTTCGGATTGGGTGGTGGTGAGCGGGTGGGCGGCGTATTGTTTTGTTTTCATATTATTTTCTTGTTGTTTTCGAGTTATTGTTTTCTTTTTGTTCTCCGGCTGTTGCTTGGGGTTTTCCGGTTATGGCTGTTGTATTCTTCCGCTGCTGAGAGGGGTTCGGTGGGCGGAATGGGGATGTTTTCAGAATCGGTAGACGAGTGCGACGTCGAGTGCCGTCAGTGTGAAGCGGTTGTGGGTGCGGGTACCGAGTAGCCGGTTTTGGGCGGCGGGGGCGTACCAGGTGTATCGGTCGTAGTCTTGGTACTGATATCCCAGGGCAAGTGCGGCGTCAATGGCCCAGCGGCCGCAGGGGTCAAGTGCGAAGGAGTATCCAAGGAGGATTCCGGCTGATATGAGGTCGCCCTCGCGTCCCGGGGTGCCGGCGGTGAGTAGCTGCTCGTTGAAGTGGGTGTAGCGCAGGTCGATGCCGAGGTAGGCGCCGCGGGAGGAAGAGATGTAGATGTCAAGATTTGGGTGGGAGGCGGAGTTTCTGTTGGTGAAGGGGCGGAAGTAGCGACGCAGTTGCAGTCCGGCGGTGCTGAGGCGGGCGGCGTGGGTGCGGTGGCTGAGCGACCAATTTCCGTATGAGCCGTCGAGGCCTACCTGCCAGCGGCGGCCGAGGGTGAGGTCCATGCCGAGCGAGGGGCTGCCAAAGGCCCATAGCAGGAGGTTGCTGCGCAGGGAGAGGCGGGGAGAGGGCGAGGAGGTGCTGATTGTTTTGCTACTGCTGATTGCTGTACTGTTGCTTTGTGCTACGGCACAGTTGTTGCCTGCCGCCAGAATAATGGTAGCGGCAATGATGAGTTGTTGGATATTCTGCTTCATATTGTTTTCATTTTCTAATGATTATAATTGGTTTCATCCGGGATTTTTAATCCAGTCAGTTTCCCGGATGCTGCTGTGCTGTAGCGATGCTACTGCTCCCCTTGATAGCTCCATTGAATGATGGGCGGGGCGAGGATAACCTTCTTTGTGGCATCCGTGCTGCCTACGGTGTTTCCGGCTGCTGCGTCGAGCGTAGCACCCCAGATGCCGGCGGCGGTCCAGTTGCGCTTCTGCGCATAGATGTTACCGGTGGTGTTTACCATCACCGTGGAGACATTTGTGAGGGTGGTGTTGCCTGCGGTGGTGACTGTACCGTTTTCTATGATGGGGGCGGTGACACTAAAGGTGCAGTCATTCCTTATTTCATTGTCCAGTGCAAAAAGAGGCTTAGTGGTGGTGGTGACGCCTTCGGCTGTATCTTTATCGGTACCGGTGACGAGCAGTTGCTGATAGCCTGCACCCCAATAGAAGCCGAATCCGGTGGGCTCACCGTTCGTGTCGGTGTTTCCTGTGCTGCTGCTTTCCTTGAAGGGGGAGACGAGGCCGGAGAGGGTGGGGGAGAGATCATTGTTACTTTTTTTGTTTTCTGTGATTAGCCCGATGGTAGTGGCATCACCGGAGTTATCGTTTTTTGTAGCGTTTACAGCGTAGGCAGAGGCGATGATGCTGCCGTAGTTGCTGCCGACAAGGGAAGCGGAAGTGTTACTACCGAACGTGTTGCCGGAGGTATAGCAACCGAACAGGATGGCGTTAGAATAGCATCCTACCAGACCGCCATGGTAGCCGGTGCAGCCGCTGAGGTCGCAGTTGCGTACGTAGCATGCGGTGATGACGGAGCTATTGTAACCTATCAGACCACCACTGTAGCTGGTGCCGGATACTTTGCAGTCGGTGGCGTGACAGCGGGTCAGAGTAATATCAGTCTGAGAGGTTTCACCTATCAGGCCACCGGTCTCATTGCCGCTCACTGCGCAGCCAGTGGCGCTACAGAGAGAAACGGTGGTGCCATTAGCGCAGCCTCCGATAAGGCTACCGGTCTTATTATTGTTGTTCATATTCTTCACCCGTGCGTCCTTCATGTGGAGGTTGTAGATGACGGCTCCGGAGGTATAGCCGAAGAATCCGGCGTTTTTCAGTGTTGATGTGTTGATAGTCATGCCGGTGATGGTATGACCATTGCCGTTGAAATGGCCTTTGAAGGAGGTGCTGGTACTCTCGTTGCCGATGGGTGTCCAGAGTTCGGTATTGCCTTCGTCTGGTATGTCATTGAAATCTTTATCGGGCAGTGTGCCGCCAGTGCCGGTGGCGGGATCGTATCCCGGAGTGAGGTTGATGTCGGTCATGAGGATGTAGTTGGCAGAAAGGGAGTATTCATAATTTTTACCGTCTGAGTTGGTATAATTATAGTCCCCGTCTGTATTTTTCACACCTATCTTGCGCAGTTCTTCCTCGTTGTAGATGGGGGTGTATCCTTGCGGCACGGTGAGTAAGTTTCCCTGGTCGTCCCACTTCATATCCTCGTCGTTGCCGTCGAGGTCTCCGTTGGCAGGGATGGCGGTACAGGCACCGGGCAGCAGACTGAGGCGGTAGGTGTATTGGCGGGCTATGTAGAGCCTGCGTCCGCGTGCGGAGGGATCGGCTGCGTTGGGGTCGGTGTCGCCTGCGGGGATGGTGACAGTGACTTGAGTGCCTCCCGTGACGGTGTTCAGACCGGTGTCGGGATCACGATTGACGGTGCCGCCCAGGGTGACGGTGAGTGAGTGGAGGTAGAAACTGCTCTGATAGCTTGCGTTGAGATTGAGGCGGGAGATGGCTTGCCATTGGCACGTGCCGTTGCTGGCTTCGGTTGCATCGGCAATGGGGGTGAGGGGCAGGGTGTGATTTAGGGCGTCTTCCGAATAAATGGTTGCCCGGATGGCGTTGACGGGGGCGCCCAGCTGATTAGTGATGCCGGAGATGTTGATGATGGCGTTGCGGTGCTGGAAGCTTGCGGTGAGAGTACCGTCGGAGGCGAGGTTGAGGGCTCCCGGTGAGGGCTTGAGGGGATCGTTGGCGAGGGTTTGATTACCGGACTGGCTGCTGTATAGGGCTGTCAGTGCATCGACATAGGGTGGGGTGTCGGGGGCGGTGGTGAACAGGGAGCCGCGTTCGGCTTGAATATAGGCCTTCAGGGCCGCTTCGGGGGCGGACTGGGAACTGCTTGCGATGTAGGGGGCAGTCTGCCCGTTGTAGAAGGCGAGGAGCTCGAAGTTGCCGTTTTGAGGAGTGGACATGGCGGGACTGATGATCCACCGGGCGGTGGGGGTGGCGCTACCGTCCTGCTGTTGCAGGGTGGCGGTGGAGTAGGCGATGGCATTGCTGTTGTCGGCATCAGTGAGTACGATGTGAATCACGTCATCGGAGATGAAACGGGGCTTCACGAGGCCGGTGTAGCCCTTGTCATCGGTTCCGTCGGAGCGGGTGCGGGCGGCGGTGGGGATGGTGGTAATCCCGTCTGTTGGCGTCAGGATTTCTGCCTGGAAGTGTGTGAGGGCGATGCCGCTGTCGTTGTCACCGTCGAGGTCGTCGAGGGAGTCGGGGTGGCAGGCGCTGAGGCTTAGGGCAAGGCTCAGGACAAGGCTCAGGCTCCGGTTGAGGATGTGGGCGTGGCGCCGTTGGGTGAAAGGGGTATTCTGTTTCATTGTGATGCAATTAATTCTGGGGTTATCGATTTTTTCTTTTTTCACCACGGAGTTTAACAGAGTTCTTCGTCTTTTCTCTTTTTTCTCCCTCTGTACCCCTCTGTGGTGAATGCTGATTATTGTGCTCCGTTCGCGGTGGTGACGCTTTCGGCCTGTTCCTTTTACTCGGTTTTTATCATGTTCGCTATAAGGAGCTGAACCGAGTTGTCTTCATCTCTGCTGTCATTTGAAGGTGATGCTGCGGAAGGTGAAGGTGTAGGAGTCGGTCTCATCGGAGCTGTTTATCTTGGTCGGTATCTTGAGGTTGACCAGTGGACCGTTCTGCGAGGTACCGTCGGTGTCGTAGCAATACTGCTTCAGGGCGGAGTTCAGCAGGAGGTCACAGTTCTTGAAGGTCTCGGGGTCAGTGGAGTTGTCGAAGGCGGGGAAGAACATGGAACCGTAATCAGTTCCCAGCTTCTCTATCTTCGTGACGCTGGAGATGTCGAGGCTCTGAAGGGCGATGCAGCCGTAGAAGGCTCCGCTCCCGATGCTTGTCGCCTGCGGCATGCTTGCTGTGGTGAGGGTTTTGCAGTCGGAGAAAGCTCTGTTCCCGATGCTTGTCGCCTGTAGTATGTTTACTGTGGTGAGGGCTTTGCAGTTGTTGAAGGCATCGTTCCCGATACTTGTCGCCTGCGGCATGCTTGCTGTGGTAAGGGCGTTGCAGCCGGAGAAGCCATAGTTCCCTATGCTTGTCACCTTCGGCATGCTTACTTTGGTGAGAGCGTAGCAGGCGGAGAAGGCGCCACTCCCGATACTTGTTGCCATTGGCATGTTTACTGTGGTGAGGGCGGCGCAGTTGAAGAAGGTATAGTCCCCGATGCTTGTCGCCTTCGGCATGCTTACTGTGGTGAGGGCATAGCAGGCGGAGAAGCCGCTACTCCCTATGCTTGTCACTTGCGGCATGTTTATTGTGGTGAGAGCTTTGCAATTGGAAAAAGCTAGATCTCCGATGCTTGTCGCCTTCGGCATACTTGCTGTGATGAGGGCGTTGCAGCCATTGAAGACGCTGTGCCCGATGCTTGTCGCTTGCGGCATACTCGCTATGGTGAGGGCTTTGCAGCCGAAAAAGGCGTTGTTCCCGATGCTGTTTGCCATTGGCATGTTTACTGTGGCGAGGGTAGAGCAGCCACTGAAGGCGTATCCCCCGATGCTGTTTGCTATTGGCATGTTTGCTGTGGTGAGGATTTTGCAGTTTTGAAAGGCGCCTTCTCCGAGGGTCTCTGTCAATAGTATGCTTGCTGTCTTGAGGGCATCGCAGTTATTGAAAGCGTATCTCCCGATGCTTGTTATTTGTGGCATGCTTACTGTGGTGAGAGCTTTGCAGCCGGCGAAAGCAAAGTTTTCGATGCTTGTCGCCTTCGGCATACTTGCTGTGGTGAGGGCTTCGCAGTAGTAGAAGGCTTTCTCGCCGATGCTTGTTGCCGCAGATAATTCCACGCTACGTAGCTGGTGGTATTTCTCAAGAGCACCGGTGCCGGTGTTTTGCTTCGGCAGTGTGGTCACGTCCTGCAGTGTCAGGTCGATGTGGCCGTTGACGCCGTTGTAGTTGCTGTTGCTCGGGGTGTAAATCACGTTCAACGCTGTGCGCACGTTCGTCAGCACAGTGGCGTCTTTCGTGGTGCCACTGAAGTTATCCGTTCCGCCTCTTGTCACCGTCCAACGGGGATTGACGTTGGTCAGCTTTCCTGTTCCATGGATGGCGTCGTCCAGCAGACCGTCGGCTGTCACCATTCCCTGCAAGTCCACTTCGTTACCGCCGGAGGTGAGGGAGTAGTCGAGTGTGAACTTGTCCTGTGCTTTGGTTAGCTTGGCTTGGGCAACGAGGTTGTTGTCCAGTGGCAGGCTGTAGTATATATAGAAAGGTGTCTCTCCCACTATGGCTTCCAGATCTTTCACGTTGTCCGTGGCTCCGGTGGGCTTCTGCTTCAGTAGGGGCAGGTGGAAGAGAGCGGTACCGTCCGTGGCGGTGGCGGGCCGGGAGGAATAGTCGGCGATGACGTCGATTTCTATGTCATATTGGTTGGTCTGATTGTTATATCCCTTTCCCCATCCGGTGGTTCGTAGCGTTAGGTAAGTTCCCTGAGGGATACCAGTGACTTCTACGAGTGCCGTCTGTCGCTTCCATTGGGGGGCGGGGAGGTGGACGATGTAGTTTTTCTGCGCGAGATCGTCGGCTGTCAGTTTCAGGTCGAAGGGGATAGTGCCGGTGGTGGCGCTGATTTCTTCGGAAGTGCCGGTCAACCGATCGGGGATGCCTCGGTAGGTGTATTGGGCGCGTATGGAGCGTGTGCCGGTGGGGACGATGACGAGCGAGGGCGTGGCGGCACCTTTGTTGCTTTAACAAAGAAAAAGAACTATGATACAAC
>OGXK01000258.1_pt1 | contig 26537 bp, 25 predicted proteins | sample 1576261 | NCBI WGS metagenome assembly OGXK01 (sample SAMEA3541581, study PRJEB24748) | human gut metagenome | biome: human gut; feature: human-associated habitat; material: faeces | place: China | collected 2012 | reverse complement strand
AAGAACTGCTCTCTTTGAAGGAAGAACTTGATAAGGAATTTCAGGGATACAAGGAGAAAGGGCTGAAGCTGGATATGTCCAGAGGCAAGCCTTCTATCGCACAGCTGAATCTTTCCATGGGAATGATGGATGTACTGACTTCCGGTGTTGTCTGAACGTACTCTTTTTCATCCGCGATTTTGATGGTGCCTTTGACCGGCATACCAACTACACATGCTTTTTCTTTCTGTACCTGCTCATACACACGCTCTATCATCTCCTCATCTACAAACGGCCTGGCGCCATCGTGAATGAAGAGAAAGCCTTTATTTTCTGCTGCCTGGATTCCATTCCAGACAGAAAGATAACGCTCTGCCCCTCCGGCAAGTATTTTTCTTACTTTTGTAAGCTGATATTTTTCTACAATCTCTTTCCGGCAGTATTCGATTTCCTGTTCTCCTGTCACTAACAGGATTTCGTCAATAAGAGGAGATTCCTGAAATGCGTGCAGGGAATAATAGAGGACCGGTTTTCCACACAGATCCAGATACTGTTTTTGTATTTTGGTCCCCATCCGCGTTCCTCTGCCTGCTGCCAGAACGATTGCTGTTACAAATTCTTTTTCTTTCATATCCTTTATCTTTCTCCGAGTTTCAGATTCGGAACTGCGTTTATGTCACGCAGCTGTAAAGTGGAGTGTTCCTTAATAATGTCACTGGGAAACTGGGAAGGCAAGGATTACGATGAAGCTGAGCCAGAAGAATTGCCTGAAATTCTTTAAGTGTTAAGTGTGCTGCGAGTGACAGGAGACTACTAAGGGATAAGTGTGCCCTTCTGTCATTAGGCAGAAGGGCGTTTTTATTTAATACAGAGCGCCCTTAAAAATATGATTTTAGCCAAAGCTGCAAGCGAAACTAGGACAGCTTGATAGCTGAGGTTAAAAAATAAATTTTTTATGAGGTGTTTGAGTATGTTAAAAAGCAAAAAAGCACTGGTTATGTCAGTGCTGTGCGCAGTTGCCAGCGCAGGCTTCGTAGCATCTGCTAGTGCAGCAGATACTACTATGCAAGGTGATTTGGATGAAGTGGTTGTAGAGGGAAAAAGAAGTATAGACTCAGAATATGCTGGTGGCTTTGTTGGAAGAGGTGGAGACATAGGTATTCTAGGGCGTCAAGACTATATGTCAACACCTATGCAAGTTACTTCTATTACTGCAAAAGCGATTGATACTGTTAAATTGCCAGGTCAGACTTTAACACAAGCTGTAACTTTGGATCCAGCTGTTCGTGCAAGAGGTGGCAATGCTTATAATGATATAAGCATTCGTGGTTATTCAATTAGTCCTCACGATTTTTATGTAGATGGAATATATGGTTTGATGTGCCAGTCTTCTATTCCTACGAATTGGTTGGAGCGTATAGATGTTATTTCAGGACCGTCGACATTTACACATGGTGGCTCCTCTGCTGGTAAGAGTGTTAGTGGTGCAATAGATCTTATTCCGAAAAAAGCAAAAGATGATCCGACACTTAATTTTACAGAAACATTTTCTGGACGTGGAAATTGGACTGAAGCAGTCGATATTGGTCAACGATTCGGTAAAGACAAGGAATGGGGCGTACGCGTAAATGGTGCATACTCTGACGGTGAAACCTTCCGCAAAAAAGAAGATATGACGATGGGCAATATTTTTGTTGATATAGACTATAACAAAAAAAATACACGCGCAAACTTCTTTTATGGACATACACATGTCAAAGAGATGGCACCAGATCTTCCTCTTAATTTAGGAAAGTTTAATGTTCCATCTGCACCTAAGCTGAGCACAAATTTTCAGGCTTCTTGGACCGATTATTCTTATAATACAGATATCCTCGGTCTTTCTTTTGAACATGATTTCAACAAGAATTTTACCTGGTTTTTGAAGGCAGGATATCAAGATGAAGACTGGTATAGCTGTTTTGAATCATATTATCCGACTCTTGTTAGTGACAAAGGTGATTTTGAGTCATATATTGAACAGGTACCTATTCGTTTGTTCCGCAAATCGGTTTCTACAGGAGCGAAACTTAATTTCGAAACTGGTAAAGTAAAACACAATGTTGTAGTAAGTGCAGATAAATCATGGAAAAGTGGATATTGGGGAGATTGGGCTGCAGGCTATGATTATATCTATAATGGCAATATCTATGATAATTCCATCGAACAATCTCAGAAACCATCTGTAGATCATTTGGATTGGGGACCATATGCAAAACAAACTAGCTATGGTATTTCGTTTATAGATAAACTTGAAGCAGGCAAATTTACAACACTATTAGGACTCCGTCACCAAAAAGATCATACTTCTGGAGCATACAAAGGATCTGCTAATGCACCGTCATTGGGCTTGATGTATAAGTTTGATGATAAATTGGCTGCTTACGGAAACTGGATTCAAGGTATCACTCCAGGTGTAGTTGTTGGTTCTCGATATAAAAATAAAGGTGATATCCTTGATCCTGTTAAAACTACACAACGTGAATTGGGCGTAAAATGGGATAATGGCAATATCGGCGGAACTGCATCTTATTTCTACGTAAATCAGATGATTGCGGTTGCTGATAACAACAACGTTCTTGGTTATGATGGACATCAAATGAGCAAGGGATTCCAACTAAATACATTTGGTGAACCTATCCAAGGATTACATCTCTTAGGCGGATTCATGTATATGGAATCGACGAACAAGGGTGGTTCATATGATGGTCTTTATGTAAATAGTCAGCCAAAATGGAACGCTACATTGGGTATGGAATACGACATTAATGATAGATTTGCGCTGACTAGTCGTGCGGTATATAATGGCAGTTCTTGGGCTGATAGCAGTAATACCAAGAGAATATCTCCTTGGACTCGTTTAGATTTGGGAGCTAAGTATACTTGGAAGCAAAATAATAAACCTATTACATTGGCTCTGAATGTGTACAACGTATTGGATCATAGATATTGGTATGGTAATGGAAATAATACCATTATGCTTGGCACTCCGCGTACTGCTGTTCTTTCTCTGAGCATGGATTTTTAAATACATAAAAAGAAATATCAATTGTGATTAGATTGGATTCTTGAATTTTTTAACTAACAGTAGCAGTGGTTAAAAATTTTCTAATGGACAAAACCTTTAGGGCACAAAGAATATCTTTGTGCCTTTTAAGGTATGTTCGTTTAATGTAAAGTTGGTTTTACGAAAGATATAGAAATATGAATAAATCGAAACTTATTATGGCATTTACTGTTATTCTATTTACTTCTTCTGTGCTGTCAGGGTGCGCAATTTCTTCAACAGATTCTTCCTCGCAGATTAAACAATCTACTGCAGTTCGAGAAGTGAAAACCTTAAACGTTGCGGAATATTCTGTTTTAGGGCCTTCTATACAACGTTTTGAAAAAAATCCTCAGAGAGTTATTGCTGACGGATTGGGCGAAACAGAAATGGTACTTGCTTTTGCGGAACCTGAAACAATCTTGGCTGTATATGGGTTTTACAATCTTTATGATTTTGTTAAACCTCAGTTTAAGGAGAAACTGAACAAACTGCATGTTCTTAAACGAGGTGAAACAAATAAAGAGTTTATCCTAAGTCTTCAACCGGATTTGATTGTTGCTGAGCAATGTAGTTTTGTTTCTAAGTCACTTGGAACTACGGATTTTTGGAATAAAAGAGGAATTAGAACTTATGTTCCAGCTAATACGAATAGTCCAGGAAAACACGTAATTAAAGAGTCAATTGAAATAGAGAAGCAATATATTAGGGATTTTGGCGTCATATTCGAAAAAGAAAAGTTAGCTGATGCTTATGTAAATGATATAGAGCAGACATTGCAATTTTTTAAGAAAAGAGCAAGGAATGGTTCTAAGCAGCGTGTAATGATAGTAGAAAATTTTGGTAAAACTATTGCATCGTATGATAAAACTAAATTAGTAGGGGATATAGTGCTGCAACTTGGTGGGAATATTACTGAGACTCAACCAATTTTAGGGGAAGAAGACTTTTTGCAAGAAAATCCAGATATACTTTTCGTGGTATGCAGTGATGGAGATCGTGGAAAGTGTATGGAATTCTTTTTGAAAAAACCTCAATTTCGGACAATAAATGCAATTAAAAGAAAAAAAGTATATAGCATAGAGCTTGAATCAATGTACGGAGCCGGATTACGAGTCAAAGATGGTATAGAACGTATTGGTTTGGCATTGTATCCTGAATTTGAAGAGGAATATAGAAGTACACAAAATAATACTATAAATCCAAGCTATATTGATTGGTTAGATTATAAAAGCGCAGCAGATATTGAGTGAAATAAATCAAAATAATATGATGCTCTGATAAAATATAGAGATTAACTTTAATAATAAATCTTGTATATATATCTTAGCGTAAGGAGAAATGATGATGGTTGATTTTTTGAAGAAGCAGGGGTACCTGTTCATCTGCCTGGGATTGCTTGCTTTGCTGGTAATTGCCTTGTTTTGGGCGTTGTCCATTGGTACAGTTAAGCTGCCCTTGGTAAATATTTATAATACGGTTGTAGAGCAGATGTTTAGCGGACAGCCTATTGAAGGTGTTGACCGCGGACCGGTGCATGATATTGTCTGGCTGCTGCGCCTGCCGCGTCTGGTACTGGCTGCCTTAGTAGGCATGGGCCTTTCGGTCTGTGGCGTTATCATGCAGGCTGTAGTAAAGAACCCCTTAGCGGACCCATATATTCTGGGCATTTCCTCCGGTGCTTCACTGGGTGCGACGGCAGCGATTCTGCTGGGAATCGGCGTAGCATTGGGTGAAAACTTTGTCGGCATTGCAGCCTTTATCGGTGCCTTCGCCATGTCGTTGGGCGTACTGTTTATCTCTAACCTGGGCGGGCGCAGCAATTCCGTTAAGCTGCTTTTGGCAGGCATGGCGCTGAGCGCAGTCTGCGGTGCTTTTTCCAGCTTTATCGTTTACTTTGCCAATAATAAGGAGGGCATGCAGACTATTGCCTACTGGATGATGGGCAGCTTTGCCGGTGCCAAGTGGGAAACACTGGCAGTTATCGGACCAATCGTAGTGTTGGCAGTAATGTTCTTTTGGACGCAGAGCCGTATGCTCAACCTGATGCTTTTAGGTGATGAATCTGCGTTGACCTTAGGAACTGATTTACATATTTACAGACAGATTTATCTGCTTGTAAGCTCTCTTATCGTAGGCTTTGTAGTATATGCCGCTGGTATGGTAGGCTTTGTCGGGTTGGTAGTACCGCACGTTATCCGTATGCTGGTAGGCACCGACCATAAAAAACTGATACCTGTTTCTGCTTTAGCCGGTGCAGTATTTTTAGTAATCGCCGATGGCCTTTGCCGCGTAATTATTCCGCGTACCGAGCTGCCGATCGGTATTTTGATATCCTTAATCGGCGCGCCCTGCTTCGTTTACCTGATGATTAAGAAAACCTATGGCTTTGGAGGTAACTGATAATGGAGATTTTAGCAGAAGCAGTAAAAATGGCCTTCGGACCAAAGGAAATTCTTAAGGGAATAGATTTCAGCCTGCATAATAAGGAATTTGTAGGCATTATCGGGCCTAACGGCAGCGGTAAGAGTACCTTTCTGAAATGCGTTTACCGTGTGCAGAAGCCTACGGATGGTAAAATTACCTTTAACGGAACGCCGTTGGATGAGCTATCCTATCGTGAATCGGCACTGCAGCTGGCGGTAGTAGCACAGCATAATGTTTACAGCTTTGATTTTTCGGTGTTGGAGGTTGTGCTGATGGGACGTTCGCCGCACAAGAAAATGCTGGAGCGTGATAATCTCAACGATTATCGTATAGCACGCGAAGCGTTGGCGACTGTAGGTCTGGCGGACTTTGAAGAACGCAGCTTTGCTACATTGAGTGGCGGCGAGCAGCAGCGTGTAATTTTGGCGCGGGCACTGACGCAGCAGACGGAATGCCTGGTGCTGGATGAGCCGACAAACCATCTGGATATCAAGTACCAGCTGCAGATTATGGATATTGTAAAATCACTTGATTTGACCGTTGTGGCAGCAGTACATGATCTGAATATCGCAGCGATGTACTGCGACCGTCTAGTTGCGATTAAGGAAGGACAGATTGTGGGCATGGGAACTCCGCGTGAGCTGCTGACGGAAAAGTTTATTTATGATATGTATGAGGTGCGCTGCAGAGTGGATGAGGAAAAGTCTACGGGACGTATAAATATTGTGTATCTGCCACAACATTGGATGTAGGACGGCGGCGAATAAGGCGCCATCTGCGGCTTCACCGCTCCTCGACGTACTTCTAGTACGCCGTCGTCGAGCTTTAACCACATATGCCACCTTCTGCGCCACCTAGCGTGAAAATAAGGTTTGAATAGAACGGCGGCGGATAAGTCGCCATCTGCACTATAATATTTTTTTGTTCAAGGAGGGTAAAAAATGAAAAAGCTATTATTGATTCCGGCGTTCATGACAATGTTCTTTGTCGGCACCGTCGCAGTTTCTGCTGCCTTCGCTGCTCAGCCTGCACCGCCGCAGAAAAGCAAAATGATGCTGCTGCCGCCCAAAGACGGCAAGCATCCGCCGATGCCACCGCGTATGCGCCGGCCACAGCTTTCCAATGCAGAGGCTGCGGAAAAACTGCAGTCCGCATACGGCTACCGTTATTCTGATATGCTGCGACTGTTGAATATCGGCCATAGCTATGGCGATATGAACACAGCCTGCTTGTATGCGTATCTGTCCGGTGAGCCGGTAGAAAAGGTGCTGCAGCTGCGTCAGCCTGCAACCTGGGGCAGGGTGCGTGCGCAGCTAGGGCTGACGCCTAAGCTGTATGCCGAAAAATATATGGAGTATCAGGCAAGCTATCTGCCTGCCGACAGCCTGGTAGACAGAGAAACGGCGCTGAAATATCTGCGACAGGGTTATCCGCTGGGCGATATTCAGCAGGCTGCCAAGCTGGCCAAGGAGAGCGGCAAAACTTTGGCACAGGTATTGCCTATGCGCACTGTTACCTGTGATTGGCAGCAGGTTAAGGAAAAGCTGGGCTTGCAGCAGGAACAAAAACAGGACCAGCCTTTCGCCTTCAGAGGACGCGGCCAGCGTAGCGGCGCAGGCTTTGCCGGCTTGCATACACGCAACATGACAGCAGAAAGAGCTGTAAAGATTTTCCACGCTGATTATCTTTTTGATGAAGCAGAGCTGCTGCCGCTATATGAAAAGTATGGCTTTGAAGGCTTGGAGGATATCTGCCTGCATGCCTACATGAGTAAAAAGACACTGCAGGAAATTATTGACCTGCGCGATAAATATTCTTGGGAGCGTATGAAGTATGTGCTTGGCTTGACACCGCAGGTATATTTTGACCGCTGCGTGGATTATCAGGCACGACGTCTGGCAGAACGCATGGATATCCCGCAGAAGGTAACGAAGAAGTATATGCATATGGGCTACGCAATGCATCATATCAACAGTTCTTATCTGCTTGCACAAAAGGCCGGTCTGGATATTAAGGATGTTATTGATTTGAAGACGCCGAAGAATTCCTGGCAGGATGTGGCGCTGAAAATCGGTCTGGCTGTTGAAGATTGCCGAGAGGTTAAGAACAAAATCAGTAAGGACTTTGGGAGGCATGAATGAAACGTATAGTAATTTTACGTTGCCTGCGTTCCAATAATGTATGTACCGGTGCAGCCTGCATGCGTGCTTTTAATACAAAAAGCGGTGCCTTCGCCAGATATGGCGAGGAACCGCTGGAGCTGGAGGCTTATTGGAGCTGCAACGGCTGCGGTGACTGCCGTTTTGAGCATCAGGCCGGCATTGAAGAAAAGCTGGAGCGTATCATCGGCCTTAAGCCGGATGCTGTGCATGTTGGCGTTTGTGTTAAGCACCGCACGCAGGATGGCCAGGTTGTTACCTGCAAAACTATTGAAGAAATTTGCGAGCGCTTGGAGGCTGCGGGACTGACAATTGTGGAAGGTACGCACTGATGGATGTACTTAGATTTGCAGAATACAAGACCTACAATGAAGCCGAAATTATGGCGTTATATAGTAGTGTTGGCTGGAGTAATTATACCAATAATCCGGCAATGCTAAGAAAAGCTTATAAGAATTCACTTTATGTTTTAGCTGCTTATGCTGATGGAAAGCTTGTGGGGATACTCCGTGCTGTCGGTGATGGTGCTTCTGTGGTTTTTCTGCAGGATTTAATAGTGCTGCCGGAATTTCAGCGTCATGGCATTGGTTCACAGCTTATGCGGAAGGTTATGGAAAAGTATGCCGATGTCTATCAACTGCAGCTCCTTACAGAAGCAAGTGAAAAAAATATTGCTTTTTATGAATTCCTTGGGTTAAAAAGAGTCGAAAAGTATGGTTGCTGCGCTTTTATAAGATGAGGATGTTAACATCGGTTATAAGCTGTAATCAATATAACACTATTGCAACAAATCTAAGCAAATTAGATAATTTTTGCAAACTTTAGCAGGAGTTTTCGTTCCTATAGCGAAATATAAAAGCAAAGGGATAAAGCCCGAGCCCTTGATAGAAAAATGGTAGCACCGAAGCAATTTGGCGACATACCAAAGGAGGCATTGATTATGAGTGTAAACGTAAAAGGCAGAAACATTGATGTGACCCCGGCTCTGAAAGAGTATGTGGAGAAAAAAATTACCAAGGTTACTAAGCAGTTTAAGACTGTTGGTGACATTTCTGCAGTACTGAAGGTTGAGAAAGGTAACCATATTGTAGAAATTACGGTTCCTGCAAGCGGCATTTTGCTGAGAGCACAGGAAACCACGAAAGATATGTATTCATCTATTGATTTGGTTGTAGAGAAAATTGAACGTCAGATTCACAAATATAAAACTCGTCTGATGAAGAGAAAATACAGCAACTTTGCTGATACCGCTGTTCCTGCTCCGGCACCTGCTGCGGAAGCTGCTGACGATGGCGAATTCGAAATCATTAAGAATAAACGCTTCATCATGCATCCGATGACTCCGGAAGAAGCAATCCTGCAAATGAATCTGTTGAATCACGATTTCTTCGTATTCTACGATCCCGATCTGGGTGCTACCAATGTAGTTTACCGCCGTAAGGATGGCAAATACGGCTTGCTGAGCCCGGAACTGAAATAAAGCAAATATTTTAACCTAAACTTCACAAAAAAGCACAGGATTTGCTCCTGTGCTTTTTGCTTTTTAAGAGAGATTCTGTTATAATTTAAAATTAGGTGTATAGTCTTTTCAAACACCATAATTTTAAGGAGTGATCGTGTTGCTCGAAGGCATTTTAAAGAAAATTTTTGGTGACCCCAACGAAAAAGAAATCAAGAATATTCGTGTAATCGTAGATAAGATTAATAGTCTTGAAAAGGATATGGAAAGTCTTAGCTCTGCCAATCTGGCAGCCAAGACCAGCGAATTTAAAGTACGTTTGCAAAAGGGCGAAACTCTGGACGATATTCTTCCGGAAGCATTTGCCGTTGTCCGTGAAGCTTCCAGACGTGTTACCGGCATGCGTCATTTTGATGTGCAGTTAATCGGTGGCGTAGTGCTCCATCGCGGCAAAATTGCCGAGATGCGTACCGGCGAAGGTAAAACTCTGGTAGCTACTGCGCCTGTATATCTGAACGCACTGACTGGCAAGGGCGTGCATGTTGTAACTGTCAATGATTATCTGGCACGCCGTGACAGCGAGGATATGGGCCGTATTTACAAGTTCCTCGGTCTGTCCGTAGGTTTGATTGTGCATGATATGGATTTCCCAGATCGTAAGGCTGCTTATGCTGCAGATATTACTTACGGCACCAATAATGAATTCGGCTTTGACTATCTGCGTGATAACATGGTAGTTGATGAAAATCAGATGGTTCAGCGTGAGCTGAATTACTGTATTGTCGATGAGGTCGACAGTATCCTGATTGACGAAGCGCGTACCCCGCTGATTATCTCCGGCCCCGGTGAAAAATCCACCGAGCTGTATCAGGTTCTGGCCCGTGTTGTTGCCAACATGGAAGAGGGCGAGGATTACACTGTTGATGAAAAACAAAAACAGGTAGCACCTACCGAAAAGGGTATTGCCAAGGCAGAAAAAATGCTGGGCATCGGCAACCTGTATGACAATGAGCATGGTGTGGACTACTCTCACCAGATTATGTGCGCTCTGAAGGCTAAGGCTTTGATGCACCGCGACCGCGATTATGTGGTTAAGGATGGTCAGGTTATCATCGTTGATGAATTTACCGGCCGTCTGATGTTCGGCCGTCGTTTCTCCGAAGGCCTGCATCAGGCTATTGAAGCTAAGGAAGGCGTAAAGGTAGAACGCGAAAGCCAGACACTGGCAACTATTACCTTCCAGAACTACTTCCGTATGTACAAAAAGCTCGCCGGCATGACCGGTACCGCTAAGACCGAGGAGCAGGAGTTCCAGAAAATTTATAATCTGCCGGTTGTTGTTGTACCTACCAATAAGCCGATGATCCGTATTGACTATCCTGATGTTATCTATAAAACACGTATTGCCAAATACAAGGCAGCAGTCAACGAGATTGAAGAATGCCATAAGTCCGGCCGTCCGGTACTGGTTGGTACTACTTCCATCGCTCAATCCGAAGAGCTGAGCGCTATGCTTAAACGCCGCAACATTCCGCATAACGTGCTGAATGCGAAGTACCATGAAAAAGAGGCTGAGATTATTTCTCATGCAGGCCAATACGGTGCTGTAACCATTGCTACCAACATGGCAGGCCGTGGTACCGATATTACCTTGGGTGAAGGCGTTCCTGAATTGGGTGGTCTGCATATCATCGGTACCGAGCGTCATGAAAGCCGTCGTATCGATAACCAGCTGCGTGGCCGTTGCGCCCGTCAGGGTGACCCCGGTTCTTCCAAGTTCTTCCTGAGCCTGGAGGATGATCTGATGCGTTTGTTCGGCAGTGATAATATTGCCGGCATTATGGACAAGCTGGGCATGGAGGACGATGAGCCGATTGAACACAGCCTGGTTACCAAGTCTATTGAAAATGCGCAGAAGAAGGTTGAAGCACGTAACTTCAGCATTCGTAAGCACGTTCTCGAATATGACGATGTTATGAATCAGCAGCGTGAGGTTATTTACTCTCAGCGTCATAAAATCCTGCATCAGGAAAATCTTAAGGATACCATCAAGGAAATGGTTGATGAAACCGTTGAACGTACTATGACCATGTACGCACCGCCTGAGGTTTACTCTGAGGATTGGGATCTGCAGGCTCTGATTAACTACGCTGAGGATTTCTATGCTCCGCGTGGTCTGCTGACCGTAGATTATCTGCAAAACCTCAGCCGTGAAGAGCTGGCTGAATATCTGCAGAAGGTTGCTGATGACAACTACCAGGCACGTGAGGACGCAATTGGTCCTGAGCTGATGCGCGAGCTGGAAAACCTGGTTATGCTGAAGGTTGTAGACAACCACTGGATGGAGCATCTGGATGCTATGGATATGCTGCGTGAGGGCGTTGGCCTACGTGCATATGGCCAGAAGGATCCGCTGGTTGAGTACAAATTTGAAGCCTACGATATGTTTGAAGCCATGATGGAGGCTATCAAGGAAGACGTTGTTCGTTATATTTACCGCGTCAATGTTATTACCCAGCCGCAGGTTGAAGACCCGCTGGAAAATGCTTCCACCAATAACCCGACTCCCGAGGGTGACGAGGGTAATTTGAAAGCTGAACCCAAGAAATAATTTTTAAGTCAGCAGCCTTGGCTGCTGACTTACTTAGCCTTGTTTGCAAGAACTCGGCAAAACGGCTGAGGCCGTAAATAACTAATATTTGCTACACGAAAGGTTGTGAGGAATTTTGTTGATTGAAGAATATAAGCCTGAAATTACAAATCTGCAAGCAAAATTAGAGGAAATGAGGGGATCTCTTTGACATCGCTGTCAAAGAAGATCGTATTGCAGAATTAGAACATAAAATGGGTGATCCTACTTTTTGGGATGATCCGGAAAAGGCACAAAAAACTGCGCAGGATGTTAACAGCTTAAAGGAAGAGGTTGACGGTTTCCATAAATTAAGCGCAGGTGTTGATGATTTGGAAGCTTTGCAGGAGATGGCTGCCGAAGAAAATGATGAAAGCCTGCTTCCTGAAATGGATGAGCTGCTGGCAAAATGCCGCAGCGAGCTGGAGCATTTTGAATTAGGTATGCTGCTCAGCGGTGAATATGATGCCAATAATGCTATCCTGACACTGCATGCAGGTGCCGGCGGCACCGAAGCGCAGGATTGGACCAGCATGCTGCTGCGTATGTTTACCCGCTTTGCGGAGCAAAACGGTTTTGCGTTGGAAATGCTCGACTATCAGCCGGGTGATGAGGCCGGTGTAAAAAGTGCTACTATCCAGGTTAACGGCCATAATGCTTATGGCTTCTTGCGCTCTGAAAAGGGTGTACACCGCCTGGTGCGCATTTCTCCGTTTGATGCCAATGCTCGTCGTCACACCTCCTTTGCTGCGGTAGACGTAATGCCGGAGCTGGATGATACTGTTGATGTAAATATTAATATGGATGAGGTGCGCGTCGATGTTTACCGTTCCAGCGGTGCCGGCGGTCAGCACGTCAATAAAACCTCCTCTGCTGTACGTATGACACATGAACCGACGGGTATCGTTGTTCAATGTCAGAATGAGCGTTCCCAAATTCAGAACCGTGAGCGCTGCCTGCAGATGCTGCGTGCAAAATTATATGAATACGAAAAGGCTAAGCAGGATGCTCTTGTCAGCGATATTGCCGGTGATTACCAGAATATCGAATGGGGCAGCCAGATCCGTTCCTATGTGTTCCAGCCCTATACTATGGTTAAGGACCATCGTACCGGCTGCGAAACCGGTAACATTCAGGCTGTTATGGATGGCGATCTGATGCCGTTCGTAGAAGCATATCTGCGCAGTCAGCAGAAAAAGGTTTAATAAAGCGAGGTCTGAACAGGTGAATTTTATGAAAAGCCGATATAATCCTTTGCTTTTGGCAGTAATCGTAATCGGTCTGGTTTGTGCCTTATGGCTGAACGTTGTCCGTCACGATGTTGAACAAAAAAACAATACTGTAGAAATGGCTATGGAGTACGAGGGCTTACGTAAGCTGGCCGCTTTGCAGGGCCTGCCGGAGGAGGATGTACTGCGTCAGTTTAAGGATGCAGGCATCAACTCGCTGATGATTTTCGATACTACGTTGGAGCGCCTGACTAAAAACGGCGAAATCCAGACGGTAACAGGCGGTGAGCTGCGTCAGGCAGCTGCGCTTGGTTCCGGCATGGGTGTTTTCGCTAATGTGGGAGCCGGCGATATTGAAGAAAATGCTGCTTACGTTGCTGCTACTGACAAGCAGTCTGTCTTAGATGATGTAGAGCAGGATTTGTGCCTGCGCTACGGTGCTGACCGTGTAAAGGTTGTAAGTGAAAATCCGCGTATTATCAAAATCAAGGGCAGCACTACACCTCTGCCTGAGGGCAAATACGATGAGCCTCAGGGACTGCTGCAGGCTCCTTTAGGCTTGCCGGTGCAGGATATGCGTAAGGTTGCTGCTTTGGGCTTCAAAATTATCGTACGTCCGCAAAATTATGTGGATGTAACTGATGAGCAGATTGACGGCATTTTTGCCCGCATTAAAGAAGCCGGTGTACCGGTTGATGCCCTGATGCCATGCGGTACAGAGGTTGTAGGTTATCCTAACAAAATGCAGCATTTGGGCGAGCGCATGAAGGAAAACAATATGACGCTGGTAATGCTGGAGCATTACACCCAGCTGCAGTTTGCCAAAATCGACGGCCTGTTGCCGTTGGCTGAGTTCAATGACTACAAGGCTGCCCGTTCCTATGTTATCGACCCTACCGAGCAAAAGAAAATCAGCGTGGGCGAGGCTTTGCGCCGTTGGGCGCTGACGGACGAGGAGCGCAATATCCGTGTGAACTACATCCGTCCCTTCCTGATGCCTGAGGGTGGTCAGGATATTATGAAGACTAACCTGAAATATGTGCGTGATATCAAGGCCAGCGTTGAAGCGCGTGGTTACACTATCGGCGAAGCAGGTGTTTTCAGTGCCGAAAACAAAGATGGCTTTGCACCGTATTTCCCCGCTAAGGTAAGCTTTATTCCTATTGTATTGGCGATTGCCGCCGGTTTAGTGCTGTATCTTGCGCTGCTCTTTAACCTGGGCGGTAAGCAGCAAATAGCACTGTGGGCTGTTTTTTCTGCCGGAGCTTTGGCACTGCTGTTTATCGGCCGCGGCCTGTTTACGCGTCAGCTGCTGGCTTTGGCGGCAGCAAGTGTTTTCCCGGTGCTTTCAATGAATGTTATCTTTAACATTTGGGATAAAAATACGAGTGATAAGCACAGCCTGCTTGCTATCTGCTGGAACGGTATCTGGCAGCTGGCGTTGGCTATTGCTTTATCTTTGGTGGGTGCAGCCTTCCTGTCGGCTATTTTGACAGACAGCCGCTTCCTGCTGGAGATTGATATCTACCGCGGAGTAAAATTAACCTTTATTTTGCCGGTTATGCTGACAGCTGTTCTCTTTATGAAACGCTATGACCTGCTGCAGGTTGTGGGCAAGGGATTGAAAACTCTATGGGAGCGTCTTAACGGTCTGCTGGATACAGGGATTACCTTCCGCCATGTAGCAGTGCTTGCGGTACTGCTGTTTATTGCTTATTATTTTGTCGGCCGCAGCGGTCACACAGGTGGTGTGCCTGTACCGGCAATTGAATTGAAGATGCGTGCTTTCTTAGAGCAGCTGATGTATGCACGTCCGCGCGAAAAAGAATTTATGATCGGGCATCCGGCATTTTTCGTGGCAGTGCTTGCTGTTTACCGTTGCGCACCGCGTTGGTGGCAGTTTGTACTGACCTGTGCTGCCGTTATCGGACAGGGCAGTCTGGTGCAGACCTTCTGTCATATGCGTACACCTGTTGTTATGAGCTTTGTACGTGCTCTCGACGGCTATGCTGTTGGCGTTGTATTCGGCGTAATCGCTGTACTGGTGCTTGGCATGCTGTTGCCTTTAGTTGTTAAGTTTAGAAGGAGATACCTTGAAGAATGAGTAAGATCGTGATTTCCGGATACTATGGATTTGCTAATGCCGGAGATGAAGCTATGCTGACCGCGATCATTAAGGCTTTGCGCAGTACGGAAAAGACCGTGGAGCTGACGGTTATCTCAGGCAATCCGCCCGCTACTGCCGCAAGACACAAGGTGAATTCTCTTCATCGTTTCAGCTTTTGCAAAATTTTTGCTGCCCTCATGGACTGCGACCTGCTGCTCAGCGGCGGTGGCAGTCTGCTGCAGGATGTTACCAGCAAGCGCAGTCTGTTATATTATCTGTTTATCCTGGCTTTGGGCCTGCTGCTCAAAAAAAAGGTTATGCTTTTCGGCCAGGGTATAGGTCCTATCCATAACAGACTTATGCGCAGGCTGACTAAATTTATCTGCAGCCGGGTGGATTTAATTACCGTGCGTGACCAGGATTCTTTGTATGAACTGCGTCGCATCGGTGTACCAGCGGAAAAGGTGCAGCTGACAGCCGATTCTGTGTTGACCTTGCCGCAGGAGAGTAAAGAAAAAGGACTAGAGCTGCTGCAGCAGTTTGGTGTACCGCAAGATAAAATGCTGATAGCTATAAGTGTACGTAAATGGCAGGAGGATGACAAGTACCTGCTGGAGCTGGCTAAGGCTGCGGATATTCTGGCTAAGGAATATAAGGCACATATTGTGCTGCTGCCGCTGCAATATCCTGTGGATGTTGCTGCCTGCAACAGATTGCAGCACTTTATGAGGCGCAAGGCAGACAGTACTGTTTTGGAAACCGGCTGTGATACCGAGCAGTTTTTGTCGCTGATGGGTAACTTTAATCTGCTTATCGGTATGCGTCTGCATGCACTGATTTTTGCTGCAGTTATGGAGCTGCCTTTTGTGGCTGTATCCTATGATCCCAAAATTGACGGCTTTGTCAAAGACATTAACGGCATCAGCGCAGGAGCTGTGGAAACACTGCAGGCTGTGCAGGTAGTTTCTTCTGCGCGTAAGGCGCTGGCCTCTGCCAATGCTGCTCATGGACTTTTGGATACATTGAGAGCGAAAGCTTTTTTAAATGCAAAGGAAGCCTTTGATTTATTAAATTGAGAGGAGATTGAAGGTAGTGCTGAAAATGACTGATGTAAGCAAGGTATATCCCGGTGGGTCTGTTGCCTTGCAGAACGTCGATATTCATATTGAACCAGGCGAATTCGTCTTTGTTGTAGGACCTAGCGGCGCTGGTAAGTCTACCTTTATCAAAATGCTGTTCCGTGAGGTTCTGCCGACCACGGGCAGCATTTTTGTTAATGGTGTGGATATTTTATCGCTGACACCCAATGAGATTCCGTATATGAGGCGTCAGCTGGGCATAATTTTCCAGGATTACCGTCTGCTTCCGGACCGTACTGTTTATGAAAACGTAGCTTTTGCTATGGAGGTAATAGAAACACCGCGCCGCAAGATTAAGCGCAGAGTGTTGAACGTATTGGATCTTGTCGGCCTGCGTCACCGTGCCAATGCTTATCCTAATGAGCTGAGCGGCGGCGAGCAGCAGCGTATCGCTATTGCCCGTGCTATTGTCAATGATCCTATTATGGTAATTGCCGACGAACCTACAGGTAACCTGGACCCGGAAACAAGCTGGGATATTATGGAAATCTTTAAGGAAATTAATGCTGAAGGAACTACGATTGTCATGGCAACTCACGATAAAGAAATAGTTGATGCCATGGGCAAGCGCGTTATAGCCATAGAGGACGGGCATATCGTACGTGATGAAGCAAGCGGGGTATATGGCTATGAGCTTTAGTACAAAAGAATATTTTGTTAAGGAAACCTATAAATCTATCAGGCGTAACGGCTTTATGAGCTTTGCTTCTATTTCGACTGTTGCGGTTTCGCTGTTAGTGCTGGGAATGTTTCTGCTGATTTTTCTCAATACCAACAATTTGGCACAGTATCTGGAAAGTCAGGTACAGGTGTCGGTCTATATGCAGGATAATGCTTCTGCGGAGGAGCTGAAAGCAGTAGAGGCGAAGCTGAAGAAGATGCCCGGTGTAGTTAAAGTAACACCGGTAAGCAAGCAGCAGGCTCTGGCACGCTTCAAGGAGCGTCTTGGCGATCAGGAGCAGCTGCTCAACAGTTTGGGTAAGGACAATCCTTTCCCAAATTCCTTTGAGGTGCAGGTGGATAATCCGGAGCGCATCAAGGTTATCACGCCTTCTATCGGACAGCTGCCTAAGGTAGAAACAGCTAAATTCGGTCAGGAGGTTGTGGAGCACCTGTTTTCTCTGACTAAAATATTGCGCTTCGGCGGCATTGTGCTCGTTATATTTTTAGCTATGGCAACGCTGTTTATTATTTCCAATACTATCCGTCTGACGGTTTTTGCCCGCCGTAAGGAAGTTGTCATTATGAAATATGTAGGTGCAACCGACTGGTTTATCCGCTGGCCGTTTTTGCTGGAAGGAATGACCTTAGGCTTTTTCGGCGCTGTGATTGCATCTGTCTGCATTAACAGCCTTTACGCCGGGCTGTTGGAAAGAATCCATGCTACTCTGGCCTTTCTGCCGTTACTGCCCACATCTCCCTTATTGTTTTATGTAACAATATTTTTACTGGCGGCAGGTACCGGTATCGGCGCTTTGGGCAGTTATATCTCCTTGCGTAAGTTCTTGCGCGTTTAAGGGAGGCAGAAGTGATGGAGAAAAAGAAGCTGGGCGGTCTGCTGCTGGCATTATGGCTGGCGGTGCTGCCGCTTTACGGAGCCATGTGCTTTGCCGATACTGCTGATGACAAGCGTGCCGAACTGAATGATGTACGTCAGCGTATGGAGCGGATGCAGACCCGCAAGGAGCAGGCGCGCAGGAAGGCTGAAAGCGCCAGCGCGGAGCTTAGCGAGGTTATGGGCAGCCTTAACGAACTGCAGGCACAGGCTAATAATCTGCAGAAAAAAAGCGATGCTTTGCAGGGAAAAATAAATGATAACCAGGCTAAGCTGGAGAAAAAGCAACAGGAAATGCAGGAGAGGATGCTGATTTATCGCAAGCGTCTGCGTGATATTTATATCAACGGCCAGATAAATTATCTGGATGTGCTTTTGGGTGCCAAGGATTTCAGTGATTTTTCCTCGCGCATGTATTTGCTGCAAAAAATCATCAGCCGCGACCTGGAGCTGTTGGAAAAGCTGAAGCAGGATGCTGCGGAAATCAACAGCCGCAAGGAGCAGCTGGCAGCTGAAATGAAGGAAATCAAGGCTACCCAGACAGAGCTGGAAGCAAAAAAAGCTAAAGTAAATAAGCTGCGTGAGCAGCGTGCCTATATGCTTTACAAGGCACAGGAGGAAGAGCAGTCCAGCCAGGAGGAATATGAGCGTCTGCTGGCTATTTCGGAAAATATCGCCTCTATGCTGCGTAATATGGAAAACGCAGGCGGCGGTGCTCCTGCAGGACAAGGCGGTACAGGTCAGTTTATGTGGCCTTGTAACGGTCCGATTACCTCCTACTATGGTTGGAGAACGCATCCGATTTTCGGTACAACCAAGTACCATAGCGGTATGGATATTGCGGTTGATTCGGGAACGCCGATTCACGCTGCTGACAGCGGCACGATTGTTTACAGCGGTTGGCTTGGAGGCTACGGCAACTGCGTAATGATTGACCATGGCGGCGGTCTGGTAACGCTTTATGCACATAATTCGGCGTTAAATGTTGGTGAGGGGCAATATGTAAGCAAGGGCACGGTAGTTGCCTATGCCGGCAGTACCGGTTATTCTACCGGACCGCACTGTCACTTTGAGGTGCGTCTGCATGGCGAGCTTACGGAGCCGTTAAATTATTTACCGTGACAGATATAAACGGAGGCAAGAAAAGTGTTTAGAAAAAGAAGATGGCAGCTTGCAGCCTGCTGCCTGCTTACAGCGCTGGTGACTATCGCAGCGGTAGTGGGAACAGAAGCTGTGCTGTTAAACAGGTTAACGGGCAGTGCCTCTGAATCGGTGCGTTTTTTGCGTACTATGAATCTTTTAAAGCGTAACTATAATGGTGAAGTAGACAATCACCAGCTGTTTGACGGAGCAATAAAAGGTATGGTAGAAGCTGCAGGCGATCCTTATACAGTTTATCTTAACAGCAAGGATTTTCAGCAGCTGAGTGAAATGACAGGGGGCAGCTTTGGCGGTATCGGTATTGTTTTTGGCAAACGCGGTAATGACTATGTAGTTATTTCTGCTTTGGAGGATAATCCCGGCGCAAAGGCCGGTATTAAGAGCGGTGATATTATTACTGCGATTGACGGCAACCCGACGCGTGATATGAACATGGAGCAGGTAGCCAACAAAATCCGCGGCAAGCATGGCACCGTCGTCAAGCTGGAGCTCAAGGGCAAGGATGGCAAGCTGCGTACTGTGAGCGTTGAGCGTTGCGAAATCAAAAATCCGTCTGTTGGCGGTCAGCTTTTGCCTGATACAAAAATCGGTTATATCAGAATAGCCGTATTTAATGAAAATACCGGTGATGACTTTGCAAAAAAATATGCAGAGTTGGAAAAGCAGGGCATGCAGGCCCTTGTGCTTGATTTGCGCGGCAATCCCGGAGGTGTTTTTGATGCAGGTGTTGCCGTCGCCGGTATGCTGGTGCCTAAGGGACCTATTGTTTCTGTTGTAGATAAAAATGGCAACAAGTATGAAGAAACCTCCAGTCTGGAGAAGGTGAAATATCCTTTGGCTGTGCTTGTTGATCATGGCAGTGCCAGCGCTGCGGAAATTGTTGCCGGTGCGATTAAGGATACCAAAAGCGGTAAGCTTTTCGGTACCAAAACCTTCGGTAAAGGCAGTGTGCAATCGGTATACCGCCTGGACAGCAATACGGCAGTGAAAATTACGGTAGCCAAATATTATACACCGTCCGGTGTTTCTATTCATAATGTAGGTATTGAGCCTGATGTGAAGGTAGAGCTGCCGGAGGATGCTACTGTTGATGTTCAGCTGAAGGCAGCGGAGGACTATCTGCTGCAGCAGCTGCAGTAAGGAGGTATAAAAATGTTATTTATCTGTTACCCAAAATGTTCTACCTGCAAAAAGGCAGAGCAGTATCTGCAGGCTAAAGGCCTGAGCTTTACTGTGCGTGATATCAAGACTGATAATCCGACAGCTGACGAGCTGCGTACCTGGTATGCAGCCAGCGGTTTGCCGCTGAAACGCTTCTTCAACACCAGCGGTAATCTGTATAAGCAGCTGGGACTGAAGGATAAGCTGCCGACAATGAGCGAGGACGAGCAGCTTGAGCTGCTTGCAAGCGATGGTATGCTTGTTAAACGTCCGTTGGTAATTTATGACGGCGGCGTGTTGGTTGGCTTTAAAAAGGCTGAATATGACGAGAAGCTCTGATATATTAATTTAAAATAACTTTGAAAAAACAGGCAGAACTTATGCGACAGGTCTGTCTGTTTTTTCTCTTTCGGAAGAACAGCTTACTTTATCGTCACGGAAACGGCAAATGTGCTAAAATATACTTAGAATTATTTTTGGGAGGGGTTTAATGAAAAAGTTGTTATGCATATTATGCAGTTTATTGATAGTGCTGTTTGCAGCAACAAGCTTTGCGGCAGCCGGGAAAAAAAGAGTTGTATTAGGTATTGACCGCATTGATGAGCCGTTTGCTAAGCAGCTGCTTGCAGGGAAAAGGCTGGGACTTTTTACTAATCAGTCCGGCGTAGACAGCAAGCTTCGCAGCAGCACAGAGCTGCTGCAGAAGAGCTATAATCTGACGGCACTGTTTGTGCCTGAGCATGGATTGTTCGGCGCTGTGGCGGCAGGCGAAACCTTTGAGAGTCACACCTATAAGGATATACCTGTACACAGTCTGTATGGAGAAGATCGCAGGCCTACGGCAAAAATGCTGGATGAGATTGACACTATGGTGGTTGATATTCAGGATGTCGGCATTCGTCACTATACATATTTTTCTTCGCTTGCTTATATAATGGAAGAATGTGCCAAAGCGAAAAAGCAGGTTGTTGTTTTGGACCGCCCTAATCCTTTAGGCGGTGCTATGCAGGGACCGGTTCTCAAGCCGGAATATAAAACTTTTATCGGGCTTTACGAGCTGCCGTTGCGTCATGGTCTTACTATAGGTGAATTTGCAAGCTATATCAACGCTACGCAGCATATCGGCTGTGAGCTGGCGGTGGTGTCTATGAAGGGATGGTCACGCAGAGAGCTGTGGCAGGATACAGGCCTGCCATGGGTACAGACATCTCCGCTGATTCCTACGGCGGCGACCGCTTTCCTGTATGGCGCTACCGGTGTAAGCGGTGACAGTAATCTTTCCGTGGGTGTCGGGACAGCTAAACCGTTTTATTTTCTGGGAGCACCTTTTGCTGATGCGGATGCCGTAAAGGCAGCCTTAGATGAAAAGCAGCTTGCTGGCGTGGCTTTTAGAGCAGCACGCTTTACACCGCGTTACGGCACCTATAGCGGTGAGCTGGTGCAGGGCGTAGAAATTTATCTTACGGATTTACGTAAGGTTAATCTGCCTGAGCTGGATTATATTTTGTTTACTACATTTAAAGAATTATATCCGGAGCAGGTAAAAACGCCGGAGCGCGGTTATGGCAGCAAAGGCTATAAGCTGGATATTGCGCTTGGAGAAAGCAGCTTGCGTGAAGGTGAAGCGCCAAAAACAGCTTTTGCGCGTTGGCATCAGGAGTGCGCGGCCTTTGAGCAGCAGGTAAAGCCTTATCTGCTGTACAAGTAAAGCTGCAGAGAAATTAACATTTTTGTTGCATTTTCCGGCAGGATAATAACGGCGCAGGCAAGAATAAAATTAATACAGCGTAACAGCGTAAAATTTTATTTCATTAACGATAAGGAGCTGACATATAATGAATGCAGAATTACAGGCTTTAAAGGAACGCAGAAGCGTTCGCAAATATAAGGCAGACATGGTGCCGCAGGAGCTGATTGACCAGGTTATCGATGCCGGTCTTTATGCTGCCAGCGGTCATGGTACGCAGGAAGTAATTATTGTTGCGGTAACCAATAAAGAGGTTCGCGACAAACTGGCGCAGATGAACCGTGAAATTTTGGGCACAAGCATCGACAGTTTTTATGGCGCACCTGTGGTTCTTGTTGTTTTGGGACCTAAAAGCAATAAGCTTACTCCCTATGACGGCAGCCTGGTAATGGGCAACCTGATGCAGGCGGCTCATGCCGTAGGTCTTGGCAGCTGCTGGATTAACCGTGCTAAGGAAGAGTTTGCTTCCGAAGAAGGCAAACAGTTGCTGAAAGAATGGGGTATTGAAGGAGAGTATGAGGGCGTAGGCCACTGCATCCCCGGTTATGCTGACGGACCTGTGCCTCAGGCTGCTCCGCGTAAAGCAAACCGTGTATTTTACGTAAAATAAAAGCGTCCTTAACGAAAGGGGGGAAGAGGAATGCTGAAAAAAACTGTTCTTTGCTTAAGTCTGCTGCTGATTGCTGCATTTCCCTGTATCGCGGGAGCTGCTACTCCTATCAACAGCGCAGGCTACTATAAAAATATCAAGCTGTGCGGTAAAGTGAAAATTGTTGACAGTTTTCCTGACATTAAGGTAAAGGTTGTCGACAGCTTCCCTGATTTAAAAGTAAAGGTTGTCCAAAGCTTTCCCAATAATATAGGCGAGTGGCAATTTGTAGAGTACGGTGAAGATTTCAGAGTTCAGTTTGTTGATAGTTTTCCGGATATAAAAATCAAATACGTTTCTTCCTTCCCGGGCGTGGCAAAATAATATACATATGAGCTGTCAGAAGTGTTGGCAGCTCTTTTTTTATGCGATATTTAAGGTGAAAGCTCTGTTGAAAAAGTACTCCTTGGGTGTACTTTATGTATGAAGAAACAGTCAATGAAACACTTGGCTACGTGTAAAGAAAGAAGCGCATTAACACGGCAAAAAGCGCTACTAAATTTTTTAAAAAAGTTGCTAAAAAGTGTTGACAGCTTGTGCATGAGATGTTACAATATACAAGTATCGCGGGAGAGCTATGCGCTCGATGAAGGAGGTAACATGATGGCACTTGAAGCTTTAAAGCAAGCTGAAAAGCATACTGTAGGCGTTAAGCAGACAGAAAAAGCTGTAGCAAGACAAGTTGCCGCTGTCGTCTATATCGCAAGTGATGCGGACGAGAGAGTTACCGGCAGGCTGATGCAACTGTGTCGGGAAAATTCAGTACCGGTTGAAAACACAGAAACGATGCTGGAAATCGGCAGAGCCTGCGGCATAAACGTCAAAGCAGCAGCGGCTGCGATACTTAAAGCCGATAAGGGCTTGGCGTGAGCTGAGTTTTTATAATCATTAAAATCTAATTGTTTGGAAAGGAGGTGCCGATATGCCCACAATTAACCAATTGGTTCGCAAAGGTAGAGAGGTTCTGAAAAGCAAATCTACTGCACCGGCATTGAAAGAATGCCCGCAAAAACGTGGCGTCTGCACTCGTGTTTACACCACTACCCCGAAGAAACCTAACTCTGCACTTCGTAAAGTAGCTCGTGTACGTTTGACCAACGGCATCGAAGTTACTGCTTATATCCCGGGTATCGGCCATAATCTTCAGGAACACAGTGTTGTTCTGATCAGAGGCGGAAGAGTCAAGGACCTTCCTGGTGTGCGTTACCATATCATTCGTGGTGCTCTTGATACTGCAGGCGTTGCTAACCGCAACCAATCTCGCTCCAAGTACGGTGCAAAACGTGCTAAAGCAAAGAAATAATTTCAAGAAAACATTAAGAATGATTTAATCCTAAGGAGGGAAACACATGCCGAGAAAAGGCCCTGTAACTAAAAGAGACGTACTGCCGGATCCGGTGTACGGTTCTAAGCTTTTAACTAGATTTATCAATAAAATTATGCTCGACGGCAAAAAAGGCGTTGCAGAACGTATTGTATACGATGCATTCGACCTGGTTCGTGCAAAGACTGGCAAAGATCCTTTGGAAGTGTTCGATGCTGCTATGCAGAACGTAATGCCGCTGCTGGAAGTTCGTGCCCGTCGTGTTGGTGGTGCAAACTACCAAGTACCTGTTGAAGTACGTGCTGACCGCAAAACCACCCTGGGTATCCGTTGGCTGGTAAACTACTCTCGTCTGCGTGGTGAGCGCACCATGTACGAGCGTGTAGCTGGTGAGATCATGGACGCTTCCAATGGCACTGGCGCAGCTGTTAAGAAACGCGAAGATACCCACAAGATGGCAGAAGCAAACAAAGCATTTGCTCATTACCGCTGGTAATGACCTGTCTCAGTTAATTTGAGGAGGATAAAGAAGTGGGCAGATTAATTCCGCTTGAGAGAACTAGAAATATCGGCATCATGGCTCACATCGATGCTGGTAAAACCACCACAACCGAACGTATTCTGTTCTATACCGGCAGAGTACATAAGATTGGTGAAACCCATGAAGGTGCTGCTACCATGGACTGGATGGTTCAGGAACAAGAGCGTGGTATTACCATCACCTCTGCTGCAACCACCTGCTACTGGGAAGGTTCCGAGCACCAATTCGATAAACATCGTATCAATATCATTGATACTCCGGGACACGTTGACTTTACTGTAGAAGTTGAACGTTCCCTGCGTGTACTTGATGGTTCCGTTGCAGTTTTCTGTGCTAAGGGCGGTGTTGAGCCTCAGTCCGAAACCGTATGGCGTCAGGCTGACAAATACCATGTACCCCGTATGGCATATGTAAATAAAATGGATATTACCGGTGCAGACTTCTATCGTGTAATTGACATGATGAAGACCCGTCTGAATGCCAATGCAGTACCTATTCAACTGCCTATCGGCTTTGAAGATACTTTCGAAGGCATGATCGACCTGATCAAAATGAGAGCAATCGTTTATGATGATGCACTCGGTAAAGAAGAAGAGTTCGTAGAAATCCCGGCTGACATGAAAGAAAAAGCTGAGGAATACCGTGCAGCATTGGTTGAAGCTGTTGCTGAATCCGATGACGAGCTGATGATGAAATATTTGGAAGGCGAAGAGCTGACCGAAGAAGAAATCCTGGCTGGTATCCGTAAAGCAACTATCGCTTGCAAAATGACTCCGGTTTGCTGCGGTTCTTCCTACAAAAACAAAGGCGTTCAACCGATGCTGGACGCTGTAATCCAATTCATGCCTGCACCGACAGATGTTCCTAACATCAAAGGTGTAAACCCTGAAACCGGCGAAGAAGATGAGCGTCCGTCCAGCGACGAAGCTCCGTTCTCTGCACTGGCATTCAAGATTGCTACCGACCCGTTTGTTGGTAAGCTGGCATTCTTCCGTGTATACTCCGGTACCTTGACTGCTGGTTCTTATGTATATAACTCCACTAAAGGTAAACGCGAGCGTATCGGTCGTATCCTGCAAATGCATGCTAACCACCGCGAAGAAATTGAACAAGTTTACTCCGGTGATATCGCAGCTGCTGTAGGTCTGAAAGACACCACTACCGGTGATACTCTCTGCGATGAGAAAAACGAGATCATCCTCGAATCTATGGTATTCCCTGATCCTGTAATCTCCGTTGCAGTTGAACCTAAAACTAAAGCTGACCAGGAAAAAATGGGCATCGCCCTGCAAAAACTGGCAGAAGAAGATCCGACCTTCCGTGTTCACACTGATCCTGAAACCTCCCAAACCATTATTTCCGGTATGGGCGAGCTTCACCTGGACATCATTGTTGACCGTCTGCTGCGCGAATTCAAAGTAGGCTGCACTGTTGGTAACCCGCAGGTTGCTTATCGCGAAACCATTCGCAAAGCTGTTAAATCCGAAGGTAAATTTGTTCGTCAGTCCGGTGGTAAAGGCCAATATGGTCATTGCTGGCTGGAAATCACTCCGCGTGAACCTGGCGAAGGCTTCCTGTTTGAAAACAAAGTTGTTGGCGGCGCTATTCCTAAGGAATACATCGCTCCTATCGAAGCAGGCGTTAAAGAAGCTATGGAAAACGGCGTAGTTGCTGGTTATCCGATGGTTGATATCGCAGTTACTGTTTATGATGGTTCTTACCATGAAGTCGATTCTTCTGAAATGGCATTTAAGATTGCCGGTTCTATGGGCTTCAAGTCCGGTGCTGAAAAAGCTAACCCGGTTATCCTTGAGCCTTACATGAAAGTAGAAATTACTGTTCCTGAAGAATACATGGGCGACGTAATCGGCGACATCAACTCCCGCCGTGGCCGCATCGAAGGCATGGAAGCTCGTAACGGTGCACAAGTAATCAATGCATTCGTTCCGCTGGCTGAAATGTTTGGTTATGCTACCGACCTGCGCAGCAAAACCCAAGGCCGTGGTAACTACTCCATGGAAGTAGACCACTACGAAGACGTTCCCAGAAACATTGCTGAGGCAATTATTGCTAAAAACAAAGGCACCAACTAAGCCTAGTTTTAACAAACAACCTTAAGGAGGAAATTCACAATGGCAAAAGCTAAATATGAAAGAACTAAACCGCATCTGAATATCGGCACCATC
>OGXK01000243.1_pt1 | contig 27218 bp, 26 predicted proteins | sample 1576261 | NCBI WGS metagenome assembly OGXK01 (sample SAMEA3541581, study PRJEB24748) | human gut metagenome | biome: human gut; feature: human-associated habitat; material: faeces | place: China | collected 2012 | reverse complement strand
AAAGCCTTTTTTATGCAATTATTTCATATCCATTCCTAAATCCGAAACTTGAGTACTGATTATGTTAACCGTACGGTATGGCATAAAACATTCTAAACTTACATTTGAATATTAGATGAAAAAAGTTTTATTGTTCGGCGCCACGGGTATGGCCGGACATGTAGTCTATTACTATCTTCAGAGTACAGGCAAATATGATATCTCCAATGTGGTTTATCGTACTCCTTTGACTGAAGATAGTATAATTGTTGATGTGACAAATCGTGATGCGGTCGCTGATGCGGTTCATAGAGTGCATCCGGAAATCATAATCAATTGTGTCGGTATTCTTATCAAAGGGTCTAGAGAACATCCTGATAATGCTATTTTGATAAATGCTTATTTTCCGCATTTATTAAAAAGATTGTCAGATGAAGTTGGAGCCAAGTTAATCCATATAAGTACAGATTGTGTTTTTTCGGGAAAGAAAGGAAACTATACAGAAGATGATTTTCGTGATGCTGATGATGTGTATGGCCGGAGTAAAGCTTTGGGCGAAATCATTAACGATAAAGATTTGACGATTCGTACTTCTATTATTGGCCCGGAATTGAAAGAAAATGGTGAAGGGTTATTCCATTGGTTTATGCATCAATGTGGAGAAATAAATGGTTTTAGGACGGCAATATGGGGTGGCGTGACCACTTTGGAATTAGCAAAAGCCATTGACTTTTCTCTGGATAATGGAATAGTCGGTTTGATTCATCTGAGCAACGGGGTGGGAATATCAAAATTTGATTTGCTGAATTTGTTTAAGGAGATATGGGGGAAGGATACTGTGATAAAACCGTATGATGGAAATGAAGTTGATAAATCAATTGAAAAGTCTCTTCGCCTAGATTATGAAGTTCCAAGTTACCGACAAATGTTAGTTGAGCAATTTGAAATGATGAAAAGTTATTCTAATTTGTATTCAGCTTATTAAGCTATGAAGAAAATATTGGTGGTTTCTTCTGTATATCCTCCTGAGCCTGTTATTTCTGCAAAAGTATCGTTTGATATTGCACGAAAATTGACGGAATCAAATAGAGTTACGGTAATTTGTCCACACCCTTCACGTCCCTTGGGATATGAGTTTGGCAAGATTGTTGATGAAGAAAAAATTGAGAGGATAGTATTGGATAGTTATGTATACCCCAAGTCTAATTTTGTAGGACGTTTTAAGGAGAGCTTTAGTTTTGGTAAAGCTGTTAGTCGATATATCACATTGCATAGAGAGGATATTTTAATTATATATATGGTTACATGGCCTTTTGGTGCAACTTATATCCCAATTAGGACTTCGCGGAAAAATAATATCCCAATAATAGTTAATATAACAGATATCTATCCTGAATCAATGACCTCAAGATTAGGAATAATGGGAAAAATCCTGGAGTATCCTTTAAAAAAGATAGATTCATATTATCTTAGAAAGGCAACTTCAATTATATCTGTTTCTGAATTAACTAAGATTTTTTTGGAGAAGACAAGGCAATTGCCTGCTAATAGAGTACAAACAGTGAGAGTATGGCAAGAGGATAGCATATTTAATGCAAAATATAAGAAACAGTACGAAGATTTCATATTTATGTTTGTAGGAAGTATTAGTCCTGCAGCAAATGTTCCTTTTATAATAGAAGTATTTAAATCGTTGAATCTTAATCGCGCCAAACTATTTATAGTAGGTGATGGATCGGAAAAAGAGGAATGTTTGAGATTGTCTAAAGGGTATAATAATATATGTTTTTCTTCAGTAGCACCGGAGAAAGTCCCTGAAATACAAGCTCAGGCAGATGTGCTATTATTGACTCTCAAATCAGGTGTAGGTAGAACTGCCAGTCCCTCTAAACTTCCTGCTTATATGTTCTCATCTAAGCCTGTAATTGCTAGCTTAGATAAAGATAGTGATGCTGCAAGTATTATTGAGAGTGCTGGATGTGGTTATGTTTGTGAATCTAATGATTTTATGGGTTTTCAGGCTTTGCTAAAAAAAATGATTGAAGTTCCTGAATGTGAGCGAACTCGAATGGGGCTAAATGGTAAAATATATGCTCAGAATTATTTGTCTAAGCAGGTTAATCTTGATAAAATAGTACATATTATTTTGAGTTCTATAAAATCGTGAGTATGTTGAATGTACGAAAGGCCTTAATTAATGATGTAAACACAATCGTTACTATTCATTGTGATGCTTTTACTGATTTTTTTTTAACTAATCTTGGTTCTAACTTTTTGTCTTTTTATTATTCGTGCTTTATTGAAAGTAATGAAGGACTTGTTGTTTGTGTAGAAGAAGATGGGAAGATAATAGGTTTCGCAGCAGCTACTAAACGGTGTAAAGGCTTTAATGCATCTTTGATAAAAAATAATATTGGTCGTTTTATTAGACTTTCTTTAGAGTTGTCTTTATCCAATCCTAAGGCACTAATCAGATTGGTTAGAAATCTAACGAAGACCAATAGTCGTGTGCTTGATAAAGGAGAATATGCGGAATTATATTCCATTGCAGTAAAGAGAGAAGGGCAAGGAAGAGGCCTAGGCAAAAGGCTTTTATTAACAATTGAAGAGATGTTAAAGGCTGATAATATTAATCAGCTATCATTGACTACCGATTATTATGGTAATGAGTCAACTATAGCTTTTTACAAATCAATGAATTTTAATGTGCTTTATGAATTTATTGCTTATCCAAAACGTAGAATGTATCGCTTTATAAAAAAAATATGATTAGCTATTGGTCGTTGCATTTAGATAATGATTAATTATTCAAAACGGAATACTAACATTTTAATTATAGATTATTCATGAAAATTCCATTTTCGCCCCCTTATATTGACGAGGCGGTCATCAACGAAGTCGTTGATTCGTTACGTTCCGGCTGGATAACTTCCGGTCCTAAAGTAAAAGCATTGGAAGAAGAAATAAAAGTATTCTCTAATGCAAAAGAAGTGCTTTGTGTAAACTCATGGACTTCGGGAGCCATTATGATGCTTCGCTGGTTGGGAGTAACAGCTGAAGATGAAGTGATTGTTCCGGCGTATACATATAGTGCTACGGCATTAGCAGTCCTTCATGCGGGTGCAAAGCCTGTTATGGTAGATTCCGGAGAGGATTTCAATATCTCTGTGGATGCTATTCGAAAAGCAATTACGCCAAGGACCAAGGCTATTATTCCGGTAGATATTGCGGGCTTCCCTTGTGATTACGACCGTATCATGAGACTCGTTAATGAACCGGAAATACGCAACCTGTTTCAGGCGGCGTCATTAGTACAGGAAAAATTGGGACGTATCCTTGTTATGAATGATGCGGCCCATTCTTTGGGTGCTTATTATAACAAGAATCAGCGTACAGGATGCGAAACGGATATTGCTATCTTCTCTCTTCACGCCGTAAAGAATGTGACGACGGCCGAAGGAGGAGCCATCTGCCTGAATTTGCCCGAACCGTTTGATAATGCGGAACTCTACAAAGAATTGCGTATGATGAGTTTGAATTGTCAAACTAAAGATGCTTTTTCCAAATCTAAAGCCGGTGGTTGGCGTTATGACATAGTCGGTCTGGGAATGAAAATAAATATGGCTGACGTAAATGCTGCTATCGGTTTGGCTCAGATACGGGAATATCCTGAACTACTGAAAGAACGTAAAAGAGTATTCAATACCTATTCTAAAGCATTTGCTGATTGTGATTGGGCTATTTTGCCACCTTCTGAAGATGGAGAAAAAGAAAGCTCATATCATATCTATGCATTGCGTATCAAAGATTTCACAGAGGAACAGCGTGATCGTATGATTGATGAAATCGCGAAAAGCGAGGTTGCTGTGAACGTTCATTTTATCCCGATGCCGATGCTTTCCTTCTTCAGCTCATTGGGATATGATATAAAGAACTATCCACAAGCTTATGAGAATTTTAAAGGTGAAATCTCCTTGCCCATTTATCCACAGTTGGATGAAGAAAAGCTGGACTTTATAATCAAAGCTGTAAAAGATGCATACTTTAAAGTGACTGTTGATAGGTGATGATTCGTTTTTTTGATATTTTATTTTCCTTTCTGGGCATTCTATTCTTATCTCCTGTTTTCCTTTTCCTGTATATTGCTATCCGTCTGGAAAGTAAAGGTGGTGGTTTCTATAAACAGCTACGTGTGGGACGTGGAGGGACGGATTTTTATGTCTATAAGTTCCGCTCAATGCGTATAGGAGCTGATAAGCAAGGTTTGATAACTGTAGGCGGACGAGATCCCCGGATTACCCGTATCGGGTATTTTATCCGCAAATATAAATTAGATGAACTACCTCAGTTATTCAATGTACTGAAAGGTGATATGAGTCTGGTAGGCCCGCGTCCGGAGGTTCGTAAATATGTGGAACTCTATACTGAGGAACAGCGGAGAGTGTTGTCTGTTCGCCCGGGAATTACGGATTATGCATCTATAGAATATGTAGATGAAAATACGATTTTAGGACAGGCTGAGGATGCGGACAGCGCATATGTAGAGCAGATACTGCCGGATAAAATATGCTACAATATGAAATATATAGAGCATCGTTCGGTGAAGGAATATTTCAAGATTATATTTCTGACTATATGGAGTATTGTACATTGATCAAATCGGTAATAAAGGTTATGAGATGGTTGTTTATTCCATATTATGTTTGGAAAAAGTAGTTTAAAATAAGATATGGAAAAGGTTGAAGCTCAGTTTCGGCCTTTTTTATTCTTTCAACACTGACGCTTGTGACAACCTCAAACTACTATTCGGTGTCTGGAAAAGTCCGAAACCAATGCCGCAAAGGATTAATCGAAGCCTGATACAAAATATCCCCATACCGATACTTCCCAATATTCTCGGATGAATACATTCCATCAAATAACCGGCAACCAGTGCGGCAACTAAAGTTGCAAGAGGCCAGGGAATTAATAATAACCCGGTCATTACCTCGCTACAATAGCCAATTGATAACCATTGACAATCCAAGTAATCACAGAGTCTGAAGTTCCAAAATCATGTGCGAGGGTAGGGAGGATTACAGTATTTCCTGTGATTTTCCATCCTGAACCATATAATTTCTTTTATCTGCGAATTAAACAAAACGTTCAATCTGCTGTTCGGAAACCTGCATAAAAATAAGTTTTTTTAGAAATTGTCTCGTAGGAAAGTAACGTGGAGAAGAAACTTCTTTGTACCTTTGTGCCCGTCAATACTAAAATCAATAATAAATAATAGGATTTATGGGAGGATTTTTCGGGACAGTCTCCAAAGCGAGCTGTGTGACGGATTTATTTTACGGTACAGATTATAATTCACATTTAGGAACTAAGCGGGGCGGACTTGCCACGTATGATGCAGAAGAGGGCATGTTTGCCCGATCCATTCATAACCTGGAGAGCACTTATTTCCGAACCAAGTTTGAAGACGAACTGGATAAGTTTAAAGGAAATGTCGGAATAGGAATCATCAGCGACACAGACCCGCAACCCATCATCATTAACTCCCACCTCGGACGCTTCGCCATTGTAACAGTAGCCAAAATTGTGAATCTGGAAGAAATAGAAGCAGAGCTACTTTCCCAAAATATGCACTTCGCCGAACTGAGTTCAGGCAATACCAATCAAACCGAGCTTATCTCACTACTCATCATACAAGGAAAAACTTTTGTAGAAGGTATAGAAAATGTTTACCGCCGTGTCAAAGGCTCTTGCTCTATGCTGTTGTTATCAGAAGATGGCAGTATCATTGCGGCTCGTGACAAGTGGGGACGCACTCCGATTGTAATTGGCCGGAAAGAAGGGGCATACGCTGCAACCAGTGAGTCAAGCAGTTTCCCGAATCTGGATTATGAAATAGACCGCTATCTCGGTCCGGGAGAGATCGTTCGTATGACTGCCGATGGAGTGGAACAACTGCGGAAGCCGGAGGAAAAGATGCAGATTTGTTCTTTCCTGTGGGTATATTACGGTTTTCCCACTTCCTGCTATGAAGGTCGCAATGTAGAGGAAGTGCGTTTTACCAGTGGCTTGAAGATGGGGCAGAACGATGATTCTGAAGTCGATTGTGCTTGCGGTATTCCTGATTCCGGTGTAGGTATGGCTCTGGGGTATGCCGAAGGAAAAGGAGTTCCTTATCACCGTGCTATTTCTAAATATACACCGACATGGCCGCGCAGCTTCACTCCCAGTAAGCAGGAGATGCGCTCATTGGTGGCGAAGATGAAACTGATACCGAACCGTGCCATGCTGGAAGGTAAGCGCTTATTGTTCTGTGACGACTCCATAGTAAGGGGAACGCAACTACGGGATAATGTGAAGGTGCTGTATGAATATGGTGCCAAGGAAGTACATATCCGCATTGCTTGTCCGCCGTTGATTTATGCTTGTCCGTTTGTAGGTTTCACGGCATCCAAGAGTCCGTTGGAACTGATTACACGTCGCGTTATAGAAGAACTGGAGGGAGATGCAGACAAGAATCTGGAGAAATATGCCACTACCGGTTCTCCGGAATATGAGAAGATGGTCAGCATTATTGCCGAGCGCTTTGGTCTTACAACTTTGAAGTTTAATACTTTGGAAACTCTCATCGAGTCCATCGGATTGCCGAAATGTAAGGTTTGTACACATTGTTTTGATGGAAGTAGTTGCTTTTAAGTAACTCTAAATACTAACATTTTGTAAAAAGGGGCGTGAATTGCTTGGCAGTTCACGCCCCTTTTTCTACCTTTACGGCAGAACTATTGACTACTGTTGATAGACAATTGGTAGTTCATATTCTTAATCGTAAATTGAAAATTATTAAATCGTAAATATTATGGCTTTAGTAGAACGTTTTTTGAAGTATGTAAGCTTCGACACCCAGTCCAGTGAAGAGACAGAGGTGACTCCAAGTACTCCGGGGCAAATGGTATTTGCCAAATATCTGAAAGAAGAATTAGAGTCTTTAGGTTTGGAAGACATAACGCTGGATGAGCATGGCTATTTGTTTGCCACACTTCCGGCAAATATCGATAAACCGGTACCTACTATTGGTTTTATCGCCCACATGGATACCAGTCCCGATATGAGTGGCAAAGATGTGTCTCCCCGTATTGTTCAAAACTATGACGGCTTGGACATTGTGCTTTGTGCAGAAGAGAATGTGGTTCTTTCTCCGTCTCAGTTCCCCGAACTGCTGGATCATAAAGGGGAAGACCTGATCGTTACCAATGGCAAGACATTGTTGGGAGCAGATGATAAAGCAGGTATTGCCGAAATCGTTTCTGCGATAGTGTACCTGAAAGAGCATCCTGAAATCAAGCATGGCAAGATTCGTATTGGTTTCAATCCGGATGAGGAAATAGGATTGGGCGCACATAAATTCGATGTGGAGAAGTTCGGTTGCGACTGGGCTTACACAATGGATGGCGGTGAAGTAGGAGAGTTGGAGTTTGAAAACTTCAATGCGGCATCTGCTAAAATCACCTTCAAAGGTCGCAATGTACATCCGGGTTACGCCAAGAATAAGATGATTAATTCAATTCGTGTAGCCAACCGCTTCTGTGCGCTGTTACCTGCTCATGAAACGCCTGAACATACCGAAGGTTATGAAGGCTTCTATCATCTCATCAGTTTCAACGGCGATGTAGAGCAGACTACAGTGGCCTATATTATCCGTGATCATGACCGTGCACGTTTCGAGAGTCGCAAGAAGAAAATAGAACGCTTTGTCAGTGAAATCAATGCCGAATATGGTGAAGGTACGGCAACACTTGAACTCCGTGACCAATACTATAATATGCGTGAGAAGATTGAACCGGTAATGCATATCATTGATACGGCTTTTGCTGCAATGGAGGCTGTAGGTGTGAAACCGAATGTGAAACCTATCCGTGGTGGTACGGATGGCGCACAGCTTTCTTTCAAAGGTTTGCCTTGCCCCAATATCTTTGCAGGTGGTCTGAACTTCCATGGACGATATGAATTCGTTCCTATCCAGAATATGGAGAAAGCGATGAAGGTCATTGTGAAGATTGCCGAACTTGTTGCTATAAAATAATTTAATACCTTAAGACATGAAAACCACTCCGTTTACAGAAAAACATATCTCGCTGGGTGCTAAGATGCATGAGTTTGCGGGATATAATATGCCGATAGAATATTCCGGTATCATTGATGAACACCTCACCGTTTGTAATGCTGTGGGTGTATTCGACGTTTCCCACATGGGAGAATTCTGGGTGAAAGGCCCTAATGCGTTAGCTTTTCTTCAGAAAGTGACTTCCAATAATGTGGCTGCCCTGACTCCGGGCAAGGTGCAATATACCTGTTTCCCCAACGAAGAAGGCGGTATCGTAGATGACTTGCTGGTTTATCATTATGAACCGGAGAAATACCTGCTGGTAGTGAATGCTTCGAATATAGCAAAAGACTGGAACTGGTGCGTTTCGCACAATACCGAAGGTGCTGAATTGGAAAATGCTTCCGACCACATGGCTCAACTTGCCGTACAGGGACCGAAAGCCATTCTTGCTTTGCAGAAACTGACGAGTCTAAACTTGTCGGAACTGCCGTATTACACCTTTACGCATGGTGAGTTTGCCGGTGAGAAAGATGTGATTATTTCCAATACCGGCTATACCGGTGCAGGAGGTTTTGAGCTTTACTTCTATCCCGAAGCTGCCATGAAGATTTGGAATGCCGTGTTTGAGGCAGGTGAAGAATTTGGCATCAAGCCGATTGGCTTGGGTGCACGCGATACGCTTCGTCTGGAAATGGGCTTCTGCCTGTATGGCAATGATCTGGATGATACGACATCACCTATTGAAGCCGGTTTGGGGTGGATTACCAAGTTTGCTGAAGGTAAGAACTTTATCAATCGTCCGATGCTTGAAAAGCAAAAAACGGAAGGTACTGTCCGTAAATTGGTCGGTTTTGAAATGGTGGACCGTGGAATTCCCCGTCATGGATATGAACTGTTCAATACAGAAGGCGAAGCTATCGGAGTAGTAACCTCAGGTACTATGTCGCCTACTCGCAAGATTGGTATCGGTATGGGCTATGTAAAACCGGAATATAGCAAGATAGGTACGGAGATTTGCATTGATATGCGTGGACGCAAACTGAAAGCGGTAGTGGTTCGTCCGCCATTCCGTAAATAAGAGGAGTCTTTTTCACCACAGATTACACGGATTTACACAGATTAAATTATCAATATAAATATCTGTGTAAATCCGTGTAATCTGTGGTGAAAAAAACTTTATAATCTGTTGATCTTATCTAATAATTGATTGGCCCAGGCTATTTCTTTGCTTGTCCATTCTTCCTCTTCTCCTTGCACCCCTTGTTCCTGATACCGGGAAAGTAATTCCAGATATTCCTTCAATGTGTCTGCGGCTTTAGCCTGTTTATTCATGCGCATTAGCAATAGAATCTCCTGTTTATATATGTCAAGATTCGGACTGTCTCCTGCTAATTCTTTGGCTTTCCAAAGCAGGGTGGCACATTCTTCGTTTACCTCTTCTGTGTTGTAAAGTGCCATCCGTGATTTCGCTAAGATAACGTAATCATGGTCGGTGGCCAGATTGTTATTGATATTCTTCTGTATTAACCTTCCGGCTTCTTCATACCGTTGGTCTGCCATATTCATGGCTGCGTTGAAAGTCACTACATCCGATGTCGCTTTGAGATAAGGATGACTGATTTGATTTTCTGCCTCACCGGCTTTGTCTATTCGCTTTTTCAGGTTGTCGATGCTGCCGTAGCGAAGCAGCTTGTGACCGCGTTGCTGTATATTATAGTATCCGATGACTTTGGAAAGTGCAGACGCCAATCCATCGGGATTCATCCCCTTGAATTCCAATAACTCACGTGCAACCCGGTCGGCTGCGTATTCCTGGTTATTCTTGTAATTCATTCCCAGGCGATTCACTACATTTACATTCAGCAGGGCGGCAACGCTTCCGATGCTGGCAACAGCGCCTACACCTAAAGCCGTATCATCGTCATCCCAGTATGCCACTTCCAGAGCTACTTCGGCAGTGACGGCAAGAACAGTTCCCCAAAAAGCTGCCCGCTTGGCACGGCGTTCAGCACGGTAGATGTTATTAACCTGATGGTCCAGCACAAAATGAGACATCTCATTGGCAATAATGGCGGCAAGTTCATCCTCCGAATCAAGTGTGCAGAGCAGACCGGTACTAATCAGCATTGTGCCGTTGGGCAGCATGTAAGCATCCGGTTCGGGCGACTGGATGACGCGTACATTCAACCGTTCGCTGCGATTGGGATCTATGCTGGTGGCAGTCAGTTTAGCAAAGATATTCTGTACATACGAAGTGATGAAATCATCCTCATAGCCGATCTCTTCCAGCTTGTACAGGTAGTCCCGACATTCTTCGTCCACTTCCTTGCGCAACTTAGAGTGATATCCGCGTTCGCCGAAATACTCATACAGATGTTGTTTCAGATAAGTTTGCTGCCAAAACTCCTGATTGGTTTCGGGAGGTGAGAGTTTAATGGTCTTCAGAGCAGAAGCAGGTACTGCGAATTGTATACCATTGATTTCGGTTGCATAGAAAATGTCGGGACCTACTTGGTCTGCCGATTTCATTTTCACTACCTTGCGGATCACTACGGGAGTGCCGGCAGGAAAATTCTCATACTGTTGTTGTAGTTCGCCTTTTATGGCAATCGGGCCGCTCAAGTCTTTCTGTCTGGCAGCAAATCCTGCCGTGGAGAGGAGGACGGCAAGGACAACGAAAGTGATAAGACGTTTCATATGGATTCGTTTATGGTTTGTACAATTGACTTGCAATCAAAATTGCTGATACAAAAATAGGAAAGAGTTTTCTCTCTTTCCCGTTCTTTTCCCTACAAAGTGATAGGGAATTTCCTATAATAAAAAAGGGAAGACTTCGTGAAAGTCTTCCCTTTTTTAACTTCAAAAGAAGTCAATTTTATTTCTTCTTACGGTCACCGTAGCGGCTCATGAACTTATCAACGCGACCAGCTGTATCCACCAATGTAGATTTACCAGTATAGAACGGGTGAGAAGTGTTAGAGATTTCCATCTTTACCAACGGATAAGTTTCACCTTCAAACTCGATGGTTTCTTTCGTATTTACGGTTGAACGAGACAAGAACATGTCACCATTAGACATATCTTTGAATACTACCGGACGGTAATTTTCAGGATGAATACCTTTTTTCATTTCAATATTTGTTTTTTTAATTATTATATTCGGTTACTATTTTGGTAATAAATAGTGTAATGGTCTTATTTTTCAGAGCGCAAAGATAGTGCAAGTCGCAGATAATACAAAATAAATTCAGATTTATTTTTGCTTAAGGTGCAGTCTACCTTTGTTTAAAGGCAGTGCATTTCTCCGAATTAGAAAAAAGTTCCCTCAAAAAATAGGTTTATCGCTTTTTATTTCAGATTTTTGCATAGTATTTTAATTTATATTCAGCATGAAGAAGCTACTTTTCTTAATTTCCCTATGGCTCTGCGTCACTACGGCAGGTGCCCAGCAGAACGAGCGGGATCTGTATAGTGTTGCGTTTTATAATCTTGAGAACCTGTTTGATACGATTCATGATGCAGGTAAGAACGACCTTGAATTTTTGCCTTCCGGCAGTTATGCATGGACGGCTGAGAAGTATGAGGCCAAGTTGAAGAACCTTGCCAAAGTTCTGAATGAAGTATCGCGCGACCGCGTACCTGAAGGACCCGCCGTTATCGGTGTAGCCGAAGCTGAAAACAACCGGGTACTGACAGATTTGGTAAGCCAACCGGCTATATCCAACTATAAATTCGTGCATTACGAAGGTCCGGATAAACGGGGCATTGATTGCGCCTTACTTTATGATCCGGAACAATTCACCGTTACCAATTCCAAACTGGTGCTTTCCACTCCTTTTGAGGGGGACACTGTGCACCTGACGCGTGGTTTCCTTATTGTAGACGGGCAGATGGCAGGCGAACGCGTTTGTTTCATCGTCAATCACTGGCCTTCCCGTGGAGCTAAGTCTCCGGTACGTGTACATGCAGCCAAGCAGGTGCGAGCATTGACAGACTCCCTGATGCGTACGGACAAGAAACTGAAACTGATAGTCATGGGAGATATGAACGACGATCCCATGGACGAAAGCATGGCTACACTGGGCGCACGCAAGTATGCAAAACAGGTGAAGAAGGGCGAATTCTATAATCCCTGGTGGGAAACCCTTGAAGATAAAGGCGTGGGAACATTGCTCTATCGTGGCAAGTGGAACTTGTTCGACCAGATTGTAGTCTCCCGTCCTTTGCTGAAAGCCAAGAAAGGTTTGAAGTACGATCATAATGAAGTCTTTATCCGTGAATACCTTTTTCAGCAGGATGGCAAGTATAAAGGTTCTCCCTTGCGCACGCATGGCGGACGTGTTTGGTTGAATGGCTACAGCGACCATTTGCCCACTATCATTTATTTGAAAAAGTAATATATAATAATGTGTAAACGAAGACCGGGAAGCTAAACTTGCTTTCCGGTTTTTTTGTTATCTATATAAAGGTATGCAGAAGAGGCTGATAAAGGCTACAGATGAAAAGAGTTTGTAACATAGAGATTACAATATTCTGTTAAAATCATCCAATAGCTTTAAAATAGAATTGTTTCAATGGGGATAATACGATAATTTATTCCCAACCTGTTCTTCCATTTGAAGGATAATGCTTACTTTTGCGTAGAATTTTTATTCACTAACAATAAACTTTAAACAAAATGATTAATTACAAAGATTTAGGGCTCGTAAACACAAGAGAAATGTTTGCGAAAGCTATTAAAGGTGGATACGCTATCCCGGCTTTCAACTTTAATAATATGGAACAGTTGCAGGCTATTGTAAAGGCTGCTGTTGAAACCAAATCTCCGGTAATCCTCCAAGTATCTAAAGGTGCCCGTCAATATGCTAACCAGACATTGTTGCGTTACATGGCAGAAGGTGCTGTAGAATATGCAAAGGAACTGGGTTGCAAACACCCTGAAATCGTTCTTCACCTCGACCACGGAGATACATTCGAAACTTGCAAGTCTTGTATCGATATGGGCTTCTCTTCAGTTATGATCGACGGTTCTCACCTGCCTTACGAAGAAAACGTTGCTTTGACGAAGAAGGTAGTTGACTACGCTCATCAATTTGATGTAACTGTAGAAGGCGAACTTGGTGTATTGGCTGGTGTAGAAGACGAAGTTTCTGCTGAACATCATACTTATACTGACCCTGAAGAAGTAATCGACTTTGCTACTCGCACAGGTTGTGACTCTTTGGCTATTTCTATCGGTACTTCTCACGGTGCATACAAGTTCAAACCCGAACAATGCCACGTAGATCCGAAGACTGGTCGTTTGGTACCTCCTCCTTTGGCATTCGAAGTATTGGACGCTGTAATGGAGAAACTTCCGGGCTTCCCCATCGTACTGCACGGATCTTCTTCAGTTCCTCAGGAAGAAGTTGAAACTATCAACAAGTTTGGTGGCAAGCTGGAAGCTGCTATCGGTATTCCTGAAGAAGAACTGCGTAAGGCTGCTAAGTCTGCAGTTTGCAAGATCAACATCGACTCAGACTCTCGTCTGGCTATGACTGCTGCTATCCGTAAGGTGTTCGCAGAAAAACCGGCTGAGTTTGACCCGCGTAAGTATCTTGGCCCGGCTCGTGACAACATGGAAAAGATGTACATGCATAAGATCATCAACGTGCTTGGTTCAGACGGTAAATTGGCTGAATAATCCACGGGATTTTAGACTGAATAGAAGGCTGCTCTTGAAAAAGGGCAGCCTTTTTTCGTGGTCAGTAGTCAAGCCGGTTTTTCATTTCCGGAGCAAGGCGGCATCTCGGGTCCGGATAGTCCCAACACTCTTTGCCGTATGCTTTGATGATATCGCTCCAACACCGGTTTCCGTATTCGAAGCATTCTTCAAAATAGGTACAGGCTTTGCATTTGCTTTGTCTGCTGAGGTCTTTGCGTGAAAGGTTACAGAGATGCAATGCTTCCGGAGACTGCCAGATCTCTTTTAAGCCGGATTTCTTAGCATCCCCGATGATGAACCGGGGATTCCAGTAAAGTTGTTCGCAGATAGTAACCTTTCCATCCGGAAGAATAAATAAATGGCTGCTCAGAGCGGAACAGACGGCGCCGTTGAAGTGCATACTTCCTCCCTCATCTGTATAATATTGCTTTTCTATGGCACTTTGGTTCAGGATAATCCGGAAATGCGCATTGGGTACGACCGCTTCCTGCAGAAATCTGAAAATATCACTGATCTTCTGATGGGAAGGTTTTAAATCCGCAAAACCCGGATACTTTGTTGTTGTGGAATTGCTGACAGGCGTAAGGCGCCAGTCATGCAGGTTTTTCAATGTGGATAGAAAGCGGAACAGATCGGTCAGGGTTCGAGGGTCACAATTGTAGGTGGTGAGGACAGAAGACACCTGATAAGGCAACCCGCTTTGATCCAGCATCCGGAGTCCACGCATCATTTCCGAGGCGTAGGAACTGTCGACGGATAAAGACTGTACTAATACCGTTGTGTCGATGGCATCCAGTGATACTTGTATCAGATTCTTATAATGGGTTTGTTTTAGCTTTCGCAGACATTCTGCGGTAAACGGTATTTTGGTAGAAATAAATTCCGGTTCTATACCGTGCCTTACCAGTTCCGCCAAAATGATATCCCAATCCTTATGCAGGAAGATTTCCCCGCCTATCAGGTTGATTTGCTGCACAGGCAGTTCTGCTGCTTCCCGTATCAATTCTAAAATGCGGGAGGTGGGCAATCTGTTTTGCACTTGCGTGCGGGTATCGGCATAGCAATACCGGCAGTGCGTCATACAGCGGTTGGTCAGCATCAGCGTCAATAGCAACGGACCGGAATATAACCGTCTGGTACACGTGTCGACGGTCATTCCTGTAGGAGTGCAAGGTGGTAATTTCTGAAAACGGTATTCCGTTCCTGCCTTTTCCACAGGTATAATCAATTGCCTGGGGAAACATATTCTCTTTCCGTGCCATGTTGTGAAGAATGCTTTCCGATTCTCCATAAAAGGGCGTATCAGCCTTTCCGCTTTCAATGCGTCACAGTGAAAGAAGAGAGCCAGCAATGGCCAGTTCTCATTCAGGCTTCGTTCGTGCGTGAAGAAGCTGAGCATGGCCGCATGGGCGGGATGTATGAACGACATCCAGTTCGGTGAGGCGTTTCCCTTTCGGTTTGCTTTGGAAAATAGAATGAAACGATGTATATCATCTCTCAGCCCGTAATCAGGATTGAGCACATAGACATCACTCATTCCTGATGGATTTGTCGCCGGTGTTTTCATTGAAAGTAGCACCTGAGAAGCATCCCAGTCCGCAACTTTCCAACTGCTTGTCGTCTATGCCACCTTGCAGGTCGAACAATTCGTCCATATTCAGCAATTCTTCTTGAGAATAGTTCTCATCTTGAGGCGTTCCCTGACGTTGGTTGTCACCTTTAGCGGAATTTTTAGTTTTCATGATGTTGATTATTTAGAGGTTAATTGATAAAGCGGGGTGAATATGCGGCTCAGTATGCTCCGATCCGATGTGATGATTTCGGCTTTTCCCGAGAGACCTATCTCATACTCTATTTCATCTTTGGTTGTGGTATTCAGTCCACAGGGGAAATTGATTTCCACTGCGTAGTTTTTGCTGTAAGGAACGTAGGCGATAGAAGCCACTTCGCCGGTGAGATATCCGTAAGTATGCACCGGATACTTCTTCAAAGCGATGTTCACTTTATCTCCGGTCCGTATTTCCGCAACCTCTTCCTGCGAGAGCTTGACGCGTCCTGTAGGCTGCCCTTTCTGTTCCGATACTACGGAGCATACGGTGTCACCTTCATTTATCACATTGCTTATTCCCCAGCTTTTCCCCAGAATCACGGTTCCGTTGCTGCTGCTTTTAATCAGGTATCTGGCTTCCCACATCTTCAGGCTGTTAATCATGTTCTCGTATGCCAGTTCCAGTGTTCTCCGGTTTAGTGCCAATTCTTTTTTATGTTCCATTCTCAGGTCGAAGAGTTGGCGCCTGACACTCAGAATATTCATTTCATTCTTTTCGGGCTGTTTCTCCAGTATGGCCAGTTCCTCTTTCAGGAATCTTTCTTTCTGCCGGAAGATGTCGAATTCATCATAAATCATGCACGTACGCACGGCATCTGTGAATTGTCCGTAAGCTCCAGTCATTTCACCCATGATGAGGTCGAACGGAAAACGGTTCAGGTACTTTATCTCGTTTGTGCGGTAATACGCCTCCACGTCTCCCAACACACGGCTGAATTTCTTTACATCCTCCATAGAAGCTGCATTACGCAGAATACCCAACGTATCGTTGCGCTTCACCTGCTGCCGGTCTTCCACGAAAAATCGGTCTATGATTCCCGACTGTCCCACCGTTATCCATGCTGTTTTTGATAAGTCGTCGATGGTAACGCCTGTCTTCACGGTGTCCGGATAGGAGAACAGGGCGGCGAAGATGATTAATAATCCGATAAGCCCGTAGATGATATGACTTCCCGTATGTATCAGCCAGTTGGGCATATCGCCCAGTATGTCGTTATTTTCACGGTTGTACAGTTCCACTTTGTCCGCTTCCTTGTCTTCCGGTTTGTAGATTTCTTCCATGCGTGCTCCTCCTTTTAGGCGTTCAGTTCCAGTTGGTTTTTCACTAAGCGGTAGTAATCTCCCTGTTGGGATATCAGCGAGTCGTGGTTGCCCTGTTCGGTGATGTTGCCATCCTTTAGCACTACAATCTGGTCGGCATTGCGCACGGTGCTGAGGCGATGGGCTACGATTACTACTGTACGGTCTTTGAAAAACTGGTCCAGATTCCGCTGGATTGTTTTCTCATTGTCCGTGTCCAGTGCATTGGTGGCTTCGTCAAAGAAGAGGTAATCGGGGTTGCGGTAAATGGCTCTGGCTATCAGTATCCGCTGCTTCTGTCCCTGGCTCACACCTTGCCCGGTGTTACCTATCCGGGTGTTGTACTTCAGGGGCAGGGTCTCGATGAAGCTGCGTATATTTGCCATATCTACGGCATAAAGCAGTTTCTTTTTGTCCACGGTGTCATCTTCGGGAGCGATGTTGTTGGCTATGGTGTCGTTGAAGATAAATCCTTCCTGCATGACGACCCCGCAGTGCTTGCGCCATTGCTTGAAGCTCAGGTCTTGCAGCGACTGCCCGCCTATGCACACCTTTCCTTCCGTGGGTGGATAGAAACCCAGCATCAGTTTTATCAACGTTGTTTTTCCGCTTCCACTTAGCCCTACGATGGCGGTAGTCTTTCCGGCCGGAATGTCCAGTGATACCCCTTTGATAATCTTCTTCGACTTTTCCGAACCATACGTGAAGAACACATCTTGCAGTTGTATGGACTGGTTGCCGGATATTTGTTCGTCGCTGTCCGGTCCCTTGTCTTCCTCCTCGTTGGGCTTGCTGTGTATCTCTCCCAACCGTTCCAGACTGAGTTGGGCGTCCTGCGCTTGCTGCATGAAGGATACGAACTGTTCTATCGGGCCTTGCATCTGACCAATGATGTACTGTATGGATAACATGATACCCAATGTGATGTCTCCATTCAGTACGGCGGTGGCGGAGAGCACGGTAATAAGTATATTTTTTACCTCATTGATGAGCACGGCGCCCACTTGCTGCCATTGCCCCAGATTGAGCGATTTGATGTTGATATGAAACAGGGAAGCCTGTATGTTTTCCCATTCCCATCTTTTCTGCTGTTCGCATCCCAGCAATTTGATGTCCTGCATACCGTATATCATTTGCATCAGGTTGTCCTGATTGACGGACATCTGTTCGAAGTTCTTCCGGTTGAGGTCGGCACGCTTGCGCATGAAGAGCTTCACCCAGCCTACGTAGAGGATGCTGAAAAGGAGAAAGAGGAGGAAAATCTTCAGGTTGTACACGGCAAGCACTCCACCGAAGATGATGATGGTGATAGTTGCAAACAGAATGCTCAGCACGGACTGGGTGAGGAACATCTCTATACGTTTATGATCTTCGATGCGGCGAATCAGGTCGCCGGCCAGCTTGCTGTCGAAGAACCGCATGGGCAGGCGCATCAGCTTGACGAGGAAGTCCGATATCAAGGCTACATTGACGCGCGTACTGATGTGCAGCAAGATGCAGCGGCGTATAACCTCAATCAGTGTGCGGCTGAATACCAGCATCAGTTGGGCCGCCAATATCAGTTGAATAAAGTTCAGGTTACGATGCCCGATACCTTGATCTACGATGGTTTGTGTCAGGAAGGGGAAAGCGAGTTGCAATACACTGCCTGCCAACAGGCCTATAATCAACTGAACTATCATTTTCCGGTAAGGGTGTACGTAGCGCAGCAGATGCCATAGCGATATGCCTTCGTACTTGATGGGAGTTGTGTCATAGAATTGCGGGGTTACCTCAAGCAGCATGGCTATTCCTTTCTCTATGCCTCCTTGCGAGGTGCTTATCCAGCATTTCTTCAGTTCCTCTTCTTCATATTTCAGTAATCCGTAAGCCGGATCGGCAATATAAAAGTAGGTTTTCCCTTTCTTCTGAACAATATTGTAGAGCACCACGAAGTGTATCTGATTCCAGTGCAGTATGCACGGTAGTCTGGACTGCTGTTTCAGCTTGTCGATGGTGGTACGAATGCCTGTGGCACGCATACCGATGCTGGTGGCTGCTTCACTGATGCCTTGCATATTCACTCCGGTGCGTTGTATGAATGATTGTTCGCGCAGTTGTTGCACGGAGAATTTCTTTCCGTGATATCTGGCTATCATTCTCAAGCACGAGGGCCCGCAATCCATGCCGTCCAGTTGTTTATAGAAAGGGAATTTCATAGTAGGCTGGTTTTATTGATTCTGAAATCGCTGGCAATTGTTGCAACATTCTCCACCCATCAGGGCGCAGAAATCCTTCTCTCCATAGTAGTATGTCTGGCTATAGCAGCTATAGAGTATTTCTAACATCAAGTCTTTGCGCAGGAAAGTTAGATATTCGAAGAGGGCGGATCGGGATAGATTCAGCTTTTGGGCAAATACTTCCGGTGTACCTGTACGTCGATGTGCAATCAGCGTATTCATATAAATGATTTTCTGTAAGTCGACATTTTTCATAATGGTGTGTTTTTAGTATTGAATAAGAAGAGGTAGAAAAGAAAAAGGAGAGGCTTCATAAGTCTGTCTCTCCTTTTCCATAGTTAAAGCTGAAATGTACCTTGTAAGTAACCACCGTAATCATTGCTGATTTCAATCGTGTAACTACCTTGAGGTAAGCTGTCGAGAGGAATGGAAACAAAAGATGTTTCGGGTGCTGCAATATCACGCTGCCATACGGGTTGGCCATTGGCGTTGACAATGGTGATATTTATGTCATAGTCAGGGGAGGTACATTTCAAAGTTAGCTGGTCACCGCTGATGGAGGCGGTGAAGGGGATAGGGGAGAGGCTTCTTACTAATGTCCATTCTCCTCCAAAAATTATCTCTGATTCAGTATAAGAACCTCTGATTTCTGCCTGTATTGGCTGCGTTGGCAAGCTACTTATAATTAAGAGCATGCAGATTGATAAATAACATACATAGTTTCTCATAATTGTTTGTCTTTTGATTTTCTGAAAACAAATTTAGCGGTTAATTATTGGATTGTTATGGACACAATATGGACATGTTGATCTTGATAACTCGCTAATAAATAGAAAAGTATGAAAAAACTTTTATTCGAATCTGGACATGCTATGATTTAATACTCCCATATCCAGATATCAATGAGTTGTGATTTGTCGAAGTTGTCTCCAAGTTCCTTTATGATTTGCTCTTTTATCCGTTGTTTCCGTTTAGAGACAGAGGCCGGAGAAATATTCAGTATCTTTGCTATGTCAGATACAGTAATGCGCAATTTAATAAGGCAACATACTTGCAGGTCATTATTGGTAAACGATGGGAATTGTTCTTTTAGGCGGAGAGTGAAGTTGTTGTATAGCTTATTTATATTTTCTTCCACTTCTGCCCATTGAACGATTGTGAGTTGTTTGGGTGATTTTATGAGAGAATCCAATGGTTTTATATATGGAATTAGTAATTTGCACAGGAATTCTTCACGGTTACGCAAGCGTGTATTTTCTTCTGCCATAACATCGAAAGACATTAATTGCGTTTTGAGCTTTCCTTGCATGTTTTGTGAATATTCCGCCATGTTCTGTTGTAGTAGAATAGTTTCTTTTTGTAGATTCTCATTCCTTTTTTTGAGTTCATTCAATCCGTTTTGTTGCTCCATCATTGTTTCATGCAATCCTTCGTTTGCAGCCAACTGCTCAGAGAGTTGCATTATATGTACTTTATTCTGCGCCATTTGCATTTCATTTTCATGTATTTGCAGGCTGTAGATACGAAGCTGTTCTTCCTGCATCTGGATAGTACGTTCTTTTTGTATCAACTTACGCTGATAGAGGAAAATGAGGCATGCTATGACTATTACTATAAATAATAGAATATATAAGTTGTTTCGTATAATCTGTTCGTTTTCTATTTGCAATGTTTTTTTTTCGTTCAGTAGCTTTTCATGATCATACTTTTCTTTCATTGCTATGATTTCTTTGCCATGTTTTATTTTGGTAATTGAATCTATACATGTGTAGAACTTATCACAATATGTCATTGCTTTAGCATAATTCTGGGGTATAGTACGATTTAAATAATATAGTGATTGATATGCGCCACATACTGTATATATATTGTTTGATGTGGCAGCTCTGTTAAGATAGTATTGAGCGGAGTCGTTCATGTTTAGTTGCCGATAGATATCTCCCACTGTTAAGTAGTTTTGTAGAGATTCTTTCTCTTCGTTTATTCGTAGTGCTTCCAAGGCGTATATAAGAGCTTCTTTGTAATTTTTTAAAAAAACTCTATAAACAACTGCAAGCTCATTCAATGCAATAGTTATAGACGTTTTATCATCTATTTCTCTTGCGACTTCTAATGCTTTTTTATAATAACTGATGGATTTGTCTGCATCTGGTTTTATAGAATATGCTCTACCTAAATATGATAAAGATAGAGATATGTATGCTTTATTTTTAGATAACTGGGCAAAATTTTGTGCTTTCTGAAAGGCATCAATTGCATAATCGGGTAAGGAGCGAAACACATATATTTCTCCTATTCCGGCATATATAAAATATGCCAATTGATAATCTTCCGTCTTTTCTATCTCTGTAGCAGCTTCTAAATAATATTTCAGAGCAGTTTCAGCGTCGTGTTTTTCATCATTATGATATATACCTTCCAAATATCCTGCAAGTGCTTTTCTTTGTGGATCTTCTTTTTGTTGAAAATACTTATAGCTAATTGATATTAAGCTGTCAGATTCCAATTCGACATAATTCTTTATTTTCGCTTGCGATAGTAGCAGACACCACGTTGCATATTGATATTTATCAGTAACCTTGGGTGGTGTCATTTTTTCAAGAATATGTAGTGCGCTGTCGGGATATGTATACATACAATTTTCTGCTTGCGCCAGTTCAGGAAGTAGAGTTGGTGAAGATTCCGTGTGGGTGTTTGTGCATGATAGTACAAGTAAAATTCCCCAGATACAAACAATATATTTATTAGATAAAAGCATAGTAGTAATCTATTTGAAAGCAAAAATAAATTATTTCTTTAAAAAAGCAAAATGTTGTACTACATTCTTTCGTCCGTCACTTCATTTTTTTTGATATGTATAATGAATCGTTTATCACGGGGTAATGTTAATAAGGAAAAAAGATATATTCAGCATGGGTTCTATTTCTCTTAATCAGTATGACTTCCGGTTCTTTAAGAGCAAAGGTCCAAAATGTATATTCATTTGATGGCAAAATACATCTATTACTTAAACTATCATATTTACCTGTCTTCCAGTTATATTTCTTCAAAAATTCTTCAGGGAGAACGATTGTATGTGATGACCTGTTACAAACGGTAATGACGTTTTTATGCATCCTTATAAATAATTGATCTCCGGAATCATTGAATAAACATTCCTCACCGTAAGGTATGATTTCTGTATGAGTCAATCTACACACTAGCTTATCCACATCAGTATAAGGATTTCTGTTATAAATAGGGCAGCTCTCTTTGTTGTCACTTTCTATTCTGAGTCTCCTGGCATTGATGATACCTGCCTTCAAACGTTTTTCAATTAATGGAAATGTCGATTGAGAAGTTTTGGTTTCATTCCAATATTTTTTTAATCTTGCATAACCATTAATGCACTTTTCTCCATGACAGGAATCTTCTTTGGCTTTCTCCATCATACAATCATAATTGACCTTCTTGCCATCTATTCGTTCACCACATTCGGTAGCATGAAATGCATAATATAGATACTCAAAATGCAGTAATAAATAATATTCAAAGCTACGACTGGAAAATGCGATGTGTACTTTTTTGCCGTCAATGACCTTTTCTGCTTCTTCGAAAGCTTCCCGTCTTGCAGGATGCTCATCTTTGTCAAAGACAGCCCATGCCTCATCAACACCTTCCTTGAGTTTTTTGCGTGAAAGATGAATCCAACTGAGAGGTGGTTGTCCCTGTACTTCCTGTTGCAGCTTGTTCTTTTTCCCCTTAATTTTTTTCATTTTGCTCTTGTACAGACCTCGATCTGATACTGACTGTGTTTCATCAGGTATGTCTGGTTGGGGGATGGTTTTGACATCCCATTCTTCCCTTCCTTCATTTTCATCCAGCAATTTGTCGCATAAGGATGTAAAAAAGAGAGGTTCGGTCTTTTCTCCTTCACAAATAATACGGATTACGTATTTGCTATGTTTGCTGTTTTCACTTTGACGTGCCATCTGCTACAAATAATTTTTCTAAAGACCTTAATGTTGGCACAGCTCCGAATTTATTGTTCATATACCATTTTGCAAAAGGAGTGTCTTCTCTTACATCTTCAAAATCCGACAGGGAGAATAATTCAGAGGAGCCGAATTCATCTTTTTCTACAAACCATATCTGATCACGGCGGATACTCTCTTGATCCAGTAGGTTCACGTCATGTGTGGTGAATATCAGTTGCGCATTCTTTTTGTTTATACGTGAGTTTCTGAAAATATCTACAATCAGCCGGGTAATATACGTATGAAGCCCGGAATCTATTTCATCTACCAGTAAAGGACTTCCACTTTCAAGCGATTGCAGGATATAGCAGCCAAGAAGAAAAAGTGCACGAGTACCAAAAGATTCTTCCGTAAATGGTAAATCCGTTTTTCCGACGAACTGTCCATTATTATATCGGCGATGTAGACTTTTCACTTCGTAAGACTTGTCAGAATGCCTTTTTTCTAATTCGAAATCTTTCACTCCCGTATCAGCGAAAGCCAGTAATTCACCTAATTTCTTTTTATCTGCAGGATGTTTAGCAATCCATTCCATCATATCATTATAAAGACCTAATTTTATGTCTTCATGATATCCGTTGGAAACGACCAAATCTGCCAGATATTTGGCTGCTTCTGTGATATTTTCTCCAGGAGTGTCTATAATGAACTTTGATAGTATTAATTGATTGGGAAAGACAATGAAAGGTTTTATGCCGGTAACTTTAGAACCGAATTTGACAGTATGCGTCAACGCTTTAGCACTGGACTGCACTCTTTCAAACAAAGTGGCTGTTTTGCCATTTGGAAAATAATTGAGGCTTTCGGACAATACCTCCCTACGGTTAAATTTTAATTGATAATTATAGCGTAAGTTGTTCGTTATAAACTCAATGAAGAACTCAATGGGGGCATCTGTAGTCTCATCATCAAATCTGAATGGATCGTATAAAGGGATATTTTCCCCCATACGGTTATCTAAATTTTGTACCCAACGTTTTAGTCCATACAAGAATCTTATGATATTTGTTTTACCAGATGCATTAGCACCGAACACTATCGAAACTTTAAGTGCCTGCTTGATCCCTTCCCCTTGTGTTTTGTTATCACATAGGTTTGCCAGTTTAGCTCTAGACTTTCCTGGTTCAGTAGTAAATATACAATCGTTCTTGAATGAACGATAATTACTGAATTTTAAATTTAAAATCATTTTCTTGAATGTTTTATGCAAAAAAACGGTTTTAAATTGGAAAAAACAAATTAAATAACTGCTATTTTCTTGTTTATCATAAATCATGATACATTTTTCTGATATTCCATTTTCTCTATTAGGTATGAGTTCTGTTGGGAAAAAATCGTAAAAAGACAATTTTATATGTGTTTCTTGTATGAAATATGCAGAAAACCTAAGTTAAATGCGAAAATCAAGGGTTAAGCCGGGTCAAGAAATACATCGAAGATTGTGGGTAGAGAGTATTTCTCCCTTTTCTTCCAATACATGTTATAGGTAAACGAATGGTGAGAGCAAATGCATTATTGCTTTCTGTTGTAGCGCAATTCAATGATCCGATAGCAATAGAGATAATGAAGTGGTTGAACGATACCACTATTATTTTAGGTTCCAATGATGAAAAAATATGGAGTACTGCAACCACCCAACTGGATGACATCAGGATGAAACAGAGAATTGTAGAGTTTTCCCGTTATGCTGATTTAGGTATTGAAAATATTGAAAAAATAGATAATACGATTGTTAGTACGCATACGCAATATGATGATGAAGGCCATGAGGTGAAAGCTATTACTTTTCCATTCAGGAAAAACGAATCGGAAGGCACGATAAAGTATTTCTCTTTGGCGTACCCTATCATTGATGCTTTGGATAATGGAAAGCGTCTTATTATAGATGAATTTGACTCTAAGATGCATCCACTTCTTACATGTAGAATCATTGCCCTGTTTAATTCAAAAGAAACCAATCCGAAAAATGCTCAATTAATATTCACTACTCACGATACAAACTTGCTGAGTGCTAATATATTCCGACGGGATAATCAATGTACTGATTTCATTTATAGTGAAGAGAAGTATCGAGAATTTTAGGTATAAATAGATAAGTAATAATTCAAGTCAATAACAAGTACCCTATTAATAACCGTAATCAGCGTTTTTAAAGAATAATAGCTACGTTTTTTAAGAATATTCTCCGTGTTTATTAACAGCATAAAAAATGGTAATTACACCTGATTTAGATATATTTCAACAAAAAAGGCAGTAATCCTTGTGAGGAAATACTGCCTTTACTTCTTTTATACTCGTTACTATTTAGGGTGAAATTCACTCGGATTAGCTATAATCAGCCTGAATAGCTTGGGAGTAAGCTATCAGTAATTATATATTTGATATCTGTTTTTTATGAAATATTGTCAGATTTATTCGCTTTATGATGCTTTGCTGTAAGAATATTACGGTGTTCTTTGGATTTTTCCATTTGCTAAAGTTTTAGGTTTATATTAGAGTTCTGTTCTTAAACTTCTACAAAGATACTACATCAGAAAGGTGAAGTCAAGTATTTCAGTCCTCATTTTAAATCGTTTTTCTATTTATGATGCTAATCTTTTGATTAATAGTATTTTTCAATTCCGCCAAATCCTACTATCCTTTTATTTTCTTTTGTTTTGCTGATGAAGTTGTTTAACCGCTTCTCAAATTCTTCAGGACGTTTTCTCGCAGCTTCGATGTACGCTATTCGGATTCGCTTATATGCTTCGGAAAATGGTTGATAGTTTTTCCATACCGTTTCATCTTCTTTCAATTTATCAATTATATCATTGGGAAAAATGAAAGGCTCAGATAAAATACTTCGCGTTTTCTCTTCAAATTTCGGATGTATCATTTTATTTTCCAATAACCATTTAAGCCTTTCTTTGTTGGCTTGCGAGTAAGTGCTTTTAGGGTTTCTGGGTGTGAAACGCTGAATTTTATGATCTTTGTCAAGTGGTTTAGTTGTACTGTCAATCCAATCGAAGCAAAGGGCTTCTTCAACGGCATCATTGTATAAAATACTTTTTTTGCCGGATGATTTATAGGGAAATACAAACCATATTTCACTGGAGGTTTCAAAGTTGTCCATTAACCACTTTCTCCAATCTTCTCGATTCTCAAAATACTTTATTTTATTTTCTGTAGTCATAGCAAGTTATTCAAACTAATCATTTTACTGCTTTACTTTCGTGGTAATGAAGCATTTCGCAATTTAATTTTGCCTCAACAATTACTGTATGTAGCGCAGCTACCATTTTATACGATGCTAAAACATGTAGGCTCCGATGGCTTAACGGCTTATTACAACTGCCAAAAATACTAAATCTTAGAGAAACAGCCTCAATTATCTTTTAAAACCTTTGCCATGATTTGTTTTGAGGTGCCTTATATATAAAAAACGTGCAAGCTTGATCTGTTCTTTGATTTCAGTATAACTAAGGTAATTCTTCACCATAGAACTAAAACTTGGAATGAGATTACTTCACAAGTGTGATAATGGACTTAATGCGAAAATATATTTGTTTCTTAATATTTTATCCAGTCCTGTTAAACTGGACTGGTACTATCTACATTTGCATTGTGAGAATAAGTAACTCGAATTATCAATTTAAAGTTTAGACTGTTATGAAACAAGAAGAAAAACGGCAACTGGCCGGTGAACTGAAAAATGCGGCTGAGGATGTGTTAAGTTTGGATGATATGGAGAAGGTTGAAGGTGGTGGATTGGTTAATCCTAGATGCGTAAAGAACAAAGTGGCACAATGTGCCAGTTGTACTCAAACAACGATTAATGATGTAAAAGAACTTACAAGCCAATTTTAGAGAATGGTATGTAAGATCAGTAACTTAAATATTAATATTAAATTTAGAATTAATTATGGAACAAGATGAAAAAAGAAAATTAGCTGATGAATTGAAAAATGCAGCTGACGATGTGTTGAATTTGGACGATATGGAAAAAGTGGCAGGTGGCCTTCTTGATCTGAAATGCGTGAATAACAATGTCCCTTTATGCGGTTGTAGTCAAACGAGTACAGAGAAACTTCAACAAGCTACAAAAGATCAGGGATAGATAGAAATATCTATAATTGTATGTGTCAAAAAGCAAGAATATTGCCATATTGATGAATAGACTTGTTTTTGACACATCTTTTTTTGTACAAACAGAGAATTTAGAAAATGTGGGATAAGTAATTAAAGGAAATATTCTTTTCTCAAGTTTCGGATTTAGGAATTAGGCAGCTTGGGCATATGCTCTGAGGGCGGC
>OGXK01000221.1_pt1 | contig 28381 bp, 13 predicted proteins | sample 1576261 | NCBI WGS metagenome assembly OGXK01 (sample SAMEA3541581, study PRJEB24748) | human gut metagenome | biome: human gut; feature: human-associated habitat; material: faeces | place: China | collected 2012 | reverse complement strand
AGATCTATGCATCTTAATTTTCAAAAAGTGTGCAACTTCTTATTGCAATTTAGAAAGATTTTTCTCTCGCAATATAGTCTCTCCTTTTAGCTCCTTGTCCCTTGTGTCCGGTTGACATCCGTACAAAATATGTTGCCAATTTTCTCTTGACATCCTTTCTACTGGATTAAAGATATAAGTTTTATCTTCTCTAAAATTATAAAACAATAACCGTAACAAATGGTTAACAATGTGGAATGTCTTTGTGAGTGGAGAAAATTTTTTGGCTAAAATTTCAAAGGAGTTCAAAGAAACTATTAATTGGGCAGATGGTGGTGTTTTTTGAGGTTTTTGGAAACTCCGGGATTAGTACTTTAGGGATTTTTTGTTAATTAAATTTTTCCACCGCCTGTCGCTGGGGTGGAGATGGTAGACAGATTCTGACGCATCGAAGTGATATACTTATGGTAGTGGTAGTGGTAGTGGTAGTGGCCTGCTAAAATGTTTTAGAAGCAGGTAGAGGGATTTGGCAGTAAATGTCAAATTATTATACTTGTAAATGTGTAGAAATATGGGTGGGGGAATTAATATGACTAAGATTGACGACCTATATATTAAATATGGGAATGTTGACCCGAATGATCTTACTAAAAATAGTGCTGATGCCTTAAGGGAAAAGCTATCTGCATTTCAAAAAAATGATTTGCAAACTATGTCAGATCATAAAAAATATATTGAGCTATTGGCAAAGTGTCGTTCCTTTAGTTACGAGTCCATGAAAACATTAGGAAGCCAGTTTTTGAAAACCTTAGGTTCCCTCCTTGCTGTTGGTGAGGATGGCGTATACACAAATAAAATGCGTTTTCTCTATGAGCTAATTCAAAATGTGGATGATTGTGATTATGAAGATATAAGCGATTGTAACTTAGAAGTCTTTTTTGAAAGAAGCAATGAAGATACAGCCAAGATAGTGTTTACATATAATGAGTTAGGATTCACGCCTGCCAATGTGTTTGCCATTACTGGTATTGCAGAAGCGGCAAAGAATGTTTCTGAAGAGAAGGTAGAAATAGGAGAAAAAGGCATAGGTTTCAAATCTGTATTTGGCATTGCCGACAAGGTATACATCCAAAGTGGCAGATTTTCATTTTATTTTACAAAAGATAATATCATTGTTCCTGTCCCATTCTATGATGATTATAAAGAGGTGCAAGGTACAAAACTGACCATAGTTACGGATAGGGATACCGCAAGAAACATATATGGTAACATAGCAACTACATACGCAAAGAAAGAAGCTATATTAAAACAAAATCCTATTTTGTTTTTGAATAAATTGACTCATTTGAAAATATATCAAGATGGATTCGACTATGTTGAATTTAATGTGGAGAGAAAGAATCCAGGTAATATTTGTGGTATGGCTTTTGAAGATAACGTAAAAGTATCTGTCAGAATGAAGCAAAGAAGGCCTGGCATTGGTAATGATGTTGAGATTAATCAAGAGATAAACTGTGTTAGGTATGTTATGCCCATCGTGTACGGTCGTAAGGAATGCCAATCTAGATATGGTGAAGATACTAGGTTTATGAGAAAGCGGCATGATTTAATTGCTATTGTGCCATTGGATTCTGACTATGGTAACGAGAAGGGATTACTGTATTCTTTTTTACCGACACAGATAGAAATCCAAGCTCCTGTAGTTCTGCATGTGCCTTTTAAATTAGATGGCTCTCGTGAATATGTAGATCCTCAGGGGTGCAATAGTTGGTTTAAATTTACAATTGAGCATGTTGAGATATTTGTTAAAGCGGTGTATAGACATCTGTGTACTATTGTTAAAAACAGAATATGTTCTTATATCCCAAGGAAAAACACTTACTTCTTTTATTGCTCTAATGATAAGGTAAGGTGTATTTGTACTGGTGGTCTATTAGGAGAAAGTATAGTACAAGAAAGCATATTTATCTCTGATGATGGGAAGTACTATAGTGCCAATAACGTTGTTTTTATTGAAAAAGGAGAATTGAAGTGTAAGGTAGAAGTGCTACACAGACTTTTGAGACATCATAAAAAGTTATTTGTTCCTAGAGCCTTATCTGATGGTACTTTGCCTAAAATGGATGCTTATGGTGTGGAAGTAATAAGGGATGTATCAAGTAGACTTTTGTCACTTGCTTGGCAAGATGAATTACGTTTTGATGAAATAGCAGATGTTTTGGTAGATCTTCCAAGTCAAAAAATCATCGATGAATTAAATGCAAATAAGTTTAGATTTTATATAAGGCCTGCACAAATAAAATCCATTGCACATCACAAAAACTTTAAGGATGCGTTTACCAAATATGGCCGGGATTTTGTTATGAGGTACCATAATAGTATTGTCATGGCTCATGAAGATATTCCCAGTATGACCGCTGAACAGAAGAAAGTATTATCAGGTTTAATTGATGGTTCAACTTTGGATGCGAAACTCATAAGCTATCTAAAAGCCATCAATTTAAATATTTTAGTTCTTGACACTGGTGTTGACGGCTTTTATTTTGTCGCTAACAATGGAGTAGTTTTAGATAAGGCTACTGCTTTATCTGCTTTCGGTGCCTTTTGTGATTTTTACGATAAAAATAAAACATTCATGGCTGTTTTGCGTATAAGGCAGGCTACCGAGACATTAAACTCTAAAGAGGTTGAAACTTTATCTAATGCTGATTACCTTGAAAAACTTCAGGCAGTTCGTTCCAGCTTAGTGAATGCTTATGGTCCTGTTGTTTACAAACGCTATATTAAGATAGTCAACAGTGCAAGTGGCAATAGGAATAGGTTTATTAATGAGCTGCTGCAGAATGTTGATGATTGTACCTATCCGGAAGATGAGGTTCCAACTGTAAAAATGGAACTAAAAGATGGCAAGCTGGATTTGCGATACAATGAGGTTGGTTTTACCAAGAGTAATGTTCGTTCTATTACTGCAATTGGTGAATCTACCAAGAAAAAAATTCAAACAGGCAATGTGATTGGTGAAAAAGGCATAGGCTTTAAATCGGTTTTTGAAGTTGCAGAAAAAGTAACTATTCATAGTAATGGATTTGATTTTATATTAACAAGTGATAAACCAACAGTACCTAATAAATGTACTCCAATGAATGAACTTAGTGGTACCGTGATGAGATTTACAATGAAGGATCCTGATTACGAGTTACCTAGTAGTGATAAAATTCTCCAATTGTGTATTTGCTTGAAGAAACTAAAGCATATCGAAATCGGTGATACCATTATTGATATTAATGATGTTGATGATAAGCGTGTAATTGTTGTCAATGGTGAGATTAAGAAGTTTAATAAATATACTTATAGTTTTAAAGTGAATGACCAGAATGCAATTAAAGAAAGAAGCGATGGACATAGGAGAATTTCTCCTGAGCAGAGCATCAATTTTTATACTTCCAAGGATTATAAACCGGAAAAAAGATTCCTATATTCGGGATTACCTACAGAAGTTCAAACTAATATTTCTCTTATCATAGATGCTCCATTTGAGCTTACGACAGCAAGGGATGGCTTGCTGCAGAACCAATGGAATAATTATATCCGTGCAGCTTTTTATAACGCACTTGCACGCTTTATGGAAGATAAGAAAGAGGAGTACGGCATTGATGTTTTGCAGTTTGCTGGCTACAAGAGCCAAAATAACGAAGTAAGCTTCAGTGTTTTTGAGAGTTCATATTTAAACGATGTTCCATGGCTGGATAAACTGAAAAAATTACAAGTACTGCCTTGCCTTATCCATGAAAATGTTTGGGTAAGTGCTAGTCGTGGCAATTGTAAGGTTATTCCAGATGTCGTAGCCGAATTTATTTTGGAAAACCGTAATACTGGAGATGAGCTGGGAACAACTATTATTAATTCCATGAATAAAAGTCAATACAACGGCTTATTACAGTATCTCGGCTGTGAATTCATTCCTCACGAAAAGAGCATTAGTTTTATTAAAAAATATGTAAATGCTTTTGTTTATCAACCTAAGCTACAAAGTGCTCTTTACAAGTATCTGGGTAATCCACAGTATGCATTTAATAGAAATGAAAAAATTGCTCCATTAATTGCTAGTATGCCGATATTTCCTATACGTGAAAGAATAGATAATCTTGTAGTGACTATTTATATTTCTGCTGCGGAGGGAACCATATATCACCATGTATCTAAAATTTCAGAGCGGCAAATTAAAGTTCTTGATTCTGAGAAGATGCCTGTGGAAATGGCAAATCGTATTTTGAGTCCTAAATATGCCATTCCACCTTTAACTCAACAGGTACTTGATAAGGTATATCAGGATAACCTTGTATACATGATAGAACACGACAATGATATGGCTAAGATAGCGTCATACTTAAAATCTGAATATGATACCAATCGTAGTTCATTTATTAAGTGTAGATATACATTATTAGGACTACTGAACGAAATTCCGATGAAAATGCAAAGCAATGAGTATAGTCGTGGTAGAAAATTTGTTTCTGATAAGAATAAGATATTCTATGGTCAAGCAATACAAAATCTGCTTATCCATGACGATTACCTTGATTTAGCCAGGTATTTGGGATGTCCTGATATTGATAATGTTACATTTGAGGATTATGATGGTTTGTTTTTAGATAATATGGATGCAGACGATATTCAGGATATCTTGGATAATGATTTAAAAAATAGATATGATATACTTGTGGGGATGATTGGTCAGGGTGTTATTAGTGATGAACTAGTAGAAGAATTTGGACTTGAATATTATAGAGGACGTAATGTTTCAACAGAGCCTGTTGCTAGCCCAGAGGATTTTCCTAGTCAAAAAGTTGGTAGCTATAGTTTTATTATGGGACAAGTTAATAGGAAAATGCAATATCCAAATATTTACCAGCCTGTAGAAGTTACTATTTGGCAGCCCAATGAGGCAATTTATCCTGAAGCATATCTTTATAATCAATACTCAAGTAGAATGGATGAAAATGCTTGTTTTTGCCAAATGTGTGGGAAAAGGTTTAATAGAAACTATGTCCAAAAGGTTAGCATAGTGCCCGAGCCTAGTTACGCATGGGATGAAATGTATCTAAGCCTGTGTTTACATTGCGCTTCTGATTATAGGAGCATGCGTCGCAATAACCGCATTATGGCACAATTAAAAGCTGATATTAGTACTACAAATCCAGAGGGATGGGGTGTTATTGAAATAGACATTCCTGATGTACAAAAAACTATAAAATTTACTGGTGCTCATTTTGCAAAAGTGAAGGCCATTCTTGGTGCTGAAAGCAAAATAACAACTAAAACAAAGCGAGATGTCCATAAAGAGGAAAAGGCTAAAAAGAAGTCCAAGGAAGTGATTTTTGATGATTTCGACTGATATAGTAAGTGAAATAACAAAATATGAGCTGATACTAAATGGAACATTAACCAAATGGCTGCAAAAGTATCTTCCTTCTATAACGAAAAATTGGTGGCACGATTTGGTACTATCCAGCTTAACTCCTATTCAGCGCTCCAACTTAGAGGCAAAGGCAGCTCAAGATATTACTGGCTTAGATTTGGCATCAAGCCTTAAGGTCTTACTAAATAACTGGTTTTCTCTAGCGGGTATCGTGTTCTTGAATAAAAAGTACAGAAATAATGCTATTGAAATGCAGCAGGTAAGGAATAGATGGGCTCATGTTTCCACATCCGACATCAATAAAAAAACTATTTTGGCAGATTTAGAGATTATCAAAAATCTGTTAGAGAGCTTTGATTGTCCAGCAAAAGAGCTAAATGCTTTGGAAAACCTCATTATGAGTATTGAAAACGACAATGGTAGCATAGTTGTTAACCATACTCTAATGGATGAGGTACATGCAGTTGAGCCGGTCGTTGTTCAAAATGATGATATCAACGTTGGTTCTATGGTCAAGCTCAAATCTGATCTAAGCAAACAAGGCTACGTAACTGCTATAAACGGTAAAAAATACATGGTGTTTTTTGGTCCCGAAGGAGTGCAGCCATTTTATAAAGAGCAGCTAATGAATGCTGCAATTGTTGAAGTAAGCAAAACAATTACCTTGGATAAACTAAAGCTGATGTTGACGGCGCACCAAATCAATAATCCTGGCAAAAGCAACCTGTATTCTCTAAATGCTGCAAGAATTGATTTTGTTCCTTATCAATTTAGGCCGGCATTAAAGATGATAAAATCTGATGAACAGCGTATATTGATTGCTGATGACGTTGGTGTAGGTAAAACCATTGAAGCTGGTTTGATTTTAAAGGAACTAGAGGCTCGCTCAGAGGTTAAGTCAGTTTTAGTAATTTGCCCTAGAGCTCTAGTAGTAGATCATAAGTGGCGCAATGAAATGCTTCGCTTTGACGAGGATTTCGCTGAGTTAGATAGTGCATCCTTGCGTCAGATCGTAGCTAATTATGATGGGGTATGGCCCGAGCGTTTTTCTAAGGCTATAATTTCATATTCTTCCTTTAATGATACTCTTTTAAATGGCACTGATCGTTATTTGGGATTGACCAAGCTAGATCCGGCTCCTCATTTTGACCTCGTTATAGTTGATGAAGCACATCATATTCGTAATAAGGAAACTTTAGGGTATAGAGGCGTTGAAGCTTTTGTTAAGAATGCTGGTGCAGTTGTATTTCTGACTGCGACACCAATTCAAAACAGTAGCGATGATTTGTATACCTTATTGGAGCTGCTACGTAACGATATTATTAATAACAAGGAAAACTATCGGATGATGGCAGAGCCCAATCGTTTTATTACGGAAATGCTCGCTGTTGTGCGCAAGCATGAGCCCGGATGGCAGAACAGGGTAAAAGAGCTCTATGAAAAAATTATGCATACAAAGTATGGATATAGTGTAATGCAGCATAATCCTCGCTGGGATGTTATTAACGAAGCAGCAAACAAAGAGCAAATTACAATGGAAGAAAGAGTGGAGCTAATCAATAATATTGAAGAACTCCATACGTTTGCCGGGATTATTAACCGTACCAGAAGGAGAGATATTGGTAGTTTTTGCAAACGGAGAACTATTACCGTTGATACCGAATTTGATGAGGCACAGCAGGCGTTATACGATGCGTTGATGGATTTCGAAAATAAGGCTCTGCGTGCGTTGCATGGAAACGTTAATACTCGCTTTATGATGTGCACCATTATGCGCCAAGCTTCTAGTTGCTTATATGGCCTTTTGCCTTTTATTAAAGATTTTATGTATAGAAGAATTCATGAAATTGAGGCCGATGGCGGTTTTGGATTTGGTGAAGATGGGGAGCCTGATATAGGTGCGGAGCTGCTAATAAAGCTTGCTGAAGAGATTAAGGATTTGGTTAAGGGTCTTCCTGAAGATGATCCTAAATTTAATAAACTATACAATGAGATTATTGTGCCCAAAATGAGTCTGGAAAACAATAAAGTGATCATTTTCTCTTCATTTAGGCATACCTTACACTATATTAGGAAGAAACTGGAAGCACAGGGTATCAGAGTAGGTCAGATTGATGGTTCGGTCGAAGATGAGGATAGAAGAATCATAAGCCAGCGCTTTAAGAGTCAAAAAGAGGAACCGGACACAATAGATGTATTGTTATTTACTGAAGTTGGTTGCGAAGGCCTTGACTATCAGTTCTGTGATACACTAGTGAATTACGATATGCCTTGGAATCCTATGAGAATTGAACAGAGGATAGGTCGTATTGATCGTCGTGGCCAGTTGAATGAAGCTGTAAAGATTTATAATATGATTACTAGTGGCACTATTGATGCTACCATTTATGAAAGGTGCTTGCTCAAAATCGATATCTTCGAGAATTCAATTGGCGATTGTGGCGAAATCCTTGGCAAGATCAATAAGGAAATTACCAAGATTATGTATGAGCAGGGCTTAACCGAAGAGGAACGTAATCAAAAGCTGGAAAAGATGGCCGAGAACGATATCATAAAGATTAAAGAAATCAGGCGTCTAGAGGCTGATGAAAAGGATCTTTATGGTTTTGATTTGTCCTCGTACCTCATGGATAAGGAAGTACAAGATGCCGAAAACGCATGGATATCTGGTGAGCATATGATTTCTTTAGTTGATGCATACTTGCATGAGGTGCTTGACAACGATGGCGATAAGCTACCAGAGACTTTCTTTGCAGGCAAGGGTGATATTAAAACGCTGATGCTCAAGAGAGAACATAAAAAGAAGCTATTGGACATATTGAGGGAAAATGAGCCATTCAATAATACCAAAGCTCTGGTGGGATGGGAAAACTACCTTAAATCACCCAACAGGTCTTTGAGTGTAACTTTTGATTTTAATGTTGCTAAGGATGAACCTAAAGTAGAATTTATGAACCAGCTTCATCCCCTTGTTATGATGGCTGCTCAGTATGAGTCCAAGGATGTTGAGTCTGAACTGGCAATCAAATGGGTTAGTGATGAGTTGCCTGCAGGTGATTATCCCTTTATTATTTACAATTGGACATATAAGGGTGAGAAGAATGACGTCAAGCTTATGCCTGTTTGCAAAAACGAGTATATCAAACAGCATTTGACCGAAATATTGCAGTCTGGCAATAACTATCAGGCGCAAATGAGTGCTTTTACTGGCCAGTGGGATACTTTAGAGGATCTGCACTATGATGAATGGTCGGCAGCAAAGGATAAATTTGTAGATAACGTTAAGGCTGATTGCAAGTACCGTTCGGAGCAAAAGGAACAGAATCTAAGAGCTAAGAAAGAACGGCGAATTGCTCAATACGGTCATATAGCTGATGTTAATATTCAGAAGATGAATAAGGGTATATTTGAGGGCATTGATAATCAGATAGCCGATATACAAAGACATTTTAAGAAGGTAGCAAACTCAGCAGATATTACCTTCGAGCTTTTGACAAAAGGTGTTGTACATGTTGCCAATGAAAACCACGTGGCTGATGTAGTGTTTTAGTTAAAAATTGATACTGAGGGTAGGATGGTTATGCCTACCCTCTTTTTATGGATCAATAATGATAAAAAGGACTGATCTAGCAGGGAAAAGAGTTTTTGTGTAGAATTTTAACTAAGGATTATTGTGCCATTTTTTAAATGGAGGAGATTTTGATGCAAAACCCGGAATTATTAAGATACAAAGAACAAAGTCCCTATGAAAAATCAGGGGCCCTGACTAGAGAACAGTACCTTTTTAATGAAACAAGAGTAGTTGGTGAGTTATATTTACAAGGTATGTCTGATGAAGAAATAATTAAAAAAGTATATAATGAAAACTTATTTCGCTATCCCACGGAAAAAATGCTCCGCAATATAGCTAGAGTATGTTTGAAGCGTATCAATGCATTGGAGGATGAACGTTTAATAAAAGCACTGGTTGAGATGCCTGGTAGTATAGCAAAGCAGGTTTGCCTTTACGCTATGATGAAGCAAAATCGTCTTGTCAATGATTTCATGCTAAAGGTTATTGGCCATAAATTTATTGAGAGAGATTACGGTTTTAGCAAGCTTGTGGTTAGCAGTTTTTTGATTGACTTACAAGAACAGGATCCATGGGTAGCATCATGGAGTCCAAGTACAATCAATAAGATTAGGCAGGTTATTGTTAAAACCTTGGTGGATAATGAATATTTGGATGATAGTAAGTCCAGACAGATTAACACTATCACCATTAATAGTGTTTTGGAAGAAGTATTGAGGGAAAAGGATAAAGCTGCGTTGGCTGCTTTCAATTGCTTATATTAACGAGGTGGAATGATGGTAACAAGGAACATTAAGGAACGATTGGACAAATTAGGGCAAAGGCTGGGTGCCGCGGATTTTCGAGCAGGCGAAGGCTTAATGAATGAAGCAAATATAAGAATTTTTTCCTATGCTCCTGAAGAGGAGATGGCAGTTCGCCACTTTATTGATTTAGTTAATGATAATCCAGGCATATACAAAGGCGTAAAAGCTTTTAATCTTTTTGATGTATTTTTAGAAATATGTGATGAATATGCTTCGGTGAATGATATTATTGAAGAAGAAAACTACTCTGGGACTGAGGCAGTTTTAGAAGCTATTCAAGGCTTTGCTGATAATAAGGCTTTTGTACAAAAAATGCTTGATTTGGGAATGAATAATGCCGAAGTTGTAATACTTTATGGCATTGGTGAGGTTTATCCAATAGCTCGTTTACACTTGATTTTATCGGCAATTCAGCCTGTACGTTTACAGAAACCAATAGTTGTGTTATATCCAGGTGAATTTACAGGGGAGCAAGTAAGGTTATTTAACAAGTTGACGCCTAGTAGTTATTATAGAGCAACGGCCAATTTGTAATCGATGGAGGATGAGGAAATATGTTAATTAGGGACATGTTTGTCAAGGATATTAACCGTGAGATTAATGGCGTTATTCAGGTTGCTCAAGATACTGAAAGCGTAGTTTATCAAGAGGTTAGCGAATACGTCGTTACGAGTGAACTAAAGGAGCATTTTACTAAGTTTTTTAAGATGTATAACAAGGCTTTTATCGAGCCAACTAACGGTATAGGCGTATGGATTAGTGGCTTCTTTGGCAGTGGTAAATCCCACTTCCTCAAGATGCTCTCTTATATTTTGGAGAATAAACAAATTGGCAGTAGTAGAACTGTGGATATGTTTAGGAATAAGCTGGTTGATAGTCCGGAGCTGTTTAGCTTAATTGAAAAAGCCACAGCAAATAAGACAGAAGCTATTTTGTTTAATATTGATATTGAAGGCTCTGTAAACAAGAATAATACTGCCGTTTTGCGTGTTTTTGCCAAGATGTTTTATAATCATCTGGGCTTTTTTGGAGAAAACCTTAAGGTGGCCCGCTTTGAGTATTTTCTTAACGAAGACGGAAAAACTGAAGAGTTTAGGAAAGTCTTTAAAGCTAAAAGTGGTAAGGAATGGACTGTTGCACGTAAAGCCTTTGGGCTGCAGGGGCGTTATATTATTCCAACCCTAATGGAAGTTTTTGGTATGGATGAAGAAGCTGCCAAAGCTTGGTTTAGGGATAAGGAAGAGTCTAATTTTAGTATCGCTGCTTTGGTTGAGGATATTAAGACATATATCGATAAAAAACCTGAGAACTTCCGCTTGCTTTTCATGATTGACGAAATGGGACAATATGCAGGTAGCGATACAGATTATCTTTTGAATTTACAATCCTTAGTAGAGGCTATTGGTAGCACTTGTGGCAATCGCGTGTGGGTAATGTGCACTGGTCAGCAGGCTTTGGATAAAGTGATCAAGCTGCGTAATGACGAATTCTCCCGTATTATTGCCCGCTTTAAAACAATTCTTTCTTTGTCTTCTGCTTCTGCCGAGGAAGTAATTCAAAAACGTGTATTGGATAAGAATACAGATGCCAAAGAGGTACTTGTTGATGAGTATGGGCAAAAGGATGCGGTTTTGCGGAATTTATTTACTTTTACATCTGAGACCGTAGCTAACATGCGCGGTTATGATAATGAGGGTGAATTTGTAAATAATTATCCCTTTGTTCCCTATCAGTTCTTCTTATTACAAAGGGTATTTACTGAACTAAAGGAACGAGGTGTTATTGGTGCTTATCAGTCTGGAGCTGAGCGCTCTATGTTATCCGGTTTCAAGGAAGCAGCAGAAAAGATTCAGGGTGAGGATCACACAAGATTAGCTCCATTCTATCTTTTTTATGATACCATAAAAGATGCTATTGACAGCCCTACAAGAGAAATCATTAATAACTGCGCTAAAGCTGCTGCTAGTGGGCATGGCTTAGAACCGCAAGATACTGATGTTCTCAAAATGCTCTATTTGCTTCGTTATGTGAATAAAACAGTGCCTGCCAAAATAGACAATTTAATTGTCTTGATGGCCGATAGCATTGATGTGGATAAGAAAAAGCTACGTGAGGAATTAAATCACTCCTTGGATAGACTTTATAAGCAGAATTGTATAGATATTAATGGTGATGTTTATTGCTTCTTGACCAATGAAGAAAAGGACATCAAGATAGAAATTGAAAATAATACCCACGTGGATGATAGCAAGGTTTTGAGTACTATTGGTAAGATCATTTCCGATGTATATAAATCAACCAAGATAAACTGTGGAAAGCAAAATTTTGATTTTGATGTTAAGGTTGATGATGTTGCTGTTGGCAGAACTGGCAGCAACATGGTTTTGCAGTACATTACCAATTTGTATGGTGTTAGCCCTGCCAATATGCTAAATTGTGATAACAAGGTTGTAGTGCATCTAGGCCAAAACAATTATTATGATTTAATCGAAAAAGCACTCAAGATTCGCACCTTCAAAAATAAAAATAATATCAACGACATGACCGAAACTATGCGAGTCATTGTTACCAATTATATGCTGCGTGCGGATAAGTATGAGGAAGAAGCTAGGGAAGCTCTGAAAAAGGCTATTGAAACCGCTGATCTTTATGTTTCTGGAGATTTGACTAAAATTACAGGTGATATGAAGTTTAAGTTGGACCAATCCCTGCAAAAATTAGTTGGCTTTGTCTATAAAAATTATAGCTTGCTGGATTATCAACCAGATACTGATGCTGATATAAGGGCTATAGCTTTAGGAACAAAAGGTACGGGCTTAGGTGCTGGCTTTGATATTAACAAAGAAGCTGCCGATGATATGCGTAGTTTCCTTAAGATGAGATATGACCTAAAGCAACCGGTGAGTGTTGCTGATTTGCAGACAAAATATCAGGCACTACCATATGGTTGGCGTGAGATTGATGTGGCTGCTGTGATTGCCCAGCTCATGTATGACCAAAAGGTAATATTAAAGTACAGTGGTGCTGTGATTGGTACGGACAAGTCCGGCCTGCCGGATATGCTGCGTCAAAAGCGCTATACCGGCAATGTTGCTATTGCTATCAAAATGTCTGCTTCTGAAACCATGCTGCGCAAGGTATATACCTTCTTGTCATCGTTTTTGGGTAGAATGGATGTGCCCAATGATGAAGAAGGCTTGGTTAAGTATATTCAAGACCGCTTCACTGAGTTGCAAACAAGATATAAGGAGTATCAGGAGGAGTATAAGAACACTAAATACACATATCCTGATAGGGAATTAGTACAAGACTCCATTAAGCTTGTGAATGGAATTCTCTCCAAGTCTAGTGATAATCTTGCTTTGCTGCAAGCTATAATAGATTCTCAGACTGACCTCAAGGACATGAAAGAGGATATGGAGGATGTGGAGAACTTCTTTAGTAACCAGATGCCCATATTCAACGAAGGTGTGGATGTATGGAATAAGCTGCAGAACGATGCTAAACAGTATTTGTATAACGATTCTATTGTAAAAGAAGCTTATGATAATCTACGCCTTTATACCCAAATCCCCACAACAGGTTCCTTCAATTATGCTCGTATACCCGAAATTAAAGGTTTAATTGCCATCGTAACAGAAGCACATAACAAATTATTGGAGGCAGAGAAAACTAGGCTTATAGCTTTAGTGGAAGATTATAAAAAAGTGTATGCTGATGAAGTGCAAAATCATCAAGATATCTGTCAGCGTGATCCAGCTATCAAAGCTAAGGTGGAAAAAGAAGTGAAAAGAGTAGCTGATTATTTCGAGGATCAAAAGGGCTTGTTTAGTAGAGCAACTACCCTTTGGAATCTTGAAGGTAAAGACGGCATGTTGGATCGCAATACACAAAACTTTATTTGGTCTTTACGAAAAGCTGCTACTCCTATCAGTAAACCAAATCCTCCTGTGGGGCCTGTACCGCCAACACCTCCGGTAAAGCCTGCTACTATTCGCAAAACAGTAAATAAGTACAGTGATATTCCCAAGGCAGTAATTAAGGACGAGCAGGATATAGATAAATTCTTAGTAGAGCTGAGAAAAGTTTTAGTGGATTTAAAGAATGGCTGTGATGAACTGATTATTTAAGAAGTCTAAAGGAAGATTATAATGTCAGAAAATCAAAACATTGAATGGAAAAGAAAATGGGATAATGAATATCTAGGCTGGATTTGCGGTTTTGCTAATGCTCAAGGAGGCAAGCTATACATTGGCTGTGATGATAATGGCAATGTTGTAGGCTTGCATAACGCACGCAAATTATTGGAGGATATTCCCAATAAAATTAGAGATGCTATGGGTATTGTAGTAGAAGTCAACCTATTGGAAAAGGATGGCGAAAAGTACATTGAAATAGTTGTTCCTCCTTATCCCATTGGCATTTCTTGTAAGGGTGTTTACCATTATCGCAGTGGCAGTACCAAGCAGATTCTGTCAGGACCGGCACTAGAGACATTTTTGATACGTAAGCGGGGTGTAACCTGGGATAATATGCCCTATCCCGCTTTTACGATAAAGGATGTTGATGATGGGGTTGTTGATTATTTTAGAAAGCTGGCAGCGAAAAAGGGTCGGATAGACGAAGGCTTGCTAGAGGAATCTATAGAGTAATCTCCTCTGTAACCAGTAGGGTGACAGAAAAGGTAAAAGAAAAGGTAAAAGATAAATTGGATAATACGTCCCTTGAGTTACTAAAACTTATCATTGAGGATCCCGGATACAACTATTCTTATTTGTCTAAAAGATTAGGTATTAGCATAAAAACAATATCTATTCGTTTCAAAAAGCTTCAACAAGCAGGAATAGTTGAACGAGTGGGCTCTGACCGCAAAGGGTACTGGAAGGTAAAAGAAAAGGTAAAAGATAATCTTTAAGGTTACAGATAAGGTGACAGAAAAAACGTGCAAAGAAGGTTGAACACATGGATAAAAACGCGATAAAAAAATTTGCTGTATGGGCCAGAAATGAGCTCATAGAGCGTGTTAGCAAAAAAGCAATGGTATATGGCATTTCTGAAAACGAAGTGATTGATCCCAACGCAGATAGCGTCAATGGGATTGTCTTGACTGCTGCCCAAAAGAAGGAGCGCCAGGCATTAATTGAGATGGTTTTTGCTAAGGGTTATCAGCAGGTCATGGAAGAGGTAGCTTATACTTGGTTTAATCGCTTTTGTGCGCTGCGTTTCATGGAAGTTAATAATTATCTGCCTTCTCTTGTGCGCGTTTTTACTAATAACAAGAATGAATTCCGTCCCCAAATCTTGACCGAGGCCCTTGAATTGGACCTAGAAGGCTTGGACAAGGCTAAAATTTACGAGCTTAAAGAAGCCAATGCTGATGAAGAGCTTTATAAGTATTTGCTGATTACCCAATGCAATGCTTTGAATAAAGAGCTGCCCAAAATGTTCCAGAAAATTGATGACTATTCGGAGCTTTTATTCCCCGATAATCTGTTGCGTGAGGGTAGCGTTGTGGAGCAAATGATTAAGCTCATTCCGGAAGATGACTGGAAGGACGCTGTACAGATCATCGGTTGGCTATATCAATACTATAATATCGAGCCCAAAAATGCGGTATTTGCAAACCTGAAAAAGAATATCAAGATTTCTAAGAAGGACATTCCGGCAGCTACCCAGCTTTTTACACCGGATTGGATTGTACGCTACATGGTAGAAAACAGTCTTGGACGCATGTGGGTAGAGGGACATCCTGATGATGAATTGAAGGCCGGCTGGAAGTATTACTTGGAAGAAGCGCAGCAGGAGCCAGAGGTTGAGCAGAAGCTTGTTAAAATCAGGGAGCAGTATGCTTCTTTGCAGGTGAGCGATATTAAGTGCATCGACCCTTGCATGGGCAGTGGGCATATTTTGGCCTATATGTTTGATGTGCTTATGGAAATCTATAAGAAGGAAGGCTATCGGAACAGGGATGCTGTAAAAAATATAATTAATTGTAACCTTTATGGCCTTGATATTGATGAGCGTGCTGCCCAATTGGCTTATTTTGCGGTGATGATGAAGGGACGTCAGTATGATGATCGTTTCCTAGAGCGTAACTATCAGCCCCATGTGCATGCAATTGTGGAGTCCAATGGCATTGATAGGGAATTGCTGACCTATTTTGGCGTGGAAATGGATGAGTTTAGTCGCGAGAATGCCAATAATCAATTAAATGGTTTGTTGGATGCTATGCAGGGCGCTTGCGAATATGGCTCTATTATCACTGTGCCAGAGTATGATTTTGACTTGCTCAGAGAGTATGTGGCAGAGTATGATCCAGAGAGTAATCTTTTTGCAAGTAAGGACTTGGAACCTTTGCAAGGGAAATTGCAGGAACTCATTGCCGTAGGTGAAATTCTAGCTCGGAAGTATGAGATAGTGGTTACTAATCCGCCTTATAGAAGTGTTTCCGATGTAGACATTAAGTTGTCTGATTACATCAAAAAGCATTATCCTGATAGTAAAATGGATTTATTTGCTGTGTTTATTGAAGTATGTAATAGTCTATTAAGTAACAATGGATATCAGGCTATGATTACTCAACATTCTTGGATGTTTTTATCTAGCTTTGAAAAATTACGTCAAAGGATGAAGTCTATTGAAACAATTAATATGGCTCATTTAGGCCCGAGGGCTTTTGATGAGATTGGTGGTGAAGTTGTTCAAACTACGAGTTTCGTAAGAGTAAATACAATAATAAAAAATTACAAAGCTACGTATTGTAGACTGTTGGAACCTACGACACAGAAAGAGAAAGAATTGTTATACCTGTCTGGTAGAGAGAGGTATTATATAGAGCAAGAGAAATTTAATCTTATTTCTGGAACACCATTTGTATATTGGGGTTCAGAACAATCATTAAATAATTTTCAAATAGCTAAACCATTGATTGAATATTCGCGACCTCGTGTTGGTCAAAATACTGGTGATAATGAACGATTCCTACGTTTTTGGCAAGAAGTATTAATCAGTAAGATTGGTTTTGATACTAAGCATGAGGAACTGGCTACTACTCTGTTCAAATGGATTCCATATAACAAGGGTGGAGGTTTCAGAAGATGGTATGGAAATTTTGACAGAGTTGTTAATTGGTATAATGATGGGAAAGAAATTAAAGATTATGCTGTGATAAGAAATCATGGTAAACATTGGTCTAGGTACATACAAAATATTGATAATTTGTGTAAGGAGGGTATATCATGGTCTGATATAGCTTCAACCAGGTTTGCGTGCCGGTATCTACCTGAAGGATTCATATGTGATGTAAAAGGATCGTCAACATATCCTAATGAGAGTTATAGAAATTATGTTATGGCATTCCTAAACAGTTGTATAGCTATATATTATCTACAAATGCTGAATCCAACCACAACATATCAGGTGGGAAATATAGGAAGCTTGCCTTTTTTATTTAAAAATTCAAACTTAGTTGATTCAATAGCAGACTTTAATACTAAACTGTCTAAATTTGATTGGGATTCCTTCGAAACATCCTGGGACTTCCAGAAGCATCCACTTTTGCCCAAGCTAGCGCTAGGAAGTGAAGCAGTATTTGTTGACAATGAAAAGAAGCTGGGCAGCGTGAGCATAATTGGTATTAAATTACAGGATGAGTATGAGCGAGTAAAGGAATCTTGGGAAAAGAATTTCTTACAGCTTAAGGCTAACGAAGAAGAACTCAACCGTATATTTATTGATATTTATGGCTTGCAGGATGAATTGACGCCTGATGTGGAGGAAAAGGATGTAACCGTACACCGTATTTACGATAGCAAGGAAGATGTGCCTGAGAGCATGAAGGGTAGCAGCTATGTTCTTACAAAGCAGGATGTGGTGAAGAGTCTGATTAGCTATGCTGTGGGATGTATGTTTGGTCGCTACAGCTTGGATAAGGAGGGCCTTGTATATGCTGGTGGCGATTGGGACGAGAGCAATTATACTACTTTCCCTGCCGACAAGGATGCCATCATTCCTATCTGTGATGATGAATATTTTAATGATGATATAGTAGCTCGCTTTGTAGAATTTATTAAAGTAGTTTATGGCGAGGAGACGTTAGAAGAAAACCTGACCTTTATCGCCGGAGCCTTAGGTGGCAATGGGTCAGCTCGCGAGATTATTCGTGCTTACTTTATCAATGGTTTTTATGCTGACCATTGCAAAACTTACCAAAAGAGACCTATTTACTGGCTCTTCGATAGTGGCAAGAAGAATGGCTTTAAGTGCCTGATTTACATGCATCGTTATCATAAAGATACCGTTGCGCGGGTGCGTACCGATTATCTCCACGAGCAGCAATCACGCTATCGTACTAATATAGAAGATTTGAAAAACCGCATTAATAACGCTACTAGCACGGGCATGCGCGTAAAGCTAGAAAAGCAACTGGTCGCCTTGGAAGCTCAAGCAGCAGAAGCATTTGCCTATGAAGAAAAAATGAAGCATATAGCGGACCAAATGCTAGAAATAGATTTAGATGATGGCGTAAAACACAACTATGCAATCTTCCAGGATGTTTTGGCAAAGATTAAGTAAGGAGTGGCTCCATAGTGGATGTAGAACATATTACAAAAGAGCTGAATAAAAAGTTTGCAGCACCGCTGCAGGAATATTATAAGCGCAGAATTGTCTTTTGGTATGATCCTGATAAGGAATTTGCCGATGATGTAGAAAACTTGTCCTTGGATAATGCCAGAGTATTGGTGCTTACAGGAAGGAATAATTTTTCTGCTAAGCTGGAGCTGCATCGTGAAGCAGACAGCAATTATTTAGTGTACTGTCCTTTGGTATATGCCAATATCGAAGACAATTGGCTGCTGGATATCGAGCTGTATAGTGAAGATTTTCGTGCGGATGTGGTCTCCTTGTGGATGGATGATCTGCATATTCCTAATGAGGAAAGCCTGCGTAAGCATGTGCAAAAGAATAAAAAGTTTTTCAATGCCAAGGATCGTCGCAATAAATTTGCTACCTTAGTGCCCTATGTTTCCACATCCAAGCAAATCTACTTGGGCATCATGGCAGTAGTTACAGGTAGCAAAGAGGCAACATTGCAGGAGATTATTAAAACTATCCTGTGCGGAAATCTAGATAATGGTATTAATACAGCATATCAAAACCTTGTTGCCTATGATTGCCAAGGTGCATTGCACAGAATGGTGGCTACGGATATAGGCTATAGCGAGGGTGATGATTTTAGTATCAAGGAATTAGCTCGGCATATTATCGTTTCTGCTCTTTCCAAGACCATGCGTGAAGACTATCTAGAAGAGCTCAGTCGTTACTTCCAATCCACCAATCAGGCCTTTTGTTATGACTTAGTTGCAGAGTGGATGCGTAGCGATAAGGCTTCGCAATACTTTGATGTGGCACAGACGATTGAAAGAGACCTGCAGCTGCCAGTTTTGCTTAGCAAATTAGATAAGAATGATATCCTGCATGTGGATTGCTTGCCCTGCATTAATGAATGCGTTTTAAAGCAATTGCTCAGCGATGCGTCCCATAATATCATTGATGTGAAAGGTATTGAAAAGGCTGTGGAAGCTCGCAAGCCCTTCTTGTGGTATGACCTTTATGATTATTTTTATGAAGGGTTGATTGCTGTTGCCAAAATGCAAGATTTCTATGTCCAGCATGGAGCTGGCTTCCATATGACGGAGCCCAAGGAAATATGGCAAGCATATTGTGATGATTTTTACAAGATGGATTGCTATTATATGGACTTTTATAAGCAGCACAGGAATATCAAGGACAATACCAATAGTGAGCTGGATGATTTATTCAAGCAGGTTGCAGAAGTTGTCGATAATATGTATAATAATTGGTTCCTGTCTGAACTCACCAGCAATTGGACCAATGCTGCAGGTAGCCAGTTGGCTAACAATGGTCGTATAGAAGGAATTAAACAACAAATAGATTTTTATGATGATTATGTGGCCAAGGCTGACAACAAAATATATGTCATCATTTCCGATGCTATGCGCTATGAGGTAGCAACTAGACTTACTCAGGAGCTGGAGCTTGAGATGCAAGCCAAGGTCAAACTGTCGTCCCGCCAAGGTATTTTCCCGACTATCACTCCCTTTGGTATGGCCGCTTTATTACCTCATAAAGAGCTAAGCATTGTTCCCAATGGTGACCATGTTGACGTACTTGCAGATGGACAAAGCACTGCAGCTGGCTATAGGCAAAAAATACTCCAAAAGTATAATCCGAATAGTGTAGTGGTATCTGCCAAGAAATTATTGGAAGAAAAGCGTGATGAGCGCAAGGCAAGAGTAAAAGGAATGGAAGTAGTATATATCTATCACGATGTAATTGATAGCTATAGCCATAATGATAATCCTGATACCTGCGATGCGTGCCAAAAGACTATTAGTGAGATCAAGAATCTGCTTCGCATAATTGTTAATGATTTTGGTGGAATTCATGTGGTTATTACCGCTGATCATGGCTTCCTCTACACCCATAGGGAACTGAGCGAAAGCAATAAAACTGATATAAAGGCGTTTAAGGAGAAGGCTGTTGATTTGGGCAGACGTCATGCGATTTTGTTGCCCGGGGTAATACCCGAATACCTGTTGCCGGTGAAGCTTGCTCTTGAAGCTGGAGAGCTATGCGGCTATGCCCCGAGGGAAAGCATTCGTTTAAAATCAAGTGGCAATAGTACAAAATTTGTCCATGGTGGCGTGTCCTTGCAGGAAATGGTTGTGCCGATTATAGACTTCACCCATTTTCGTAACAGTAGCCAAGGTTACCAACAGAACAAAGATAAGTTTGACATGAAGCCTGTTACTATTGAGTGTAACTTCTCAGGTACTACTATCAATAATTCTGTTTTCAGCTTGAGTTTTTATCAAAAGGAGCCTGTTGGTGGCAATAGACTTACAGCAACATATAAGGTTTACTTCACTAATGTGGCTGGCAAACCAATCTGCCAACCGTGTGTAATCATTGCGGCTAAAACCTCTCCCGTAGAAACGGATCGCGTTTTAAAGGCACACTTTACCCTAAATAACCAGCCATACGACAAGAAAGAAAAGTATTATCTGGTTATTGAAGGTGCCGATGGTAGTATTTATAAACGAGTAGAATTTACGATTGACATAGCTTTTGACTTTTAATTGGGAAGGTGAAGAGGGATGGCTCAGCATTTATCAATAAGGGTGCCTTGGAAGGATAATGGATATAATGGGTTGGTTTGTGACAAGCCCTGCTACAACAATGCTTGCTTAAAACTTAAAAATATTGCCGGCAATAGGGATGATGAACTAGAGGATGGTTTGAAGGGTTGTCCCATTAAAGGGCATGAAGCAGAAATACCTTGTTTAGGTGAGGGCGGATGCTTTATGTCCAGCGAGACATATATTAAAGAAACCATTCATCCTTACCAAAAAACAAGCAAGCAGCATAAACACTTTTTGCCGACCCAGTTGGTCTATCCACCTTTTTCCCTGCCAGCTAGGCCCTTTGCGTGGACCATGTTGTATAAGGACGGGGACAAACATTATTTCAAGAAATTGGTTGAAAAGTACTGCATAGATTTTGATGAGGATGACGAGCCAGAATTAGGCTTTGATACCAACTGGGTTCAAGATGCGGAAAACCAAAGAAATATTTTTAAGGAATTCTACACTGATGTAAAAATTGATGAATCCCTGGTCATTCCTTATGCTAAGCAGGTTCCTTTCATTGAAGATACCAAGCGCGTTGTGATGGGTATCGGTTGGGTGAAATCGATAACTGAGCCGCCAGAGCATAAGCATACTAATGCTGGGAGCTTGCGCTCTATTTTATGGGAAACCATGATTGGCCACTCTATTAGAGAGGACTGCGAAGATGGCTTCTTATTACCATATAGGGAATTAATGGATTACGCCAAGGTTCATCCAGAGTTTGATATTAGAACGGCTACGGTTTTTGTGGATGATGAATATTTTGACGAGTTTTCCTATGCTACGGAGCACGCTTCCCATGATGCAGTAATTAGCGTACTGTTGCAGACTATTAAGGCATTGCGAGTAATCAAAGATTGCGGCATACCCGGAAACTGGAAACACTGTATCAAGTGGACTAAGGCTCGCTTAGAAGAAGTATGGCTAGACCGCGGGCCCTATCCAGGTTTAGGAACTATGCTAAGAGTTGTTGGATTATCCTGTGGCCATATTATGGCAAGAGAAATTAAAGCCAAGGTTGATGATTTGGCTGAATATGAGACTGTAGTGCGCCAAGCATTAGGAGAACCTAAAAAATTCTTCAGCAAGAAAATCCAAGGCTTGCTACGCTATAAAGCCAAAAATTTGCAAGCTATTTTACAGCTACAGGGCGAGAGAAGGTCACTGTTTTGGTTATTAGCAAGAATGGCTTTAACAGAGGAGCAAGCAAGAATAATTTATGATGCTGCCGAAAGGCAAAAGGCTGGTTTAGCTCTGACAGATAAAGAAATACTTGCAAACCCGTACATACTATACGAAAAGACCAGAATTCTATTGCCTGAGAATATTATTCCTCTAAAGGTTATTGATAGAGCTGTATATCCACCAGATTTAATATATGATACCAATCCTTTAGAAGAGCCAACGGCGCTTGAATCCTGTAATGATGAGCGTAGGGTAAGAGCATATTTTATAAGTCTTTTGGAGCAGCACGCTTTAGAAGGACACACTGTATATCCAGTAAACTTCTTGATTAATGAGCTTAATGATATGCCTATTGAACCTGCATGCGAGGTTAGTAGTGATGTTATTGACACCATGGATAACTTTTTGGCTCTAGAGCTAGTAAAAGTTACTTGTAAAAATGGAGAAACAGCTTATCAACTGCACAGATTGGCAGAAATTGATGAGGTTATTCGTAGCGCTGTTGAAGCTAGATTAAATGGCAAAAGGCATGTAGTACAAGAGGACTGGAACAAGATTGTCCAAGAGGCCTTTAAAGAAAAGCCTAAAGCTCCCAATGAAGACAAGGCTAGAGAAGAGAAGGCTGCCATTCTTAAAGAATTAGCCGAATCCAGATTATCCGTTCTCATTGGCGGTGCCGGTACGGGAAAAACTACACTGCTGGCCTTGCTGTGCAAGTCTCCTAAAATTAGAGATGGCAAGGTTTTGCTGCTTGCTCCAACTGGTAAAGCTCGTGTAAGAATGAGGCAAGCCATGCAGGAGCAGGGTGTTGACTGCGAAGCTAAAACTGTTGCTCAGTTCCTAGGACAAAGCAAGCGTTACAATTATTATACAATGCAATATCATCTGTCCAATCAGGACGCTAAGGATGTTCCTTTTACTGTAATCATTGATGAGTGCTCCATGCTGACAGAGGAGATGTTTGGTGCCTTGTTAGAAGCTTTGCGTAAAGGGGCCCAGCGTATTATTCTTGTTGGCGATCCTAATCAACTGCCTCCTATAGGCGCTGGCCGTCCTTTTGTGGATTTGGTGAATAAATTAAATCACGATATCAAGAACTTCCCCAAGGTAGGTAAAGGCTTTGGCCAGCTTACCATAACCGTAAGACAAACATCTGATGATGGTACTCCAAGAGGTGATACGGAATTAGCTAATTGGTATACGAGGGATTCTGCAAAGCCGGATGATAATATTTTTATTGATTTGGAAAGTGGCAAGCTTGTAGACCATGTAGAGTTAAAGAAGTGGAGTACACCGGAAGAACTGGAGCAGTTAATTCTGGATACTATTGCACATGAAACTGATATGCAGGATGTGGATGATGTTAAAGGCTTTAATCTATCCATTGGCGGACAGGTGAATAATGGTTGGATGAACTTTGGTGGCAGCAGTATATTGATTAAAAAATTAGAGGCTTGGCAAATACTATCCGCCTATAAGAGTGATCCAAGTATTGGTACGGCAACGATTAATCGCTATATCCAAGGCAAGTATCATGATCAAAAAAGCTTAGAGCTTGATGACTTTAAAGTAAGGGGTACTCCGTATCTTTTGGGTACGGAGGGAATACTCTATGGTGACAAGGTAATTAATGTTGTTAATTCGAGTAGAAAAGGATATGATTGTGTAAAAAGGCAGACAGTGGAAGGCTATGTAGCAAACGGTGAGGTTGGCATTGTAGACTATCTGAGCACTTCGGGTTATAAATGTCATAGAATTCGTTTTTCATCCCAACCAGAAAGAGGGTATAGCTGGTTCTCTAGTGTTGGTGAAGAGGGCAATAACGATTTAGAGCTGGCCTATGCGCTTACTGTTCATAAATCCCAAGGCAGCGAGTTTGGGAAGGTTATTTTAGTATTGAGTGAGCCTAGTAACATGCTTTCGAGGGAATTACTTTATACCGCTATTACGCGCCAAAAAGATAAACTTATTATTCTTTATAATGACGATGCATATAAGCTGAGAAACTATGCTTCCACTGCTTTTTCTGAAGTAGCAAGTAGATTTACCTGCCTGTTTGAAAATCCTGATATTGTGGAGTACAAGAAAAAGTACTATGAGCAAAACCTCATTCACAAGACCCGTAGGGGCGAATTGGTGCGCTCTAAGTCCGAGGTTATTATCGCTAATGAGCTGGACCATGCCGGCATCCCTTATGAATACGAAAAGGAGCTTGTTCTAGAGAATGATGGTATGAGAATACCTGATTTCACCATTGAGGATGCCGAGACCGGTAAGTGCTTCTATTGGGAGCATTGTGGTATGCTGGGTGATGTTGAGTACGCTAGACGTTGGGAAGAAAAGAAAGCTCTGTATGCTAGGCATGAGATTTTCGAGGATGTAAACCTCATTGTGTCCAAGGATGATCTTAATGGTGGCATTGACTCCGCAGCTATTTCGGCCCTGATTAAAAAGTACTTGAAAGATTTGGTAAAAAATCCTGATTATCTAAATTAACATTGATTTCGCCCTGGCTTAGGCTGGGGCGTAGATCTAGGAGTGTGACCTTTATGCTTAATCTTCTAAATGAAAAGGTGAGTCATAAGTCTTTAGGCGAGGGCACCATTGTGGAAGTGGAAGATGAAGTAATTACTGTGCAGTTTGCGAAAAAGACTAGTAAATTCACTTTTCCTGCTGCTTTTGAAAAGTATTTGACTGCGCAGAATCCTGCAATAGCATCTATGATACAGGGAATGCTAGGAGACATCAAAGCGGCAGAAGCCAAGGCCAAGGAGGAACAAAAAGCCAGAATAGAGCAAAGGTTGGCAGAGACATCAATAGAGGATAGTGAAGATTAACCAATTAGTTATAAAGGGCAGCACTTCTCGGCTGTACCCTCAGTTGAGATGGAGACTGGGTTCGAGTGTTGACCTTTATTATAGTTGATAGCATTTCTATTTAGCAACGTTATATGAAGTAAGCAGGAAAAGTAAGGGTGTGTAATATGTCAAAAACACTAGAGCTCATGCTTGAAAAAGGTATAGTTAGAGAAATTAGTACTGATTCTACACAAAGCTTTGTCGGGGACTTTAGCTTTCCAGAGATGGGTACCGTGTTTAAAATGAGTGTGCAAGATGATGAGTTTAATGGCTTAATGGATCAAGGGTTGGACATTCATTATTTGACACGAGATATCAAAAGTACTGATATATCCATTGTATGTGTCAAAACTGATGGGAGGAACATGTATGTACCACAAAAACATGCTATCCCCAGTGATATTAATGATTATTACTTACTATGTGCATATTTATGGTATTGTACCAAGCATTATGGAGGAAATGGAGCATATTGCGATAAAGTGTGGTATCATATCGGTTTTGAGCATGAGTACATTTTACCTTGGGAGAAACAGAATGCTCAAGATGAGAAAAAGCGCATGAGGGTAGAGCAGAAAGCTTATAAATGTGTTGTAGAATCTGGTTATGGTCATGCTTTTAGAGATAAAATTTATGCATTGATAAAGGAGGCATACTTGAACTCGGTAAAAGGACATGTTGACAAATATAGCCAGTTAAACTACCTACCTCGTCTTAGAAGCAAAACCAAGAAATTGCTAAGTGAAGAGTATTGTGAGATATTACGGTGTGTGTTTCCTTGTTCTGAGCTCAGATTTAAATATGAGTATTCTATGCTGACAGCCATTATACATATTGGCAATACAGTTTTACAAACTAAAGTGCTTGCATTTTCTAATAAGAATTGGGATAGGGAATTTAGTGTAGACGTTTTTGACTTTTTAGCTGTTACACCTAATATATCAGGGGATCTAAAGATTGCTTTTTATGATCATGAGGAAAACGGAAAGTTTGTATTAGAATTTGGTGATATGGAATTTAGTACGTTGAGTAAGTAGTATTATGATATGAAGCACAATGTAGATATTGGTCATGGGAGCGGTAGTTTGATTAAAATATACTTTTAAATCCATAACACTTCGAGGTAAAAATGATAAATATAAGATATTATGGTATAGGTGACCAAACTTCATATATGTATTTTAGTGAGTCTGTGGATTTTATTAAGAATTATAAGAAGGATTCTATAGAAAAAGATAATATAAATTTCTTGTTATTGGTTTACAATGTGTTTAGAAATGTAGATGATAAGAAATTACGCAATGCGTATTCAACTTTGTATTGTGAAGATGTTGGTAAAATATATTCCAATATTTTAAAACCAGACTATTTTCGAATTCTAAGTAAGATTACTAGCGAAGAAGTTGTTACGTTTAGAATGAATTTAGAAGAAGGAGAAGCAGATGTTTTTTGGAATTGGGTGAACGACCATATAGTAAAGATAATCAAGGATAAAGATTTTAAGCATATTTTGGACTCTAATCCTTATGATTTGATTTTTATCCTTTATAATAAAAAAGTTGTTTCTAAATTTTCTAGTATAATAAAGGATTTCTTCCTCAGCAATGGTCATTGTGGCCAATATATATTGGACTATTATGCTGATTCTGAAAAAGAAATGTTCTTGCCTAATTTAAATACACAAGAAGTAAATCACATAATGGAGACATACATTGACTTTATAACGTATGAAACCGGTCATCTAAAGATGATAATGGAATTTGGCAATAGACAATTACATAATAATAATATATTTTTAAGTGGGAAAGTTAAAAAGAAAGCAAAAAATAAATATGACCAAATACAAGATAAAATCTATAATGATAATGGTGATTTTCTTATGTATGGACTACGTGTAGAATTTACAGAAAACCTCGGAGCAAAGTATCGTGAATTCCAAAGAATAGACAATGAGTTTATAATTAAATACAATCTTTCTGAAATATTAAGCGATAAAAGTGAAATAGTATTACTAATGAATTGTATATACTATTTTGAGTTATTGGACTATCACTGTAGGATTGCTGTTGTCAATAAGAATACTGAGGATTCACTTGTAGATATAATAACTGGACCTAAAGTTAAGGGGAATTATAAAATAAATACTTGTTTTATTACGAAGAACCAGATAGTTTCGATGGCGTTTCAAGGATATTGCCATATTCTAATTAAAAATTCTAAGCCTATTGAGAAATTAATAGAATGGTACTATAACTCCTATCTTAGGGACGCTTTTGGAATTAAAGACTTTCATTTATCGATACCAGATTATGATAGCCTACCTTATGAAAGCAAAATTTTAACATTGTTTCCCAAGTTAGATAGTATTATAAACCAATATCAGCTTTATGTTGAAAATGGAAGCATTGATACAGATTTACTAGAATTAGATTCTCATCCTATCGAATTCTCCTCAGCAAAGAGTCTGCTGTCGAAAAAATATATTACTTTAATACCTAAGAAAATAGATGGTCTTCTACATATATTGTTTTCTGACCAGAATACTATTTCTTATTTCCCTAAAGCCAAGACTAAAGGAAATAGATGCTTTTATGATATCATGTTAACCGAGAAGGTATTAGAAACTGATATCGCACAAAATGATATTACTAGTATTAATTTATTGAAAGAGTTTGACATTATATTTATAGATAAAGATGGACAGGTAAAATTACAAAATAATTGTAAAGCAAAAGTTCTTAAGGACTTATATGAAAATAGGGTGTTGAGCTATTGGCATTATGGAGAAAGAGAAAGAGAGTATATAGATACACTTGTGGAAAAAGGATATTGCCTAACTGAAAATGGATTGTTGTCAAGTGTTGAGATTGATTTCTTAAACTATATTTTAAACAATAAATCATTTTATAATTCGATAAGTTTAAGGAACAAGTATATGCATGGTAAAACATGTGGATTAGAAGATAATGAACATGAGCGTAACTACTATACTGCTTTGATGGTTTTGGTTATAATCACTTTAAAGATTAATGATGATTTATGTTTGTATTGGGATTATGAAAGAGGTTGCTGAGATGGGAATGAGTTTAGGAATAGGATGACTACCCAGTTAATGGCTTGAAAGAGTGTTTTTCTGATTTAGAAATTACGGATTACACTAGGGCATTGGCAAATCTGGCCGTTGTTAAAGATGTGCCAGTTACCATTAATAGGGACAGTAGTTTAATTGTTCAAGGATAAGATGAGTAATTGGCTTAATTTCGATGACGTATAATAAGTTGCGCAAATTCAATTTAAAAAGATAGACATAGAGACTACCTTTGCTTACAATTAAGTTACCACACAAAACA